>Ga0114977_10001183_pt1 | contig 17087 bp, 11 predicted proteins | sample S_130805_MF_Meta_FD_87026 | JGI IMG/M metagenome (GOLD analysis project Ga0114977, IMG submission 87026) | Freshwater microbial communities from Lake Simoncouche, Canada to study carbon cycling - S_130805_MF_MetaG | ecosystem: Environmental > Aquatic > Freshwater > Lake | place: Lake...
CGAACGAATCTCTTTCGGATCTGCGCGTACAGATGTGCGCGATGCTCAAGGGTTGCAAAGACTTTGATCAGCAAACCAACGACAATAAAATCTTTCGAGGTTCGCTTGCTGCTTGCAAAAACTCAACGGGCGATCGCTGGGTGATCCTTGGATTTGAGCCGAACCATCGCACATGGGGTAACGCTCCTTGTCCATGTCTGCATTCGGATCCAATTTTCCCCAATCTTGAACCTGACCAAAGTGGTACGGTACATGGTTGGTTATCTTTCTACCAAGGAACCGATATCAACGCGGAGCTTGATCGGATCGAGCAGCGATGGAACGGGGTGGAAGAGCGAGTAGTTCGGGGGTCGGTCGTAGACGACCTAACGGGAAAGCCGGTAGCGAGTCGTATGTACGTTCGCAGCGATTCAGGGGTTTGGTATTTTGCGGAGCCATTGAACTCCGAAGGGCAGACGATTCGATACGAGAAGCAGAATTGGGTGCGTGCCGACTCGAACGAGTTTCATACAAGCATCTCTGCGCATCCTTTTGAATTGCGGTTACCAACCGGCGAGTACACGCTGATCGTCGAACGAGGTAAAGAATATTATCCTTGGACGCAGCGACTTACGGTCGGCTCTGAACCTGCCGAACTTGAGATTCGCTTGAAGCGTTGGATCAATATGGCTGCACAAGGTTGGTACAGTGGGGATACCCATGTGCATACTACCGTCGAGCGATTGAAAGTGCCGATGCAAGCGGAGGATGTGAATGTCGCTTTGCCGATGGTCTACTGGACGACTCGCAGTGAGCGGACGGCTGAGTTTGGGGATCGAACCGACCCCGATGATGCGAGGTTGCCGAGCGAATTGATCGCAGTCGATGGAACGCATGTGATTTGGCCTAAGAATACCGAGTGGGAGATTTTTAGTGTCGATGGAAAACAGCATACGTTGGGGGCTTTGTTCGCCCTGAATCACAAAACTCCTTTCGAAGTTGGAATTCCACCGGTCAAGCAGGTGATCGAGCAGACGGATCGCGAGCAAGCGATCCTTGATTTGGACAAGCACGATTGGCCCTTCGCTATGGTCCTACCTCCTTTGCTTGGAAGTCGTTTAACTTATGAATTAGCGAATAATCACATGTGGCGAACTGAGTTTGCTTTTAGTAAGTGGACAACACCCGCACCTGATTGGATGTTGTCGGACTCCGTCGATACCACAAAAAGGAGCGAGGGAGGGGAGAAGGATTGGATCGAGTTCGTGCATCGGACTTATTGGACTTTGTTGAATTGCGGTTATCGATTGCAGCCTTCTGCCGGAACGGCTTCGGGGGTGCATCCTGTGCCGGTGGGATTCGGGCGAGTGTATGTGCACTTACCGAATGGTTTTAACTACCGGGATTGGATTCAGGGGCTCAGAGAAGGTCGCTCGTTTGTGACAACCGGTCCGATGGTTCAAATGGATCGGGAAGGAGATGTTTTGAGAGCGATGGTTCAAGCCGATGGGCCGATCGATTCGGTGGAATGGATTGTCAATGGTCGGGTTGAGAAGGTGCCGGTTGCATCGCAGGTCAAGCGAGAGAATGGTTCTTATGCGATCACCATTGAGCGTCGGGTCAAGTTTGAATCGACGAGTTGGGTGGCGGTTCGCGTATGGCAGCAACCATCAACAGGGCGATGGCGGTTCGCGCATAGTGCACCGGTTTGGTTCGATGTACCGGGTAAACCAATCGCGCCGACGGATCGCGAACGCGAGTACTTGGTCGAACGCGTGGAAGTGGAACTCAAACGAAGTCGCGGTGTGTTAAGTGCGGAGGGAGTTGCGGAGTACGAAGAGGCGCTGGAAGCTTATCGCAAAGGGGGGACTGTGGATGTGCGACGTGGTGGATTGGAAACACAGAGGCACGGAGAAATAGGCACGGAGAAATAGGCACGGAGAAATAGGCACGGAGAAATAGGGACGGAGAAATAGGGACGGAGAAATAGGGACGGAGATATGGTGACTGGGGAATAGGGACTGAGTCTCTCTGTGTAGTCTGTGAGCTCTGTGTTTAAAAAATGAGCGTGGGGAGTTGCTCTTAGGCTTTATTTGTCGGGAATCGCCAGATGGTTGGAGTCCAGGAGTGGGACTGCCAGGAGTCTTTTGTGGCGACCTCGCGGATACGAAGCTCCTGTGCATCGACTTCGATGTAAAAGAAAGCTTGATTGCCCCCGCTAAAGTGACTTGAGTTGTCAATGTTCAACAGAGGTATACCGGATGTAGTTTTTTCGGGGGTGCCGTTCCAGAGTTGGATGTTTCGAACGTGGGTGTGGCCGTAGAGGATTGCGATGACGTTGTATTTGCGGATCGCTTCGTAGTAGGCAGCAACATCGCATGGGTTCCACTCCATTGCCAAGTTCGCATCGTTGGTCAGTTCGCAGGGTTTGCTGTAACGAGGAAGATCGATATGGTGGGTGAGCAAGACTGGGCGAGTGGCGTCTGCTGCGTGTTGTTGCAAATCACCGATGAGGAATTCGAGGCTGTCCATCGGGTTGTATCGTCGACGTTGTTCGTTGTTGGAGTCTTGGCCAACGACGATACCTAGATTGACGCAGTGAACAGGTCCGAAGTCCCAGGAGTAGTGCAATCCGTTCGCGGATCGCGCGAGGACTTGGCGAGCTTTGGTGCGTTCGATCAGGCCGTCGATGGCGATTCCCTCACCGCTGGGGCTGTCATGGTTGCCGTGGACTTCGTAGACCGGGAATTGCAAGCGACCTTCGGTGCCGTTGAGTCCGAAGTCTTCGTTGAAGCCTTCCCATTCGCGTTGTTGCATTTTCGATTGGACAGCGCCTCGTTTATCCCCGGTATCGATGATATCTCCGGCATGGATGACACCCTGGATGGATCCTACCCGTCCGCCACCGGCTTCGGCGGGAATCTCGGTATTTGGAAGTGCATTGAGGGTGTCGATCAATCCGTGGCAATTAAGGATGGAGGACGCCATCAGCTCGGTGGGCGATTGTTCGTTCGCGAAGTAATGTGTATCGCCGATGGCGAAGAATCTTACGACGTCGTCGCTGACTTCTGCGGTCCTCGAAGATGATGTTGCGAGAGCGAAGCTTGAGGAGCAAGCCATCGATGAAGCTAGAGCAGCAGATGATTTGAGGAAATCGCGGCGTGGAAGAGAGTTCATGTTTCGCTTACTCCGATGGTTGAACAATTGGTTCCGTCTGTTTGGGTTGTTGTTTTGGAATGGCGAACCAAGCAGAGAGTAAACCGACGGCGAGGACAGCTGAGGCTAGGAAGAATGGGGCACCAGGAATGTGCACCGAGCTTGTCGGGTCGATCGTCGCTTTAAAGACAGTTGTAAATAGCACCGGCCCGATCATTCCTGCGATACCGTTGAGCGAACTATTTGCGCCGGATAACTGGCCTTGGACACTCGGGTCTACGGCTTTGGACATCAAGCCTAGGATGGCTGCTGAGAAGAATCCCATCAAGCAAAAGATCACGGTAGAAGCCATGAACATCTCACCGTTGTCGACGATACCGTAGGCGAGGAAGCCGAGGATACCGCCAAGAAGTCCGAGGAAAACCATGATGCGTTCACCCAGTGCCCGCATCATCGGTCGTATCAGTCCACCTTGGACTATGAAATTCAAGATACCCACGATCGCGAGTGCTTTACCGACGGTACCGGGTGACCATCCGAAGCGAGCATCGGTGTAGAGAACAAAGACGCTGCTGAAGACCGAGTGGGCGAGTTGGTAAGTGAAGAGGCTAATGGCCATCGGCATCAAGCCCGGTACGCTTCTGAGGAGTTTGAGGGAACCCAATGGGTTTGCACGGGACCATTGAAAGGGTTTGCGAAGTTCCTTCGGGAGTGATTCCGGGAGAAAGAACAAACCGTAGCATGCGTTCAGAAGGGTTAAGCCAGCGGAGACCCAGAAGGGGAGACGCAGGTCGATATCACCGAGGTAACCGCCGAGGGCTGGGCCGAGGATGAATCCAAGACCGAAAGTCGCACCGTAGATACCGTAGGCCGCAGAGCGATTTGCAGGTGGAGTTACGTCGGCGATATAGGCACTTGCGGTTGAGAAGCTCGCTGCGGTGATGCCGGCGAGGATACGTCCGATGAAGAGCCAAGTCAGGTTTGGGGCGAGGGCCATCAGGATGTAATCGAGCCCTAACCCGAATGCAGAGATAAGAAGGACTGGTCGCCGACCGAAGCGATCGGAGAGGGCTCCCATGATAGGTGAGGAGAAGAATTGCATCAGGGCCCAGATGGTACCGAACCAGCCGACATAGCTGGCGGCTTGAACGGAATCATTTCCCGCAAGCTCTTTGACCAATTTGGCCGTGATTGGGATAACGACCCCAAGGGACAGCACATCCATCAGGACGGTAACGAGGATAAACGGAATTCCGGCTTTGGATGCCTGAGTGTTATTCACTCGATTCTCACTTCCTGGTTGCGTCATTGTGGGCTGTCGAGAGGCTCTGGGGCATGGAGGGATGCCGTTATGGTGGGACCCGGTCGGGAGGGACATTCTAACCGCCAGATCCGTTTTTGTAAAAAAGGGTTTCTGCGGGGGCAGTTACCTATGCCGCAAACGGAAAGCAATCGAGAGTACGTTGGATTTTTGGCGTCAGAGCTTATGTGAAGAAATCCACCGATTCGGAGATTGGATTTTGATTGGGTAGAGAGTTCGGAGGCGAGTTTAGGGTAGAAGTCTCAGCGTGGGGTGCGCGTTCACGAGCGATTTGCTCGTCGTTGGGTTGGTTATTCTCTGGTGGTTGGTTATTCGAGAAGCGATAGTTTGATTTACCTTGGGCGTCTCGCTCCGTGGTTTCGCGGGTAGAGTCGACTAGATCGACTTCGATCACATTCTCGGAGTTGGATTGCGCGTTGAGGATATCGGACGGAATCGCAGTAGTCGCAGCGGTACGCTGTGTGGAAGCGTTTGGTGAAGTCGAACGCGACGAGTTTATCTGCGAGTTTATCTGCGCGGGGCTTGAGCGTCGCGTGATGGAATCGAGGGACATATCCATATTTCTTTGATGCCAGCTTCGTTTGTCTTGGGGATGGATGTGCTCTAGAGTCAGGGTGTATTAAGGAGACTCTAAGAGGACTTGGTCAAGGGAATCACGCAGTGGCATTGGAGGACGTATTTGGAGGTTGTTCGTAGTGCCGGTGACTTCGATGCGCATCCAGTTTGCGTTTTGGTTTTCGGTGAAAGGACGTATCAATGCGCCCATGATACCGCGACGACCTACATTGGTAGCGAGTTCAAGGTTGATTTCGCGGCGGAAGTTGACTTCGCCTTTACCTTGCATGGAGATCAAATCGCCGTCGAGTTCGAGTTTATGAATCGGAACTCGGTCTCCATCGATAGAAAATTCGATATCGGCGGCATCAAATGCACCTTGATCGGGTCGGATAGCCAAGAGGTTTAGCAAACGGATCATGACGGGAAGTTCGTAGAGGTTTGCGCCTCGCAACCAAGCTTTGCCGTTTCCTTCGAGAGCATAGAGGTTGTTGATCGAGCCACGAAGGTCGCATTCGACGAAGAGTTTGCCGTTTACGGGTGAGTGGGCTTCGCCTAAGTCGACCAGCAAACCATGGAAATCGGAGTCGACGAGTCGCGTGCGGAGCATAGCCCGTTCGCCATCGAGAGGTTCGACGCCGCTGATGAAGAGGGTGCCGCTTAATGCTCGAGCGCGAATGTCATGTTCGTGAATATCCATCGTCGGGTAATCGATCGACGATTTCAAAGGAGATGCAAACCAAGATGAATTGTTTTGTTGGTCTCGGTGTTCGACAAAGCCGTCGCGAACTCTCGATTGGAAGGTGGCTGAGACGACTTCGCTGGAAACGGAAGACGTAGGTTGCAGTGCGAGTGCCTGAACGGACGTTGCTTGATTGACGGAATTCGCTTGCTTGTAGTTGTTCGTTTGCTTGTAGATTGCATCGCGGCCGAGGTAGAGTTGGTTATCTTGGATTGCAAACGGGCCTTCGATTCCGGTTACCGCCACCCCTCGGATCGCAAGGGCATCGAGCGCAAGAGATCCCGAGGCGCTGGTTCCTCGCGCGTTGCTTTGGCCGTTGATATTTAGGGAACCACGCACTCCTTTCGCCAGATCACCACCGATGGAGACATCTTCCAAATCGAGTCGAAGGCTCCAGTCGCGGACGAGAGATTGGAATTCGGGGGATAGGGACGCGATAATCGTCGAGCCGGTGATGCTCACGGGGCCTCGGAAGCTCATGCGAGTCATCGGGTCTTTGAGGATAGGAGGCAAGGAACTGATTAGGACTTGGTCAATCATCAACCGTGATGATGGGAGCCAATTGAGCATACCGTCCCAGGTGCCGTCGCTGTGCAAGCGTATTTGACCGTTGGTCTCCACGCGGCTTGCATCGTGCATTCCGGAGAGATTTCTGATATCGATGCGTCCGGGTCGATAATCGACCGCGCATTCGATGTCGTGAATTGTGTAAGGGAAGGACTGGGGATGTAAGGACATTCCCCTTCCGCCGTTATTCGATGTTCGCGATTCTGCGATCGCGACTTTCAGATCAAGTGGAGCGCGTGCGGCGGAGCGTTGGATTTGTACCGAGATCCGATCGATCACACCGCTGGGTTGAAGCTGCTCCCAGAGGTTTCGTGCGCTCGGTGGAAGGGCTTGTTCGAGGTCTTCGTCGAGTGCAACGTGATGTGCTTGGAAAATCAAGTCGATGGCATCGACGCTGCTTGGCGAGCAGGACGCGACACCTTCGCCACGTATGCGAGCCCCATCGTTTCTTCCAACGAAGTCTTTCAAAACGAGTCGATCGTTGTCGAGGGTGGCTTGACCATGGATATCGGTGATGGGGTATCGAAATCCATCGAATCGAACGGAGCATTCCGAGAAGGTCAGTTCGAGTGATCGGGAGATCACTTCGGGGCGATGTTCGGAGCGAATGAAACGACCTTTGCGCAACATCATCGTTCCGGTGGGATGCAGCGAGTTGACGAAGCGTTGGAAGCCGCTTTCGGGTAGCGAGCGAGGTGTTAGGGCATTGAGAAGATTTTCATCGATCGGCAGTGGGGATTCCGAAGCGATAGTGAGATCCATCAGCCAGCGAGGTGAAGCACGGCGTAGGACGAGCGAGCCATTGAGTCTCTGCTGGCCAGCCATCGCTGAGAGTTCCGGGGCTTCGATGACTCCATCGCGATAGTGAAAGTCACCCGAGATGTTGTGGATAGGATATGGGAAGAAGTCAGGGTTTGCTCCACCATCGCGAGCTCGGATCGTTAAATGCGGACTCCAGTTCTGACCATCGAAGTGAACGCTAGCCAGAGCATCGATACTTCCTCTGAGATTCAACCGTCGCCAGTGCTCTTGGGCTGAAGCGGGAAGAGCGTTGAAGAGGGTCTCGTCGAGTTCCAATTGTCGGATGGCGATACCTGCGATCAATGGAGATCCGAGGTTGAAACCATTGATGTCGCATTCGAGCGATACGGTGGCTTTACCCGACCTCCCCTGCCCTTTTCGAAGGTGGATGCCTTGAGGATCGAAGTGCATTTCGGCGGAGAGTTGATCGATCGGGTAAGGAACGTTTGGATGGAGTAGTCGTCCATCGCGAATGGTGGCATGAGCTTGGAACGGAAAGCCTTGTTCGCTGTACGAACCTCGAAAAGCACCGTCGAGCCGACCGGTGAAACCTTGAAGCATCCCTATGCGATCGCGGAGGCTGTTCGGTAGTTGTTGAAGAAGTGTCTTGGAGATTTCAAGTTGTTCTAGATCGCAAGCGATGTCGATTTTACCTGAGGTCGAGTACCGTTTTGCTTGGATAGCCAAGCGGGAGAAGTGGCTGCTTGATAAGCTTGCGCTCAAGACTTGTTCGGTATCGATTGTGCGACTTCGATCGGACGTTGTTGATTGTCCCGAGGGTGCTGATTGTTGAGTGAGGATTCCTTGAAGGTCATGACAGAGAATTTCTCTGGCAAGGTATCCGGAGGGATGTCCGATGCGTAGCAAACCTGAACGAATATGGATGTTTGGGATGCGATTCGAGGGTTTCGATTCACTGGGGATGAGTTCTTGGATACTCCAAGTGTTATCAGTTGTCGGCCAGAGGCTCAAATCCAAACCGTCGAGGATCACCGTATCGATCGGAACTTGGCCTTGAATGATTCCGATCAAGTCGACGGGGCCTTGGCAAGTGATGCGTCCGATTTTCAGAACGTCACGCATGCCCCGATCGGTGGCCTTTGCGATGGAGAGTCCATCGATGAGGATCGATTCGCCGGGGATAAGCCTAGCTCGATCGATATTGATTTGGTGATTCGGAAATTGACTTTGTAAGCGGTTCGCAATTTCGGACGTTAGTTGATGATCGACACGATCAAAAGCGATAAAGTATCCCATTCCCAATGCAGCGGCAAAGAGCAACAGCCAAGCGACTCGGCCGGAGGAACCGCGAGGTTTGCTAGGAGTCTGGATTGGAGTTGGAGTTTCTGGGGTACTCATCCGTGGTACTGTGATTTTGTGCGCCGATGGCTTGGTAATCTTGTGCGCCGATGGCTTGGGTTGGATTCGTGTGTAGTGGATTGCCCGAAGGTTTGAGTATCTTTTTTGGGTTGGGGAATCGAAGGGAAAGGATGTGGGCGGCGCCGATTCCTGCGAGGACGCAGAGGATCAGGACACCGGGTTGCCGGTAGCGGACGGAGCCAATAAAAACCGCATGCAGTACAGCTAGGTACAAGCATGGCATGGCAATCCACAGGGCACTCAGTGGGTGAGACTTTGCCAAGCAGCGTAGTCCCCAAAAGGCCAGCAGCATGATCGTGCTGTAGGATCCGGCTTCCCACCATCGAACCCATGGATTTCCAAGCTCGCGAGCGATTGGAAGTGGCATCCATGTTTTCAGGAACTTTACCAATCCAAGCTTTGCAACGTCAGATGGATTTTCGATGGCCCAGTGGTAAGCGGCGTTCAGCAGTCGGCGGTCGATACGCCATTCCAGGGTAGATTCCAACGGCTTGCCTTCGGATGCTAGCAATTGATCTTGTTGGAGTTGTAGTTGGAGGAATTCGGTGGAGAAGGCCATGTTCTCGTCGCTTGAGCCAGTTGCCATAGGGTGCCAACCGTCGTAGAGGCTGGCGCCGACTTGGAGGGTGGTAGGGACGAATTTTCCAGTGATTGTGTAGTTTCGGATCCACCATGGGGTCATTGTCAGGAGGAATGCAATCAGGAAGATAGCGGGTTGCAGCAAGTGTGTTTTTCGGTCCCTTTGATGGGCTAGATAGCTAGCAAAGAGGATGTATATGCAAGCAATTGGTAGCCACAGACTCCAGCTTGGGCGGGTCAAGCAAGCGGTGGCGAGTGCGATAGCGGCGGGGATCAGGAGTGGAGAAAACTTTTTGGGGATTGGATTGTTTTTTTGGTCGGGTTGCAGTGCGAGCCAAGTCCAATAGGCTGCGAGGATAAAAAGTGGAGTCGCGAGGGCTTCGCTCAGGACGAAGATGCTCATGCCGACGGCGCCGCAGTAGAGGGTTGCCAGAAGGCCGGTGAGGATGGGGGCTAATGGCAGGTCGCAGAGTCGTCGGGTCCAATGCATCAGTAGCCAAACGCATGCCGCCCCGAGGAGTGAGCCAACGAATCGAACCAGGAGGGGGATCGTGGTGCTGATGGGGGCTTTGAGGTGGTCTTCTTCAAGGGGGGCTTCGAGGGTGACGAAGGGGGTGAGGAACAAAGGGTATATCGGAGCGCGGAAGATCTTTGATTGATCGCTGCCGTATTGATACGTTCCTTCGTGAACAACGTTTCGCGCGATGATCCAGTAAGAGTGGCTATCGCCGAATTTTAGTGGTGAGCCGGCAGCGTTGCATTGGGATTGCCAAGCCCAAGCCGCAGCGAGGCGGAAGAGTAATGCAAGGAGGAATATGGCCAGGAAGGCGCGAGACTGGGTTGAAGGAGACAAAGTAAAAGTGGTTCTTCGGGAATTTGTGAGGCTGGTATTGATTTGTGTCGGTTTTGCAGCGCGGTGCTCGTGCTCAGTGAAACGGCGCTCGTGCTCGTAATCGAAAGCAGCCTGCAGTGGTGTTATGTTCGTTCAACACGCGACCTAGCTCTGAATTCAATTAAACTGTTCCCGCTATCCACGGACAAGCACAAGCACGAGCACGAGCACGAGCACGAGCACGAGCACGAGCACGAGCACGAGCACGAGCACGAGCACGAGCACGAAACTTGCCCCGAATCGGAATCATATTGGCCACTGTTTTTCCTCAATAGCCGTAAAAGTGTTCAGTTCGATTGCATGGCAAGTTTCGGATTAGATTCACCGAGAAAGTTTCACTGTTACTTCTAGTTCTGGCATGATCCGGAGGGCTTGAAGGAGTGGTTCGTAGATGTTGATCGAAGTGAAATTCGTTTCGGAGATTTTGATTCGATCTGGGGGAGTTATAAACGAATCGTTCGAGGGATCGACAGGTAGCCAAGCTTGACCGTTATGGTATTCGGCCCAGGTATGGAAAGCGAGGGTTGGCCGCACGGAGGAAGGTTCGGCGCGAAGGCCCGCAGCGATGCGTGCGTGGACATCGAGACTTCGAAGGATCGCGACCAGGCAGATTGTTTGGTCGATGCAATCACCTTTTTTCAACCTTACGGTTTCCAACGGAGACTGGATCGACTTATCGAGGGTGGATGGTGAGATCGCTTCGCGGATCCAGTTCCAAGCGAGTTCTGCTCGCTCGGTAGGGTTGGCTGGCATGGGTTGTTTTTCTCGCTGGAGCGCGAGCCATTTTTGAAAGGATGGTTCGTTCCAGCGGATGGTTTCCGATGGGGAGATGGATTCCGTGGTGGGCGGATCGTCGTTGAAGGAATCGAAGGGTATTGCGGAGCTTGAGAAGACTTCGACTTCGACTGAATTTGTGGATGCGTTGGGTGATGCGTTTGGAGCTGCGTCACGAACGATTTGGTTCGTGAGTTTGCTCAATTGTGGATTGAGGTTTGGAGAAGCGGAGGAGACGCGAAACAACAGAGACGGATCGGAGGGGCGTTTTGGAAGGGAGCCGAGCAGTGGGATGGGTTTGAAGTTGATCGCATCGAATTCGTCTTTGGAGATTACCAAGCGGGCGGTAAGGGGATCGCAGGCGAAGGCGAGGATATCTTGGGTTGGGTTATAGGATTTTTGAACGATGCCTTGGGTGTCAACCCAAAGGGTGGAGTTCGATTCTCGGCCTTGGGAGATCGTCCGATTTTGGATTTCCAAAAGTGGGATCAGTTTACCTGAGTGGTTGACCGTCTCGATCACTTCGATGGCTTCGAGTCGGCTTTCAGAGATAGCCATGCGGAACGGATCGAGGTATCGGATGGTACGGACTTCTTTGGGTTGCATTGGGGTGCGTTGCAAGGATTCTTCGAGGGCGAATGGCCCGAATTCGGATGCAGCCCAAGGTACGCTTGTCGAGTCGACAATTTGTTTGCCGTTAGGGTCGGAGGTGATTTGATCGATGGAAAGAGTGTTGTCGACCACACGGGCTTGGAAGCGTCGTTTGTTTGAGCCGAGATCAAGTTTTCCGTCGAAGCGGGCGAGTTGACCTTGGGGTGTTTCCAGAGAAGAGATGACGACCGATTGGTCGGAGGAATTCGCTGCTTTGGTTTTGATCCGAACGCGGCTTTCGGCTTCGATGCTCAGTAACGGTTGTTCGCTGTTAGCGAACTCGTCTTTCGCTATTTCTATGGTGCGGCGGGTGTACCCTACGGGGCGATTTCCTACATAGAGGATTTCCCATTGCATACGAGGCAGGGAGTTTAGGTCGACCCAAGCGGAGGGAGTTTCGGAAGAAGTCGCGTTATGGATTGGTGCGGAGGGGGTAGCCGGTTCTTTATTGGCGGGTGAGAGATCAGGGGTTGTCGCGGCAGTGGTTGGGGTACTTGGGATCGAAGGGGATGGATCCGAAGTTGTCGACGGTTGGTTGGCGGATTTGGAAGATGTAGAAACGGGTTTTAGCAAGGGGCCTTCGGGCAGTCCGATGGTTTTTCTAAGTTCCGCGCGGGTGGCTGCGAGTTGCTCTGCGGAAGGGGAGCAGCCTGTTGAGCAGGCTGCGAGGGTTATCATCAAGAGTGATGTGTAGAGGTTTGAGGGGTGGGCAGTGATGGGGTAAGTAGCCATTTGCGGGAGTAGTTTTTTTCAGAGGTCGGAATCGATCCGAGGGTGTGGAGGGATTTGCGGGTCACAGGCAAGTCATCGGCAGGGATGCGGGGCGGAGGGTCGGTGGTAGTCAAGGATGGCGCAAGAATGCCGTGTGGGGACTGTAGGTAGGCGGATTGTAGGGGTTATACGGGTGAGAAAAGCTTGAGAAAAACTTCGGTTTGTACGCTTCGTGTTGGAGTTTGACCTATTTTTGGTTGTTCCCGGATAGGTAAGCGGAATCGCTTAGGTGGCTGGGAACGAGCGTCATTGATTTGAAGGTTTTCAACACGTAATCGTTTGCAGCAGTCATCATGGGATTTCCAGGTTTTCGTTCAGGTGCAGCCAAGAAGAATTATTCCGAGTCGCGATCGACCCCGACGTCGAGTTTTGCGGAGTTGAATCACGACGAGTTAGAGATGCATATGGAGCGGAGCCGTTACGGTACGTTTGAACTAACGGATGCGATCCGTCCGGCTTACAACTTGGAAGTCGTACCCAAGCAGGGGTTTCGCCATGACGAGTATGTCGATCCGCAGAGTGGGGCGACGATTCCGGTATTGCTCGCTTCTGTGTCGCGAGAGCGTTTGTTCGATTTGTTTATCGATTTGATTTCGTGTTTGGGTGAGACGGTCAATGTCGTGTTGGAAACGAGTCATCATGGCGAGACCGGTGAGCACGATGACTTTGTGCGTGAGCACATCGACATGCCGATTTTGAAGAGTGTCTTGTACGACTTTGAAGACTTGCTGTTGAACGATGGTTGCACGGGGATTGCGGTGGTTAATCCGAAGCGGAAGTTAGAAGTGCAATTCGACGAGCATAAGTTGTTGGTGTGCTATGGAGTGCCGCAGGAGTTGTTTGAACGCGTGTTGATCAAGTACGACGTGTATCCAGATGATCAAATGCGGTTTGTAACGGAAGCTGAGCATGTGCACAGCAGCAGCGATCGTTTTGTGGACTTCTTTGATACCTTGCAAACACGGCTTGGTATCGATGGCAACTTTCAAGACGACTCGCACTTAGAGATGTAGATCTCAGTTCTGCGAGTTTACGAAGCAACGATTAGTTAAGGTGCAAGCCCAGGCGGTGCGCGAGGGCTTGCAGAGCGACATCCCAGTTGGACTTCAGGTGCAAGTATTGTTCCCACCATTCCATCAGGGATGGGATGAGTTGGGTGTGAAGATCCATTTGTTTGGGGACCGCGATGTGCCAATGTTCGATAGCCATTGCGGCGGTCGGTTCGTCGCATCGAGCAAGCTCGAGGACTTGGGCAGCCGCCAGCGAAGGAACGAGCATCGCGAGGGGGACAAGTCGGTGAAGTGTATCCGGTTTGAATCCTAGAGAATGGCGAGTCGAGGTGTTGTAGAGTTGCGAGATGAGCCAACCGAGGCGAACTAGTTCAGGTAGTTCGGTCAGAGGGTTGGCCAAGACGGCTTCGATTCTTACCGAGCCGTGTTCATGATGCGATTTGCCTCCGCCACCTTGAACGGGTTGCAGCGCAACGACATCGGCTTGGCTGATGAGTAGATCACGTGAGGTGAGGCGAGCGATGTGTGCGAGGAAGCCGTTGCCGTATCCGATCCATTGTTCTTGAAGTGGCCTGACTCGGAAATCGATTTGTTCGAGGTATTTGGGGAATAGATTCTTGAAGGTGGCTTCGACGTCCGTGATACATCCTGTGAGTCGTTGAACGAGGGATTGTTCGACGAACCCATCGAGACGTTTCGTGAGGACTTCGTTGGCCAGAGCGCTGTTTGAAGCGATGGAGGAGCCGAGGGGAATCAAGTCGTTCCAGAGGTTTTCGGCGTGAAGGGAGTCCGCATCGTGCAAGCAGGTCCCAAGGGCGTCGGCGGAGGGTTGCATTCTTTGCGCGACTACTTGGTCGATCAGGCGGTTTGCGGATCCCCAGCAGCATTCGGCGGTGTGCAGGGCGCTGACCGAATAGCTTTTTGTCCAGTTCAGGTGCATTGTTTCGATTTCGGTGAGCGGATTGGTTTTTGGGCGATTGAGGAAAACAGTTGCCGATTTGCTTGGGATTCCGGCCCAGCCCGGCTTCGTTCTCGTGCTCGTGCTCGTGCTCGTGCTCGAACAACGGGAATGGTTTTATTCCATTCAGAGGTAGGTCGTGTATCGATTTAGTATACCAACACTACAAGCCGCTTTCGATTACGAGCACGAGCACCGTTTCACTGAGCACGAGCGCGGTGGCGCTTAGCACGAGCACGGTGTCGCTGAGCGAGAGTACCGATTCACTGAGCGAGAGTACTTCGTGCAAACTCGATTCAAATCAAAACCAGCGACAAGAATCCCCGAAGAACCCTTTTTCTGTGAGCCTTAAAACGGTTAACAACGAAACAAAGATTTAAAGCTGGCGAGTGAATCTGACGAGCGAAGTCGAGGTTTAGGGGTTTCGTTGAGACATTTGGGTGGAGATCCACGATTCGAGTTCTTGCCAATCGACGGGAGGTAGTTTGCTCAGGTCGGGTCGAAGAGCGACAGCGTCGTGAATATAGACATGGTGAATCGCGTCTTGAGCTCGGGTGGTGTTCCAGTGCAGCAGGATCCGGACGCACAGGGGTAGTGAGCCGGGTACTTCGACTTCGTAGCCACAGAGCAATGGCACATCAAGCCAACCCATTTGTCGGGCTGCCAGAGCGGGGAATTCTGCGTTGACGTCGCGGGTCACGGTAAAGATCGCGCTAGCGAGGTCTTTTGGGTTGATCTCATTGCGTCGGATGATCAGGGCGAGTAATTGTCGAGTGGCTTTGAGGATCGCTTCTTTGGTGTTGGCTTCGACGGTGGTAGCTCCGCGAACACCTCGGCAGACCGTTGGTTGGGAATTCGAAGGATTTTGCGAGGTGGTCTCAGGAGAACTTGGGCTGGAGTTCGGGGATTGGTTTTGCATCGTAAACTTCAGAACGCGAGGGGTTGAAAGCTTTTGGATTTACATCGAATGGCAGTTGCGATGCCTGGGGAAAATAAACGGGCATTCGCAAGCGAAAACTTGGAAGTATACTTCAAATTATGGAAATCGACGATGCCAACCCAACGATCGCGCCCGTTACCGAAACGGGGGCTGTTTCAGAGCTTGATCCGAAGCAATTTGCTTTTCTGATCGTAGACAATGATCCTGCGCACGCGCGGGCCATGACCGAGAGCCTTGAGAAAGTCGGGTATCGGTGTGATGTGGCGACAAGCGGGCCTGAGGGAAAACGCAAGCTTGAGCAGAACACCTACGATGTCGTGATCACCGATTTAGTGATGAATGACGTCGATGGGATGCAGATTTTGGCGACTGCCAAGCAGTTGTTGCCAGAGGCGGAGGTGGTGATGGTCACTGGCCATGCCACGGTGACGAAGGCTGTCGAAGCGATGCAGCTTGGCGCTTTTAATTTCCTTGAAAAACCCATCACTCCGAATCGCTTGCGGGCTATCGCAGTCAAGGCGAGTGAGGCGGTGCATTTGCGGCAGACGAACATCGATTTGCGGCGAAGGCTTGACGAAAAGTTTGGATTTGAAGGGATCGTATTTGCCAGTCCGGCGATGCAGCAACTGATCGATCGGCTTAAACGCATAGCGCCGACGGATGCGACGGTGCTTATTACCGGTGAGAGCGGAACTGGTAAAGAGATGATCGCTCGGGCGATCCATCAAAATAGTCCGCGAAAAGCCAAGCGATTAGTGGCTTTGAATGTGCGGGCAGTATCGGAAACATTGGTTGAAAGCGAGCTTTTCGGACACGTCAGGGGGGCTTACACCGATGCGGTTAGCGACCGCGAAGGTGCTTTTCAGTACGCCGACGGCGGGACGTTATTCCTCGACGAGGCTGGGGATATGCCGATGAGCACGCAGATCAAGCTTCTGCGGGTTCTCGAAGAGCATCAAATAACCAGGGTTGGGGACAATAAATCGATCAAAGTAAATGTTCGATTGATTTCCGCCACGAATCGCCCATTGGAGAAGATGATCGAGGACGGTCAGTTTCGTAACGATTTGTATTATCGGCTGAAAGTTGTCACCGTTCATTTGCCGCCGCTTAGGGAACGCCGTGAGGATATTATCCCGCTGATGGATCATTTTCGTAAGCAATTCATACGTCGGCACAATCGTGGGCCTTGCAATTTTACTCCTGCTGTAACTCGCAAATTTTATGCGTATGGCTGGCCTGGCAACATTCGCCAGTTGCGTAACTTCGTTGAAACGATGGTGGTTCTCGATACCGATGGGCGATTGGATATCGACGATTTGCCGCCGGAGCTCGACGACGCCGGGGGTGGCAATGGATCTGGCGGCAACGGGTCTGGTGGTGGGAGTGCTGCTGGATCATTTGCGGGGGAATTCCCTGCGAACTTTTCTGGTGATCACTCCGAGGGGGGCCGCAAAGGGAGCGGAGTGGGGAGTTCAGGCAGTCATGGGGAGAAATCAAGTGTCGGGGGGAGTCATGGAATCCAAGGACTTACCGGTCCGGCCCCGGATTTGATAGGAAAAAAGATGGACGACATCGAAAGGTGGGCGATCGAAGAGACCTTGAAACTCACTGCAGGGAATCGCGAGGAGGCCGCGAAGATACTAGATATCGGCGCGCGGACGTTGTATCGCAAGCTTGATAAGTACAAGCAGGAAGGCTAGTTCGGTACAGGGGTATGCAAGCCGACGACGAGTTGTGTTTGTGTTTTCACATTTCCTGTCGCAAGGTGCTCAATTACATCCGCATCCATCGCGTCAAGTTGCCCAGTCAGTTAGCCGAGTGTGGCGGGGCTGGGACCGGTTGTGGATGGTGTCGCAAGCAGATGCAGAAGTTGCTTAGCGAATGCGATGAGTCACCCCCTTCGGCTTTGGAGATTGAAAGTTGGCTAGAGGCTCGCACACCGCAGAAACACAAGTACAGCGAAGGTCGTGCCAAATACAGGGCGGCTTTGCCAAGCGGTGCATCATCG
>Ga0114977_10001184_pt1 | contig 17085 bp, 12 predicted proteins | sample S_130805_MF_Meta_FD_87026 | JGI IMG/M metagenome (GOLD analysis project Ga0114977, IMG submission 87026) | Freshwater microbial communities from Lake Simoncouche, Canada to study carbon cycling - S_130805_MF_MetaG | ecosystem: Environmental > Aquatic > Freshwater > Lake | place: Lake...
GTGCAAATTAAGGTCTCGCTTGCTATTACATTAATAATAGGGCTTGGATTTACAATTACAACTTGAGTAGAATTAGAGGTGCAACCTAAAGAGTTTGTTCCGCTTACCTGATAGGCTGTTGGTGCTGTTGGACTAACAACTAAACTTGAACTTATGGTTGGACCAGATTGCCAGGTATATGAACTTGCACCAAAGGCAGTTAATGTTACTTGTGCTCCAGCGCAAATTAAAGTTGAAGAAGCGGATGTATTAATTGTTGGATTAGATTTAGCAACAATAGTAATTGTATTCATCCCTGAACAAATTGTGCTAGACCCAATGACGGTATAAATTGTGGTAGTTAAAGGATTTACAAAAACATTAGCGCCAGTTATGTTTCCTGGAAACCAAGTATAGGTAATGGCTCCACCTCCTGATAAGGTAGCCGTATTTCCTGAACACACATACGTGGAGGAAGAAATAGCCATTACAGACAAAGGCGGATTAGTTGAGGATGGAATTGCTATTGTAGAAGAAAATAAACAGTTTGATGCATCACTTAGCGTGAATGAATAAACCGAAGCAGTTAAATTCACGGCTTGTACTGAATTTTGAGTGGGGTTAGTTGACCAAGTATATGTATAGGGAGGCAACCCGTTTGTTGCAACAATTGAAGCAGATCCATTCGCTCCGCCAATACATCCTACTTGATTAACATTAACAGAATAACTTGGCATTGCTGAGCCAGAAGCGCCCATAATTATAATACGGGCGTTTCCTGAAATATTTTGGATAATAACTCTTGCCACACTTTTAAGCCTGTTTGCACAAGTAAGATTTAGATTAGTATTATACATTAATGGTTGATTTAACGTATTTGAAATTATTCCACTTGTTCTACCGCATCGACCAAAACCACTAATCATAGATGGTGCAGCAGTAAACCAATCGGGTAGATTTAAATTATTAAATATTTGAATGGAATTATCTGTAAATCTTACTTTAATATTAATGGTTCCTGAACCTTCAGTAGCAAATCCTAAAAGACTAAGAGACGAATATGACATTGGATTGGTAAATATTAAACTATCTGTTTGACCCGTAATTATATATAAAGCATTAGGCTGATTATAAGGTCTTAACTGGAAACTATAGCCTGCATTAGTAATTAAACCATTATTAGGAATTCCACCAACAATACTATAAATGGAACCATATGAAGCGCTGTATAAAACAAAATCACTTCCATCGATAGCAGCTCCTGTATTTGCTATAGAGGTTGTATTTTCTGCAACTGCATCTAATGTATAACCAGAAGTTAAAATTGGAGTATATGTTTGAGAAAAAACAACATAATTAAGGAGAAACAAAAATAGCGTTGAAAAAAAAATATTATTTTTCATATTTTACCGTAAATAATTTAAACGAATGTAATAATTAATTCTTTATTGATTATAAACAAACATGTTAAGATTTAAAATTGTAAGCTTATACTTTTTCAGTAATTTTAATGGAATATTTTTTAATTGATTAAATCTTATATTTTTAAATATTATTATTTAAAAAATTTATGCTAAAGTTGTCTGAAAATAAATTAATTAAGTTCTTTTTTTTTGGCAATTATTTTTATGGTTTATGCGCAGTTTTTCTGGCTATAGAAACTATTGTAAGTTTAAAAATTGCAATAAAGTCTAATTTTATTTATTTAATTTTTTTATTTTTTTCAACTATTGTTTATTATAGTTTTGCCTATATAGCTATTTGTAAGTATAGCAAAGAAATTAATGAAAGATTAAGTTGGTATAGTCAATATAAAAAAATTATTTTTTTTAGTGTATTATTTTTTTGTTTAATAATTTTAATCTGCGCTTTTGTATTATTTTTTGATTTAAAAAAAAATGATTTAAAATTAGGTGTAACAGAATGGTTGTTTTTACTCATTTTCCCAATAATTTCAATCTTATATTATGGTTTTAATTTTCGTGTTTTTGGAAGTTTTAATTTAAGAAGTATTGGTTTGATAAAGCCATTTATCATAGGATTTGTATGGGCTGGTTTAGTATGCATTTATCCAGAAATGCTTTATAACATCCAAAATGGACTTCATTATAAAATAAACCTGATTTCTCTTTTTCTCTTTTTTAAAAATTTAATATTTATTTCAGTGTTATGCATTATGTTTGATATTAAAGATTATGCGATGGATTATAATCAAAAACTTAAAACTTTTGTTGTAAAAATTGGGCTTCGTAAAACTATTTTTTATATAATTATTCCATTATGTATTTTATGCTTGATTGCTGGCCTATTTTATGACTTAAATAAACAACTTAAATTAACCAAACAATTATTAAACACGGTGCCCTTTATATTAACCATTATAGTTGCTTATTTCTTAAAGTTTCGCAAATCTATTTTTTATTATTTAATTATTATTGATGGTTTAATGGTTATAAAAGCTTTTTTTGGAATAATGACTGAATTGTTGTTTTAATTAGGAGATTAATTCTATTTGTAATTAGGTGATAATTTATTTTATTAGTATTATTACGGCATTATTTTAAAATTTATTATCATGTTTAATCGCCTTTCTAAATGTTTTATAATTATGTTTGTTTTGTTGTTTTCAATACAACATAAGGCACAAATAAATAAAACTAATCCCAATAAAAATAATTCAAAAAAAAATCCTGAAACATTTTCAATTTCAAAAACTGATTTTGATAAATTATTTACTTTTAAATCTAATCAGGTTATTACTCTCTCTCAAAATATATATTTAGATAAATCGGTTTCGCTTTTAAACACTAAAAATGGAGATATGATTTTTTTAAAAATTAAATTAAATTATTTTAAAAAAGCTTATTTGTTAGTTCAAATAAATGGTTCATTTTCAACACAAATATTTATTTTGTCTGACGATAAATCTATTTTTTATAAAGGAAAATTATCAAGCACAGGTCTTTTAATGACTAAATGTCTTGAGGAAGAAATTGTATCAGAGTAAAAAAAAACATTATGACATTTAAAAATATCTTCAAACTATTCACAGTTATTGTATCTACAACCTGTTTTTCTCAAAATTTAATATTAAATGGCAGCCCATCTATTACAAATAAAGTAATTTTTCTTGATTTTGATGGTCATGTTGCGGTTGGTACGTTGTGGAATTCTGGTAATGCTGTAAATGCATTGCCTTCAACTGCATCTAATGCTAACAAAATATTAATTTGGAAAAGAATATGTGAAGATTACCGACCTTTTGATGTAAATGTTACTACCGATTCCTCAAGGTTTAATAATGCACCTGCAAATCAGCGGATAAGAATTGTATTTACTCCTACAAGTGCTTGGTTTGGCTCGGCTGGAGGTGTAGCTTATTTAGGTAGTTTTAATTGGGGAGGAAATCCAGGAACGCCTTGTTGGGTATTTGAAAATCAATTGGGTTATAATTCTAAAAGTATGGCAGAAGCCGCATCTCATGAAGCAGGCCATACATTTACCTTAAGGCACCAAAGTACCTACGATAATTTATGCGTTAAAACAGCTGAGTATAATCCGGGAATAGGTTCAGGCATTTCAGGTTGGGCGCCAATAATGGGAGTAGGGTACAGTAAAAACATTACCGTTTGGGCTACCGGTAAAAGCGCTGTTTCTTGCTCAACAATTCAATATGATCATGGTGGTATTTCTCCCGGAATTACAAGCCCAGGGTATTTAAATTATTTAACTGATGATGTTGGAGACCTTTCTGCAACTGCAAAAATTTTAAATTTAAATACAACAACTTTACTTGATTCTGGAATTATTACAACTCCAACTGATGTAGATGCATTTAAGTTTACTATTTGTGGTAACAGATATGTTTCATTTAATGTAAAGCCCTGGGCTTTGGATACAGTAAATTATGATGGGGCTAATTTAGACATACGATTTTCTTTATATAATTCATCTAATGTTTTGCTGGCTACCGATACTTCTTTAACAAGATTAAGAACATTGGTAGGATATAATTTTACACCAGGCACTTATTATTTTACAATAGATGGAGGTAGATCTAGTAATTATTCAGACTACGGGAGTTTAGGTAAATATTTTATTTCGATTAAATCAAATAATCCGCCAGCTATGGCAAATACTATTTTAACCAATTCGGCTATTTGTTCTGGTCAGAGCGCAACATTAAATTACACATCAAATGGAACTCCAACAAATTGGCAATGGACAGTTTCTGGTTCTACAATTACAAGTTCAATTCTACAAAATCCAATTGTACAATTTAATTCAGCAGGTGTTTATACTATTTCATTATTGGCATCTAATGCAAATTCTGCTAGTTGCATATCTATTCAAACAATAAATGTTGGCTCACTCCCTTCAATTTCTATAATTGGTACAAATAATATAATTTGCCCTTTCGAAAGTGCTACTCTTACGGCAAACGGTGCTAATATTTATAATTGGATGCCAGGAAATTATTCAGGTTTCACTCAAATTGTTAGCCCATCTGTTACTACAAATTATACTGTTACAGCTAGTAATGGTTCATGCAGTAATTCTATAGTAACTACGGTTTCTGTTAGCCCAAATTTTACAATAAATGTAGCTACAACAAGCTCTTTACTTTGTCCAGGGCAGAGTTTAACTTTAACAGCTTCAGGTGCTAATTCTTACACAATTAATCCAGGAGGAGTTGTGTCTAATTCAATAATATTATTTCCACAAATAACTTCAACCTATGTTGTTACTGGTGATGTAGGTTTTTGTTCAAAAACCACCGAAAAAGTAATTAATGTTAAGCCTGATTTTACCGTTAATTTAGTTGCTTCGCAAGCCACAATATGTGCAGGAGAGCCAATTAGCTTAATGGCATCAGGCGCAAATACCTATACTTACTATCCGGGAGGTTTAACAAATAATATAATTGTTGTCAATCCAACAGTATCAATAACCTATATAGTTTATGGCACATTAAATCAATGTTCAAATTCTAATCAAATAGACATAACTGTTCAAAATTGCACATCAATCGAAAAAAACAATGATTTTTTAAATGATTTTAAGTTGTTTCCAAACCCTGCAAACAATTTTATCACAATTGATTTAGGAAATAAAACTGGATCGATTGAAATAATAAATGCAGTGGGTAGTATAATTTTTCAAGAAGATTTAAATGGTATTAATTTGTTAAATGTTAATCTGAATAATTGGACGAAGGGAATTTATTTTGTGAAGTATTCTAATAAAAATAATAATGTAAAGGTTAAAAAATTTATTATCCAATAAATTCATAAACCTTTAATAAGTTAATACTGGTTTAATTTTTTTATTTAACCACAGCTGTTCATCCACAGTTATATAAAATCCGTAAGAATATTCAAACAACTTAAGATTTAAGTCTAAGTATGGTTCTGCTCTTAAAGTTAATATGATGTGAGGAGCTAATTCTATTTTTTTATTTATTTTAAAAATCAATAAACTACGGTATTTTTCATAGGCATTGGGATTCCATACAGTACTTGATTTACTTGAATAAAGGTAACCACCAAAATCATTTACAAAATCAGTACTGTACCAATAAGAAACAATAAAATTTGTTTTAAAAGCATTTAATCCAACGTTTCCCATAAAACCAAATGATTTTTTAATAATATCTGGATTAAATAACGTATTGTTTACTCCAACTACTCTTGAATCTAATTCTAAACTTTTTATCTTTTCAGAATTAATGTTGTATTTAATTTTAATACCAGAACTATAATTGAAATTGGTTAAATCATTTCCTTGTGAAGTGTCTATTTGCCCACCCTGATGGAGAGCGGTTCCTTGCAATGGCATACTAAAGCAAAAATTACCAACATTAATTTTAAATAAATTAATATTAACACCTGTCCAAAATTTTTCTTTTGGCCCTTTTAATTTATAAGTCATACGTTGCCAGTCAATCCAAGCGTCAATATCAATCCAATTTTTATTAATTAAAAATTGAGCACCATTTTCTAATCTATTTGTGATAACTCTTTCAAAATTATAAATAGGTTCAATTAACTGATGTTGAATACTTCCATCAAGATTACCAAAAATCATTTTAAAATTATTTTTACTATATCTAAGCGAAAAAGTAGGTGTTATTTCTTGAAATAAAGGATTGCCAAAGTCTTTATTTATATATACCCCGGTTTCAAGGCTTAAATTTTTAGAAAACTTATATCCAATTTGAGGATGAAATTGGATTCCAAATAAAGTATAACCATCTGCAATAGAACTAAAATATTCGTTGTTTTTTAAAAAGTTAAAGTTTTGAATTTTAATATATACTTTATTTTCTTCAACAGTATCCGTAATTTGATTAAAAAAAAGAGATGAATTATCAATTTGTGAAGAAAGTTCGTTACAAAATAAAAATAAAAATATGGGAATAAAAATTCTCTTTTTTATTAGTATTAAATTATAGGGATACATAAATTTATGATTTGGTAAATATATTAAATAATGACTTTATTGATGGTATATCAGTTCATAATTTAGATTTGAAATTACCATTACTTTTCTTATTTAATGTTTAATATAATTTTATATCTTTAGTATTTTATATTTATAAACATGAAAATTTCGGTAAATTGGCTTAAAACCCTTATTGATATTGATAAGTCTCCTCAACAAATAGCTGATTTATTAACCTCCTCCGGTTTGGAAGTCGAAGGTTTAGAAACTTTCGAAAGTATAAAAGGCGGGTTAAAGGGTTTGGTTGTTGGACAAGTAACAGAATGTGTTAAGCACCCTGATGCTGATAGATTAAGCTTAACCAAAGTAAATATTGGTTCAGGACAAATTCTTTCAATTGTTTGCGGTGCACCAAATGTAGCATTGAATCAAAAAGTAATTGTGGCAACCGTTGGAACAACATTGTATCCAATTAAAGGAGACTCTTTTGAAATAAAAAAATCTAAAATAAGAGGTGTTTTAAGTGAAGGAATGATTTGTGCAGAAGATGAAATCGGATTAGGTATTAGTCATGATGGAATTATTGTTTTAGCGGATGATAGTATTATTGGTCTTTCTGCGGCTGAGTATTTTAAAATAGAAACTGACACGATACTTGAAATTGGATTAACACCAAACAGAAGTGATGCCGCTTCTCATTTAGGGGTAGCCCGAGATCTCGCTGCAATTTTAAATACAGAAGAAAAAACAGTTGCATATCAAGCAAATCCGAATGGCTTAAATGCTTTACCAAAATCTGATTCTTCAAAAAATATTTCAATTGATGTTCTAAATTTTGATGCTTGTAAAAGATACTCAGGCATTGTCATATCTGATGTCGCTGTAAAAGATAGTCCAACTTGGTTAAAAAATAAATTACAATCAATAGGCATTCGCTCAATTAATAATGTGGTTGATATTACTAATTTCGTTTTACATGATTTAGGACAACCTATTCATGCATTTGATTATGATAAAATAAATGGTCAAAAAGTAATAGTCAGAACTGCAGCTTTAAGTGAGAAATTTTACACTTTAGATTCTGTTGAGCGTGAACTTCAAACTAATGATTTATTAATATGTGATATTAAAAGCCCAATGTGTATTGCCGGTGTATTTGGGGGTTTAAATTCGGGGGTAACTGAAAAAACAAATTCTATATTTATTGAATCTGCCTATTTTGAACCTGGATTTATTCGTAAAACAGCAAAGCACCATGCTTTAAAAACAGATGCTTCTTTTCGTTTCGAAAGAGGAGCAGATCCGGACATGGTAATTAATGCGTTAATAAGAGCTTCAAATTTAATTTTAGAAATTGCTGGAGGTAAAATTGCCATGGATATTTTAGATGTATATCCTGAAAAAATGTTACCTCATAAAGTAGCTTTTTCTTATTCTAATTGTAATGCACTAATTGGAAAAGAAATTGACCGAATTGTAATTAAAAACATAATACTTAGTTTGGGTATTCAAATTGAAAGCGAAGGAACGGACGGATTATTATTATTTGTACCTAGGTATAAAACTGATGTTACCCGTGAAGTAGATTTGATTGAAGAGGTTATGCGGATTTATGGCTATAATAATATTGATGTGAGTAAATCAATTTCATATACTGCTTTTAATGAAAATAAAAACCACGACCTTTTAATCGAAAATAAAGTGAGTTCTGCTTTAGAAGGTTTTGGCTTTAATGAAATAATGAGTTTGTCTTTAACCAAAGAAAGTTATTATAAAATTGAAGATGCTAATGTTAAGGTTGTAAATCCATTAAGTAATGATTTAGGGGTTTTAAGAGCCGATATGCTTTTTAGTGGCCTCGAAGCAATTTCTTATAACATTAATAGAAAAAATATAGATTTAAAATTATTTGAAATCGGAAAAATTTATAACCATCATCCAAACGAATCTTCTCCTTATCAAGAAAAAAAACAAATAAGTTTATTTATTACGGGTAATCTATTTAACGAAAACCCATATGGATTAAATGAAAAAACGAATTTTTCTTTTTTGAAATCAACAGTCGAACAAGTTTTAAAAAAGTGTGGCATAACTAATTTTAAGTTTTCAGAAAGTAATTACACTCATTTTGAAATGGGTTTAATTTATCTTCAAAACAATTCACCATTAGTTGAATTGGGCTTAGTTAGCAAATCACAATTAAAAAAATTCGATATTAATCAACCCGTTTTTTATGCCGTATTAAATTTAGATAATTTAGTAAAAGCAGGTTCTAATAAAAATATACTATTCGAAGAGATTAATAAGTTTCCAATGGTAAGAAGAGATTTATCTTTATTAATAGATAAAAAAATAGAATTTATTGATATTCAAGAGCTTGCTTATGCCACCGAACGTAAGTTTTTAAAAGAAGTTAATTTGTTTGACATATACGAAGATGAAAAGTTGGGCGATAAAAAATCTTATGCCGTAAGTTTTTCTTTAGTTAATAAAGAAGCTACTTTAACAGAAAAACAAATTGATGGTGTAATTGAAAAATTAATTTTAAATTTTAAAGAAAAACTAGGCGCCGAATTACGTTAAATAAAATGCATCATTTTTTTAAGGATTTAAAAGTAGTCGAATTGGCCAGTGTTTTGGCTGGACCCAGTGTAGGTTATTTTTTTGCTGAATTAGGAGCACAGGTTATAAAAATAGAAAATCCTACTACAAATGGAGATGTTACCCGGAGTTGGAAACTAAAATCAGAAAAAAGTAATGATTCTACTAGCGCATATTTTTGGAGTGTAAATTCAAAAAAAGAAATTATTTATTTAGACATTACTGTAAAATCTCAACTTCAAAAATTTTATACAATTATTACTGATGCCGATATTGTAATTACTAATTTTAAATTTGGAGACGATAAAAAACTAAAACTAGATTATCCAACACTTAAGGCAATAAATCCAACATTAATTATGGCTTCAATTAATGGCTTTGGAATAAACTCGCCACGAACTGCATACGACTTAATTTTACAAGCAGAAAGTGGCTTTATGTTTATGAATGGTGAGGAAAATAGCCAGCCTGTTAAAATGCCAGTTGCCTTGATTGATTTAATAGCAGCTCATCAGTTAAAGGAAGCCATTTTAATTGCTTTAATTAATCGATATAAAACAAAAATGGGTTCACACATTGCAGTGTCTCTTTTTGATAGTGCTGTTGCTTCTCTAGCTAATCAAGCTACAAATTGGTTAATTGCAAAAGAATTACCCAAATCAATTGGGAGTATTCATCCAAATATAGCTCCTTATGGCGAACTTTTCGAAACAAAAGATAAGCACTTAATTACTTTTGCTATTGGTAATAATAAACAGTTCAAAAATTTATGCGATTTAATTCAATATTCTTCTTTAGCAAATGATTCTAAATATTCTACCAATCAATTAAGGGTTAAAAATCGAAATCAACTATATGCAGTGTTGTATAATTATATACGTGAATTAAATTATAAAGAATTATATAAATTGTGTTTAGATAAAGAAATTCCAATTGGTAAAATTCGAAATTTAAAAGAGGTTTTTGAATTACCTGAAGCAAAAGCAATGGTTCGTAAATTCGAATACAACAATCAAAATCTTAATACAGTATCAAGTATTGCTTTTAAATTTATAAACTAATGTATTCTGTTAAAATAGCTTCTACTAATCAACAATTGAATTCCATTTTGAAATTACGTTACGAGGTTCTTCGCAAGCCATGGTCACAAACAATTGATTCTGCATCTGATCAATTAGAACATAAATCTATAAATGCGTTTATCCAAAATAATAAAGGTGTTGTTATTGCCTGCGGAAGATTACAAGAAAATGAAAATAAAATCGGTCAAATACGGTTCATGGCAGTTGATCAAAATTATCAAGGAAAAGGTCTTGGTAAATTAATTATTACTTCTTTAGAGGAAAAAGCAAAGGAATTAAAATTAAATAAAATTCAATTACAAGCCCGAGAAAATGCGGTTTCTTTTTATAAAAATAATGGATATGTTATGATTGAAAAAACATTTTTATTATGGGATCAAATACAACATTTTTTAATGGAAAAACAAATAGATCTCCCTTGATTTTTATTTTTAAGTTAGAAATTTAAATTTTCTAACCATATAATTTAAAATAAAAGCATCCAAAATTTATGCTTCTAAATAACCAAATTTGCCAGCGTTAAAATCTTCATAAGCTTGAACTAATTCTTGTTTTGTATTCATTAAAAATGGTCCAGAAGCTGCAATAGGCTCATTAATTGGTTCACCACTTAATACTAATATAATGCAGTTAGTTAAAGCTTTAATTGAAATTTGTTCCCCTTCATTTTTAAATAAAATTAAATGATCAGTTAAAACTGTTTGTATATCATTTACTATTACAGAACCTTCTATCACTAAAATAGAAGTATTGTAATGTTCAGGTAAATCAAAACTAATTGTTGATTCTTTATTTAAATGTAAATTATACATTTCAATAGGAGAAAAAGTAAAAGCCGGGCCTTTAGTTCCTTTAAAATTTCCAGCAATAACTTCAACTCTACTTTTATTATCTGGTAAAAAATAATTTGCTAAATCTTTATTTTGAAGGGCTTGATATTTAGGACTTGTCATTTTATGTTTTGCCGGAAGATTAACCCATATTTGAACCATTTGAAACGGACCACCTTTTTTTGAGTATTCACTTTCGTGATATTCTTTATGCAAAATTCCTGAGGCGGCAGTCATCCACTGAACATCACCTTCTGAAATAATTCCTTTATTTCCATAACTATCATGATGAGCAACACCTCCTTTATAAGAAATAGTTACTGTTTCAAAGCCTCGATGAGGATGAACTCCAACTCCTCTTGGAGTATTTGTGGGAGAAAAATTAAACTTAGCACCGTAATCTAAAAGAAAAAACGGACTCATTCTTGTTTGATCACCAACAGCTTGAGGAAAAAAATTATGAACTTTAAAACCATCGCCAACCATATGAGAAGGAGGCGGTTCAATTAATTGTTGTATTTGTTTAATCTTCATGTTAAAATAAGTATTATCTAAAAAATAAATACAAATTTAGTTTAAAGATGGATATAAATAAAATTACTACAAATTATAGCAATCAATAACTATTTAATATAGTAATTTTGAATTTATAAAAATGAATTAATCATAAAAAAACATCAACACATGAAAACAAAACAAAAAATTGACTTGTATTTTAAAATGATTCAAGGCATAAAATACGAAAACGAACATGGCGGCGCTTATGCCTACGTTCAATTTTTAGCTTACACCCGCGAACTTATTTCTTTATTAAAACCTATAAAAAAAGTAGAGCGACACATTGAAGCAATAGAAGGAATTAGCTGGTTGTTTAACGAATATTTAACAACCAATTTTACATACCGACAAAAAGTAATTTTCGAAAACAAATTAAACGATTTGGAAGTTATTTTTGAAACCATTAAAAATATAATTCAAGATGATAACAAACAAAATTGTTATATCGAATCTTATATTGCAAAAGCAGCTTAAATAGTATTATTTTTAAATTAGTGTAATTTGTTTTTGGCCTCTATCCATAGCGACATGTATTTAGTGCCCATAACAGTATGGTGCATTAACATTTCTCCTATAAAATTAGATGATCTATGAGACTTTAATTGATTTTTCAAAAACAATAATTTATCAATTAACAAATCAGAATGATTACTTTTTAGAAAAAAATTATTAAAAATTTGAGCTCCATTTTCTACTGCTTGTTGCCATTTTATTTCATTTGTGTATAATTCAACAGCTGCCTCAGCAAATTTATGAGGTTGATTAACGATAATGCCATTCCAAGGATATTCTCCATGCATAGCCTCGGCACCAATATCAGTAGTTACGCTTGGCACTCCAAATTGCATCGCATCAATTAATTTTCCTTTAATTCCTGCTCCAAATCTGAGTGGGGCTAAACAAACTTTAGTTTTTTTCATAACATGCTCTACACTATCCGCTCGGCCTTTAATTAAAAAGCCTTCTTTTAAATTATTTAAATCAAATACCTTTTTTGAAGGATAAGCTCCATAAATATGTATTTCAGCTTTTGGCAATTGTTTTCTAATTAGTGGCCAAATAAATTGTTTTAAATATAAAACGGCATCCCAATTAGGCTCGTGTAAAAAATTTCCAATGTTTAAAAAGTGTTCACGTTCAGAAAATGATGGCCATTGATTGTCTTTCATTAAATTTGGATCTAATAAAAAAGGAACATAATGTAAAAGTGAGGGTTCTATTTTAAAATGATTTATTAAAAGTTCCATTTCATAATCTGATATCATCAGCGAAACATCGCTCCGGTAAATACTTGCTATTTCTCTTTTAGCAAAATCAGAATTTAAATCTAACAAAGAAAAATCTCTATTTTGTTTTATCGCTTCTTGTCTTGCCAATCTTAAACAATGCAAATCAATTGTATCTAAAATTCTTAAAGCATTAGGACAATTTTGAGCAACCCTCCAACCAAATTGTTCTTCACTTGTAAACCGATCGAAGAGTACCATATGAGGTTGCATATTTTTTACTAAATCATCGAATGATGAATCATTTAAAACAATATGCAATGAGCGAATTCCTATACTTTTTAAATCAAATGAATAATCTGACTCAGAAGCGGCACATGCAAAAGACACCTGCCAATTTTGTTCTAGAAACAAATTAATTAATTGTAAAGTACGCGATCCTGCAGCCGAAGAACTGGGTTCTGGCCAAACTTTTCCAATTATCAAAATATGTTCTTTCAAAACTTAACATTCATTTTTAGAAAATTAGAAAAAACAATTAATAATTTCATTTTAAATTGACTGAAGTGTAATAATTGTTTACAAAGCTAAAAAGAATTCTATTGTGTTTATTTAAATAAAATTTATTTGTTTAACTATTATACATTAAAGGTTTAATGCTATTTAAAGGTTTTCATTTCCCTTAGAGTTTATACTTTTGATCTGATGTGCTTTATTCATTTTAATTAATTATTTGTCATCTTTTAATAAGTTTGATTTATAACAAACTAGTAGAAGTTTCCTATAAAACAAGAATTTACTATTTAAATAACGGAATCGTATTTAGAAAAGTAGACTATCTTGAATTAAATCAATATGAAATAGAAGCTTGGTACAATAAAAAAAATCAATAATTAATTATTTTTTCTTAGCAGGAAGCTGCTGCCTCTGCTTTGCCATTTCTTGTAACCTTTTTTGAAAATTAGAAACCTTTACTGGTTTTTTCATATTGTCTTCTATTTGTGATCTAATTTTAGCATCGCTAACAATTTTTTTAATAATAAAATTTTGTAAAAATGTAAACATATTAGCCAAAAAGTAATACCAACTTAATCCAGCTGCATACTTATTCATTACTGCTAAAAAGATTACAGGCATAAAATACATCATAAATTTCATACCAGGCATTTGCGCACTTCCTTGTTGAGGCATCATGCTACTGTTCAAATAGGTGTAAATAATTGTACTTACAAACATCAATAATGCAAATAAACTTACGTGGTCTCCATAAGCCCAACTAATAAATGGTAGATTTCCAAAATTTAAAATGGTATCGTAGGTACTTAAATCGTCTGCCCATAAAAAACCCTTTTGACGTAATTCTATAGAAGCAGGAATAAAAGCAAAAAGTGCAATTAATATCGGAAACTGAAGTAATAATGGTAAACATCCCGAAAGCGGGTTAGCCCCGGCTTTTCGATAAAGAGCCATTTGCTCTTGTTGTTTTTTCATCGGGTCAGGATTTTTTTCAAATTTTGCAGTTAAGGCATCAGTTTCAGGTTTTAAAACTCTCATTTTTGCCCCACTCATATATGTTTTATAAGCAATTGGTAATAAAACAATTTTTAAAATAACGGTGAGAATTAAAATTACTAAACCCATATTTAAATACCCAAACCAATTAAATAAAGGAATAACTAACCATTTATTAATATAACTAAACACACTCCAGCCAGTAGGTACAATTTTATCCATTTCGTTACCACATGCTTTTAATGTATTGTAATCGTTGGGACCAAAGTAAAATTTATAAGAAAATTTTTCGTTGGGGCTATGATTAAAAGGAATCCCTAACTCACTATTTACAGATTTTACATAGTTTTCAGAATTTGTGCGTTGAGCTAGCTTAATAAAACTTCCACTTTTTATAAAAACTCGATCGGCAATAATAGTTGAGTTAAAAAATTGTTGTTTAAAGCTAATCCATTTTATATCTGCATCGCTTAATTCTTTTTCTTCATCCTTCATTGGATTTATGTAATCAGGATCATTAAGCTCTTGTTTATAATAAATGGTAGCAGCTTCTTTCTCTTTAATAATATATTTTTCTTGACTAGGGTATAGCATACTCCAAGTTATTTGAAGTTGATCTTCAGTATTTGAAATAATATTTTGCATTCCTACAAAACGTATTTCTGAATCAACAATATATTTATCTGGTTTAATAGAATAACAGAATTCTATGTAGCTTCCAGGTACAGAGGTTTCTAATTTAAGAACAATACTTGACGCAGTTTTTTTTACTAGTTTAAAATAAAATTCATCTGTAAAAAATATACTTGATTGGTTATATGCATTTAATTTTAAAACAAAACGGCTAGAATCTTTATCAAATAAAGTTAAGTTTTCTGATTTTCCTGAACGATGATATTTTTTTAAATCAACTTGTTCTATTTGTGCGCCTTTATTTGAAATGATAACTTTTACATTTTCGTTTTCAATACAAAAGTTTTCTAAAGTTCCATTTACAGAAACAGAAAAGTCTTTGTAACGACTTACAATTTCATTTTTTTTTGCAGAATCAGAAATTACACTAGAGGCAGAGGATTTAACAGAATCTTTTTGAGATTCAACTGCCGCAATTTTTGTGGCTTCAATAATTTCAAGTTTTTTTTGAACTAAGCCTATTGAATCTTTAATTTTATTGTTACGAGCAATCTGTTCTTTAGAGGGGCCACTCATATATAACCAACCACCCATTATAATGGCAATAATGCCTAAACCTATTAACGAATTCTTATCCACAATTTTTTAGTATTAAAGGCGTAAATTTAGCATTTATTTAAGTGTAAAAAAAAGAAAGTATTTAAGCTATAAGATTAGAAGCTAATTAGAATTTCTCACCTTCTAATCTAGCCACTACGGCACTTGCTACTGCGTTTCCAACAACATTTGTAGCGCTTCTTCCCATGTCTAACAATTGGTCAACCGCAAGTAAAAGAAGCAGGCCCTCGGCAGGAATTTTAAACATAGTCAACATTCCAGCTATAACAACCAAGGATGCTCTTGGCACACCAGCCATGCCTTTACTGGTAATAAGTAAAATTAACATCATTTTTATCTGATCAGCCATACTAATATCTATACCATAACTTTGAGCAATAAATACGGTGGCAAATGTCATATACATAATGCTTCCGTCTAAATTAAAAGAATAACCTAAAGGCAACACAAAACTCACAATTCGATTACTTATTCCATGTTTTTCCAATGCTTCAATCGTTTTTGGCATTGCACTTTCGCTGCTTGCGGTGCTAAATGCTAATAAAATAGGTTCTTTAATGTCTTTTAATAATTTTATGTAATTTATTTTAAAGGCATAACAGATTAGTAAAAGAATAACAAAAACAAAAATAAATAGCCCTCCAAAAAAACAGAGGATTAAATATAAATACCCTCCTAAAACATCCAATCCTTGCTGAATAACAACGGCTGTAATGGCTCCAAATACGCCAATAGGCGCAAAGTTCATAACGAAATTAGTTACTTTAAACATCACATGACTTAAACTTTCGAAGGCTTTAATAATTGGTTTGCCATGCTCTCCAACGCCTGATGCAGCTACACCAAAAAATAAAGCAAAAACAACAATTGGTAATATGTCGTTAGCTGCCATCGATCTAATAAGACTTTCGGGTATAACATGATCAATAAAATTTTTAGATGTTTGAGAATTGTTTTGTATTCCAGTTTCAATTTTATTATCTGGTAAATCAAGATGCATAACTTTGCCAGGTTCAAAAATATTTACAATAACTAATCCCAGAGCTAAGGCTATTATTGTTGCGCTTGTAAAGTATATTAATGTTTTAAGTCCTATTCGCCCAACACTTTTAAAATCTCCAACTTTTGCAACACCAATAATCAAAACAGCAAGAACTAATGGGGCTATTATCATTTTAATTAAATGCAAAAAAATATCGCTTAATATAGAAAAGTATGAAGCGACCTCTTTCTTTTGAGCTTTAAATAATTTTTCTTCATATGTTTTAATAGATTTCTCGGCTTCTTTTTTTATAACAGGATTGGAGATTGATTCTAATTTTGATTTATCATAAACAAATTTATTATTAGTAATATATTTATTTATGCCAAAGCCAATTAAAAGGCCTAAAATCATAGCAATTAAAATAAAACTGATTAATTTATTTTTTTTAAAGTAGTTCATTTTATAAAATTTCTTGCAGCGTTTCCATTCTCATACCTCTTGATCCTTTGATTAGAACAATATAATCAGATTTTTTATTATTTATCAAATAATCTTTACATTCATTAGTTGTTTTGAATTTAATAAAAGGACCGACATCTAATTTGTAAAACTCTTCA
>Ga0114977_10001185_pt1 | contig 17084 bp, 12 predicted proteins | sample S_130805_MF_Meta_FD_87026 | JGI IMG/M metagenome (GOLD analysis project Ga0114977, IMG submission 87026) | Freshwater microbial communities from Lake Simoncouche, Canada to study carbon cycling - S_130805_MF_MetaG | ecosystem: Environmental > Aquatic > Freshwater > Lake | place: Lake...
AAAGCGGACGGAGGCTCGCCCGGAGATGGATCGCCCGCTCCACGGCCGTGTCGCGGGCGACGAGCGTGAGCAGACGGCCCTCGCCGGCGAGCACCAGCCGCGCGGGCGAGGCCCGCAGCCGGCAGGCCGCGAGCAGCCGCGCGAGGTCGCCGTCGGCGGCGTGGTGGGCGGCATCGGCCACCACGACGTCCGGCAGGTCGCCTGGCCACGGGGCGGCGGCATGGACCCACTCGGGCAGGTCGCGGCACTCAACGCTGCGGCCCCGCTGCCGCTCCCCCTCCATGACAGCCTCCAGCACCGTGGTTTTGCCCACCCCCTGGGGACCGCAGAGTAGGGCCACGCCGCCGGGCCGATCGACCGCGGCGGCGATCTTCGCGGCCGCGGCCCGCTGCGACGGCGTGAGCGCGGGTGGGGTCCGGCGGGCGGGTGTCATGGCTGGCTTCCGACGGGGGTGGGCACGAACGAGACGACCTCACCGAGCGGTTCGACACCGATCGCCTCCAGGCAGGTGGACCAGGCGGCGGGCGGGCGGTGGCCCGAGCGGACGACGAGGATCGCCGCGTCGCATCCGCACGACGCCACGAGCAGCCGTTGCCGGTGGATTCGGCCCGGGGGGAACCAGACGCCGCCATCGACGATCACGATCCGCTTGTCGTGCGGCGCTCCCGCCGAGGCGATCGCGATGGTCGGGCATGCCACGGCGTCGCGGCCCCGGCCGCGGAGCACGCGGACGAGACCGACCGCGAGCGTCGAGCAGCCCGCGGCCCGCTCGCAGGCCACGATCGCGATGGCCCGGCGACCCCGGTCGCGGGCGGCGATCACCTCGTCGGCGAGGGCCTCCCATTCGGTCCGTGCGGCGGCGAGCAGCCGGCCGACGAAATCATCTGCGGCGGTGGGCTCGACGGCGTCGATGGTCGCGACGGCCGGCGTCGTCTCGGGCGTGGGCGGGGCCGAGGCCGCATCCGCCGCCGGAACGGCCGGAGGCACGGGCACGGCCGGCGACAGCGACGCCTGCCAACGAGTGACGAAGGCCGCGTCGAGAAAGTCGAGTGTCATCGGGCGAGCGTCCCCGGTGACGAGAAGGATTGCATCCGCGCGAGCCGCTCGGCTCGGCTCCGTTCCGCGCGGCGGGCGTCATTCCACGAGGCGAGCGTCCAGACGATCCCGGCGACGATCGCCAGGGCCACGATCGAGCCGCCGGGAAACAGGCTTCGCTGCCGTCGCGCCGGCGTCATCCGCCGCAGGCCGCTCGTCGTGGTCGTCGTCGTGACGGCCGCCGGCGGCAGGGGCTCGCCGTCCGGCAACGCGGCCGCGCTGCCGGCGATCGTGATCGCGGCGGCATCGAGCGTGGGGAATCGGGCGAGCACCTTCATCGTCGTCCTCTCCGCGAAGCATCGTCGTCGGCGGCGGCGGCCCTTGAACCGCCGGCGGCGGGCGGCACGGTCCCTGCCCAGCCAGCATCATCGGGGCGAGCCAATCGCGTCATCCAGGCGGTGCAGTATTCCCTGTTCTCCGAGTCGCCTATGATGCGGCAACGCCGTCAATCGGCAGACTTTTCGCCGTTCGTACCCCTTTCCCGATCCGGATCGTCGATGACCAAGGCACCGCTCTCGTCCCGCTCCGACCTGCTCCGCTCCATCCTCGATTCCCGCATCGCCATCCTCGACGGCGCCATGGGAACCATGGTCCACCAGCTGGGCCTCGACGAGGCGGGCTTTCGCGGCCAGCGGTTCGCCAGTCACCACCGCGACCTCAAGAACTGCATCGACGCCCTCACGCTCTCGCAGGGGGATGCCATCCGGGGAATCCACGCCGCCTACCTCGAGGCGGGCGCCGATATCGTCGAGACCAACACGTTCGGCGCCACGAGCGTGGCCCTGGCCGACTTCGGCCTCCAGGAGCACACGCGGGAGATGAATCTCGTCGCCGCGTCGCTGGCCCGGGCGGCGGCCGATGCCGCCACCGCCAAGACCCCCGACAAACCGCGGTTCGTGGCCGGCTCGATCGGCCCGACCAACAAGCAGCTCTCGATCGCCGGCAATGTGGCCGATCCGGGCCACCGCGACGTCACCTACGACGAGATGGTGGCGGCCTACCGGGAGCAGATCGAGGCGCTGATCGAAGGGGGCGTGGACATCCTCCTCGCCGAGACCGCCTTCGACACGCTCGTGCTCAAGGCCTGCCTGCACGCCATCGAGCAGACGTTCGCCGACCTCGGCCGCTCGCTTCCCGTGATGGCGTCGTTCACGATCTTCGAGGGGGGCCGCACGCTCTCGGCGCAGACGGTGGAGGCCTGCTGGACGAGCATCTCGCACGTCGATCTGCTCTCGGCCGGCATCAACTGCGCGCTCGGCCCCGAGAAGCTCCGCACCCACGTGGCCGACCTCTCGCGGGCCACGCCCCGGCTCGTGAGCTGCTATCCCAACGCCGGCCTGCCCAACGCGCTCGGCGGCTTCGACGAGACTCCCGAGATGGTGGCCTCGGTGCTCGAGGAGTTCGCCCAGAGCGGCTGGCTGAACATCGTGGGGGGCTGCTGCGGCACGACGCCGGCCCACATCAAGGCGATCGCCGACACGATGCGGAACTACCCGCCGCGGAAGCCGGCCGACCCGCCCCGGCGGTCGCGGTATTCCGGGCTCGAGATGCTGGAACTGCGGCCCGAGAGCAGCTTCACGATCGTCGGCGAGCGGACCAACGTGACCGGGTCGCGGGCCTTCGCCCGGCTGATCAAGGAGGAGCGCTACGAGGAGGGGCTCAGCGTCGCCCGCCAGCAGGTGGAGAACGGGGCCAACATCATCGACATCAACGTCGATGAGGGAATGCTCGACGGCGTCAAGGTGATGACGAAGTTCCTCACGCTGCTCTCCAGCGAGCCGGAGATCTCCAAGGTCCCGATCATGATCGACTCCTCGAGGTTCGAGGTGCTCGAGGCGGGGCTGAAGTGCATCCAGGGCAAGGGAATCGTCAACTCGATCAGCCTCAAGGAAGGCGAGGAAGTCTTCTTGGAGCACGCCCGCACCGTCCGCGGCTACGGCGCGGCGGTCGTGGTGATGGCCTTCGACGAGGAGGGGCAGGCCACCGACGTGGAGCGGCGGGTGGCCATCTGCCAGCGGGCCTATCGCCTGCTGACGGAAGAGGCGGGCTTTCCGCCGGAGGACATCATCTTCGACCCCAACATCCTCACGGTCGCCACCGGCATCGAGGAGCACAACCGCTACGCGATCAACTTCATCGAGGCGACGAGCCGGATCAAGGAGGTGATGCCGCTCGTCAAGGTGTCGGGGGGCGTGAGCAACATCTCGTTCTCGTTCCGCGGTAACGAGGTGGTCCGCGAGGCGATGCACTCCTGCTTCCTGTACCACGCAATCCGCGCCGGGATGGAGATGGGCATCGTCAACGCCGGCCAACTCGCCGTCTACCAGGAGATCGAGCCGGACCTCAAGGAGCGGGTCGAGGACGTGCTCTTCGACCGCCGGCCCGACGCCACCGAGCGGCTCGTCGAGTTTGCCGAGACCGTGAAGAACCGCGGCTCCGCCGAGGCGGCGAAGGTCGACACCTGGCGGACACTCGACGTCGAAGAGCGGCTCACTCACGCGCTGGTGAAGGGCATCGCCGACCACGTCGAGGAGGACGTCGAGGAGGCCCGGACGCACTATGCCACCAGCCTCGAGATCATCGAGGGGCCGCTGATGCGGGGCATGCAGACCGTCGGCGACCTGTTCGGCGAGGGGAAGATGTTCCTGCCGCAGGTCGTGAAGAGCGCCCGGGTGATGAAGCGGGCCGTGAACCACCTTCTCCCCTACATGGAGGCCGAGCGGGCCGCCTCGGGGGCCGCCGACACGAAGCGGGGCACCGTGCTGATGGCCACCGTGAAGGGCGACGTCCACGATATCGGCAAGAACATCGTGGGCGTGGTGCTCGGCTGCAACGGCTACGAGGTGGTTGACCTCGGCGTGATGGTGCCCTGCACGAAGATCATCGACGAGGCGATCCGCCACCAGGTCGACATCGTGGGGCTCTCGGGGCTGATCACGCCGAGCCTCGACGAGATGGTGCAGGTGGCGCAGGAGTTCGAGCACGCCAAGCTCACGATGCCGCTCCTGATCGGCGGGGCGACCACCTCGGCCCGGCACACGGCCGTGAAGATCGCGCCCAAGTATTCGGGGGCGGTCGTGCACGTGAACGACGCCTCACGGGCGGCCGGCGTGGTGGAGAAACTCTTGAGCTCCACGGCCCGCGAGGAGTTCGTGCGGGCCACTCGCGACGCCCAGGCTCGCGACGTCGAGAACTTCAAGCGGCGGCAGGAGACGAAGCTCGTCTCCTACGCCACCGCCTGCGCGAACCGCTGGACGACCGACTGGTCGAGCGCCCCGATCGACGTGCCGGAGTTCCTCGGCGTGCGGACGCTCGACCGCGTGCCGCTCCCGGAGCTGATCCCGTTCATCGATTGGACGCCGTTCTTCATGTCGTGGGAGCTCAGGGGGCGGTACCCGGCGATTTTCACCGACCCGGTGATCGGCGAGGAGGCGCGGAAACTGCACCGCGACGCGACGGAGATGCTCGAGCTGATCGTCCGCGACGATGCCCTGCAGGCGAAGGCAGTCTACGGCTTCTTTCCCGCCAACGCGGTGGGCGACGACATCGCCGTCTACACCGACGACGCCCGCGCCGCCGAAGTCGGCCGGGTGCACACGCTCCGGCAGCAGTGGGAGCGGAAGGGGCAGGACGTGTTCCACGCCCTGGCCGACTTCGTGGCCCCGGTCGAGAGCGGGCGGAAGGACTACGTCGGGGCCTTCGCCTGCACCACGGGCCACGGCTGCGACGAACTCTGCCGGACGTACGACGCCCAGCACGACGACTACTCGTCGATCATGGTGAAGGCGATCGCCGACCGGCTCGCTGAGGCCTGCGCCGAATGGCTGCACGCGAAGGTTCGCCGGGAATGGGGCTACGGCCGGGCTGAAAACCTCACCCCAGAGCAGCTGATCGAGGAACAGTACCGCGGCATCCGGCCAGCCCCTGGCTATCCCGCCTGTCCCGACCACACGGAGAAGCAGGCGATCTTCGCCTGGCTGGGAGCGGAGCAGGGGGCGGGGATGCAGCTTACGGAGAGTTTCGCGATGATGCCGGCGGCGAGCGTCAGCGGGCTCTATTTCGCCCACCCGGAGAGCCGATACTTCGCGGTGGATCGGATCACGCGGGAACAGGTCGAGGCCTACGCGGCGCGGAAGGGCATGCCGGTGTCGGAGGTCGAGCGGTGGCTCGCCCCCAACCTCGGCTACGACGCCTGACGCCGTGAGGCGGGAGCCGCCGCGATCCGCGAGGCCCCGGACGGGTGGCGGAGGACGGCGCTGGCACCCATGACCGACTCTCCCAAGCCCCGACGGACGCGGAAGATCCTGCTCGAGGGGGTGGTGGCGGCGGAGGCCTCCGCGTCGGCCACGATCCTCGTCGATCGCTTCCTGGACTACGTCCGCCACGAGCGGGCGTTGGCGGCCAACACGCAGGCGGCCTACCGCCGCGACCTCCGCGACTTCAAAGCCTGGCTGGCGGGCCGGTCGCCGGCCACCCTCACGGTCAGCGACCTGGGCGACTACCTCTCGGCCCTGGCGAAGAAGGGGCTGGCCCGGGCGAGCATCGCCCGGCAGGCGGCCACGCTCAAGACCTTCTACGCGTTCCTGCAGCTCGAGGGGGTGATGGTCGAGAGCCCGGCTGAGCTACTCACGCCCGCCAGGCGGGACGACGCGATTCCCGGCACCCTCTCGCCGGCCCAGGTGGACCGGCTGCTGGCGAGCCCCGAGGGGAGCGCGCCGCGGGCCATCCGCGACCGTGCCCTGCTCGAGCTGCTCTACGCCACCGGGTGCCGGGCCTCGGAGGTGTCGTCGCTCCGGCTCACCGACATGCACCTCGCGGAGAGCTTCTGCACCTGCCGGGGCAAGGGAAACAAGGAACGGGTGGTGCCGCTCGGCCGCCAGGCGGTGGCGGCCATCCAGGCCTGGCTCGACGGGCCGCGGCAGGCGTTCGCCGCGCGGGCCACGGGCCTGCCGACCTGGGCGGTGCTCTCGGCCCGCGGCAACCACCTGTCGCGGATGCGGATCTGGGAGATCGTCAAGTGGCATGCCGACCACGCCGGCGTGCCGAGTGACATCGGCCCGCACACGCTGCGGCACAGCTTCGCCACGCACCTCGTGGCGGGCGGGGTCGATCTCCGGCACGTGCAGGAGATGCTGGGCCATGCCAGCATCGCCACCACGCAGCGCTACACGCACGTCGATGCCGGCCGGCTCCGGGCCGTGCACGAGAAGTTCCACCCGCGGAGGTGAGGCCAAAGTGGGTGCAGGTGTTCAACCTGCACAACCAGGGACCGGAGCATCCTCAGGTTGAAAACCTGAGGCCACTTCAAAGTGGGTGCAGGTTTTCAACCTGCACATGCCCTGCCACCCAGCCCGCGCACTACTTCTTCTTCGGCGGGGCGAACTTGATCTTCTTGATGAGTTCCACGACCGTGCCGTCCGGCTGAACCTGCCCGGAGACGGCCGTGACCGCCTGGATCACGTTGTCGTAGCTGAGGTCGGGGTCGCAGTCGAGCTCCACCTCGGTCTTGTCGGCATTCGAGCCGGGGCCCGCGCCAACGAGATCGATGATCCGCCGCCGCAGCTCCTCGAAGTCGGCGACGGGCTGGCCGTTCATCGTGAGGCTGGTCCGCTCGCCGCCGGGGCCCGCGGTCATCCGCACGCGCACCGGCGGGAGCTGGTCCTCGGAGGCGATGCCGGCGCTGGCGCCCAGGGGCATGCGGATGTCGAAGTCGCCCTCGGTGACCACCGTCTTCAGCGTGAGCATGAAGAACGTGATCAGCTGGAACACGACGTCGATCATCGGCGTCATGTCGATGGCGATCTTGTCGGCAAGGGATTCACGCGTCGCGGCCACGTCTGGCTCCCGTCACTTGCTCTCGTCGTACTGCGCCCGCAGGACGAACCGTTCGAACCCCTTCTCCTGGCAGGCCTTGATCAGTTCCTGCACGTCGCCGGTCTTCGAGCGGCCGTCGGCCCGGACGATCACGGTGGCGGCGTTCGGCTCCTTGCTCGAGGCGATCATCACCCGCTTCTCGTTTTCCAGGTAGCCGCCGATCTCCTGGAGCGAGACCGGCTCGCCGGCGTAGATCACACGGCCGTCGCTCATGAGCTGCAGCGTAATCGGATCGGCCGACGGCCCCTCGGCCGGCTTGGCGAGCTGGCTCATCGGGAGCTGGACGCGGTCATCCTGCACGGCGGTCGAGAAGTTGAGCGTGAACACGAAGAACGTGATCAGCTGGAACGTCATGTCGATCATCGGCGTCATGTCGATGTCGGTCTTCGACGGTCCGTCGCGGTTCATGCGTGCCATGGAGAAGGCCCTTGCGGCGGCGTCCGGGGGTCAGCCGGCCTTCTTGCCCATGTTCTGGAACCGCGCCATCAGCTTCATCGCCTCGTCGTCGATGTCCATGTTGAACCGCTGCAGCCAGTTCTTGAACATGCCATAGCAGGCGATGGCGGGGATCGCCAGCCAGAGGCCGATGAGCGTCGTCACGAGCGCCTGCGAGATGCCGACGGCGAGCTCCGACGGCTTGGGAGCCGTGTCCCGCTGGGCGATGAGCATGAAGGCCGCCACCATCCCGTCCACCGTGCCGAGCAGGCCGAACATCGGGGCCAGCGCCCCCACGAGCGAGACGTAGCTGATCTTGTGCTCGAGGTTCATCGCCTGCTCGTTTTCCGCCGCCTGCATCGCCTCGACCGCGGCGGGGTAGCCGGCCTGGAGCTTGCCCATCCCCGCGGCCAGCACCTTGCCGAGGTACGAGTCGTCGCCCTTGGCGAGCTCGTAGGCCTGCTGGAACTCCTTGTTCTCCAGATGCTGCTCGAACTGCTGCGCGAGCGCCTCCGGCATCAGCACCGACTTCCGGAACTGCATGAAGCACATCACGAGCAGGGCCACGAGCCCGAACGAGAGCAGCAGGAAGATGATCACGTACTTGATGCCGAGGGCCTCGACCAGAAAGGTGAGGTAGCTCTTGCCCTCGGCCGGGGCGTCGGCGGCGTCGTCCACCGCCACCTCCTCGTCCTGGGCGACCGCCACCGTCGGTACGAGGCAGGTCGCCGTCGGAACCCACGCCGCCGTCAGGCAGGCGGCGACGAGCAGCCGCGTCAGCCTCCCCGAGGCCGCTGCTCCCAGCCGGGACAGGAAGCCCGCTCCGCGGGCTTCGCATGAGCACACGAACATGGTCATCTCTCCTCGCAAGAATGGGGTCCACGAAGCCGGATGGTTCGGCCAGTTTCCCAGCCACAGGCTACCCTCGCGGCCCGCGCGGCCGGAAGGGGAGTCCGCTCCCGTCAGGAGCCTGGCGGCGGGGCCACGCGGCGGAGCCAGAGGCTGTCGGGATAGGTCTGCTCCAGGGCCTGCCTGGCGTCGCGGGCCCGCTCCGGATGATTCTCCTTCTCCCAGAGCTCCACGAGGCCGGCCAACGCCTCCGCGTGTGCCTCCGGGACTCCGTTGTGGACCATGTCCACCGTGAGATACGAGATCAGGGCATCCTTGTTCTTGTCGCCGGCGGACCGCTGGGCCTCGCCGAGGACGACGAAGATCTCGGCGAGTCCCTCCCCGTCGCTCGGGTCGGCCTCCGCGAGCACCTGCCGGGCGAGCGCGATCGCCTCGGTGGCCCGGCCATCCCGGGCGAGGCAGCGGGCGAGGAGGAGCCGGGCCTCGCGCCGCTCCAAGGCCGCTGAAAAGTCGCCCGGGGGCGTCTCGACGGCGATCGCCTTCTCGAGCGCTGCCCGCGCGTCGCCCCAGCGCTGCTGATCCAGCTGCACGCGGCCCGTGAGCGTGGCGGCGCGAATGCGCCGGGCCGGCGCCTGCGTCGCGATCGCCGCGTAGGCCGCGGCCGCCTCGGCAGGCTTGCCGCTGCGAACCAGCACGTCGCCCACCAGTTCCTGCACGGCCGCCGCGTGGTGGCTGCCGGAGTGCTTGCGAAGGAAGTCGCGGAGGCCGGCGAGCGCGGCATCGAGCCCTTCCCCCGAGCGGATCGCCATCAGGGCGGTCGCGGCCGCCTTGACGAACATCCGCTCGGCCCGCACCGCGGCGCTGGCCTGGTCCCAGAGGCCGTCGGCGTCGGGGCCGTCCGTGGGGGCGAGCTGTTCGAGGGCCGCGGCACCATTTCCTGCGGCCACCATCCCGCGGCCGCTGCGGAGTTCCTCCGGCTCGCCGTCGAGGAGCACTTCGAGCACGTCCTCCGTCGGCACCACCCACTGCTTCTTGATCAGGTTGGCGGGCGTGTCGATGGTGATCGAGTCCGCGCTGGCCACCGCGATCGAGCCGCGGAGCTCCGGCGGTCGTGGCGTGCGGGGCGGCTTCGGCTGGGCCTCCTTGGCAACCGCCGTTCCCAGGCGGAGGCGGAGGCGGTCTTCGGCCCGGGCTGCGAAGCCGCCCGCAACCGCGAGGACCAGCGCTGCGATCGCGATGAGCGTCGTGCCGCGCGGCGCGGTGGTGAGGTGTGTTGGGTGCATGGGTCAGGGAGCGGGGGCAGCGGCTGGTGCATCGAGGGCGGCGAACCCGCCGGCAGGCTTGCCTTGCGCCGTCTGCACGGCCTTGAGCAGCTTCTCGAACCGCTGCTGCTGCGCGGCGCCGCCGAGATCGGGGTAGAGCTTGCGGGTCATGGCGATCGACGTCTCGGCCGCTTGCAGTGCCTGGGCCTTCTCGGCGGCCTCGGTCTTCAGCTCGGCCCGCAGCAGGAGGGCTTCCGCCACCTTGAGCCGTGCCTGAAAGAAGAGCTCGCGGGCCTGCAGCGCCTTCGGGTCGGTGCCCGCGAAGGCCTGCCGCGACAGCTTGTTGGCGATGCCGCTCCAGCCCCAGATCACGGGCGTCGTCTTCCGGCCGCCGGCGGCCTGCAGGAGCCTCGCGTCGGCGTCGGTCGCGTCGCCCGCGGCCTTGGCCGCACGGCCGGCGGCCAGGAGCAGCTCCGCCGCCTCGACCTGCGCCTCGAGCCAGTTCTGCCGCTGCGGGTCGGCGAGCAGCGTGTCGATCTGTTCCTGGGCTGCGTCCCACTTGCCCCGTTCGCGCGACAGGGAGGCGATCTTCAGCCGGACCGTCGGCTCGAAGCGGCGGAGTTCGGCGGCCTCGGCCTCGGGCAGGCCGGCCTGCCCGAGACGCTCCAGGAGCCGACCGTAGGCCGTCGCGGCGCGGTCGAGGTATGGGCCGGCCTTCGCCCGCGGCACGACGCCGCTCGTTCCCGAGCCGAGCGTCTGGTAGGTCGTGGCCACCCAGAGCTGGGCCGCCGTCGTGGGGTCGCGCTTGGCGACACCATCGAGGAACGACTCGAAGCCGGCGAGCAGCGGTGCCGCCTGCGCCGCGGCGTCGGTACCTCCTGCGGTCGCGAGCTGGTCGAGGCGTTCCTGGAGGCTGCGGCCGAGCGCCTGAACCATCCCGGTGAGCCGCGCGGAGGCCTCGCCGCCCGTGCCGGCCGCCTGCTCCAAGAGCGCCATCGCCTTCTGGGCATCGTCGAACCGCTGGGACTCGACGAACACACTGAGGGCCACCGTGAGGGCGGACGTGGCCAGCGGCCCCTGGGTCAGTCCTGGGTCGCTTCCCGACGACACGACCGTCCACGGCCCGTACACCGGGTTGGTGAGCAGCGTGAGCGCCAGCGGCTGGGCGCCGTCGGCCAGGGCCATCTGGGCCCGCGCCAACGCCGCCGAGACGACGACCCGCGCGGTCGCGGAAGGCAGGCTGCCGGCCGCCTCGATGGCAGGCAGGGCCTCGTCGATGGCCCGTTTTGCGGTGGCGGTGCAGGCGGCCACCCGACCGGCATCGCCGCCGGACTTCCGCAGCCGGTCGGCCTCCTGCCGCAGGCCGATCGCCGCCCGGAGGAGCAGCTCCGGCCGCCGCTGCATCGCGGGGCTCATGCCCTCGACGAGGGCCACGAGGGCGTCGGCATCGTGGCCTTCGATCGCGAGATTGACGAGCACCGTGGTGGCGTCGGCCGCCTCGGGCCCGTCGTTCCAGCGGGCGATCACCAGCGTGGCGAGATCCCGGAGCCGCGCCTGCGCCTCCGCGTCGGGCTTCGCCGCGAGCGCCTGGAGGCTGGCGAGCGCGACCCGCGCGGCCTGACGGCTCGCCGCCGCGTTGGGATGATCCTGCACCAGCGTCGTGCCGAGCGCGGCGGCGTCGGCGAACCGTCCGGCATCGTAGTGGAGGAATGCGAGGATCGACCGCGCCTGGTTCACCGCGGCCTGGTCGGCCGTGGCATCCTGCTCGCCGAGGGCGAGCGCCGCCTGCATCGCCGCCAGGGCCTGATCGCGGGCCTGGGCGACGCGTTCCGCAGCCGCCGCGGCGTCCCCTGTCGCCTGCGCGGTCTTTGCCGCGGCCTGGGCCTCCTGGAAGCCGCGGAAGGCCGCCTGCCCGTCGGCCAGTTTGGCTGGGAAATCTCCCTCCACCGGCCCGAGGCTCCTGCCCAGGCCCGCCGCGAGTTCCCGGGCTTCCGCCGCGAAGTCGCGATTGGCGGTCGAGACCTCGCGGGCGAGCTTGTAGGCGTCGGCCTCCAGGAGTTTCGCCGCGCCGGCTTCCTTGTCCGCGAGCGACTTCGCCCGGGCGGCGAGGAGTTCGGCGGTGCGGTACTTGAGCGCGGCGACTTCGGGCGTCAGCCTCCCCTCCTTGACCGGCGCCATGGCGAACCGGAGGTAGGGATTCACGCGGTACTTCTCGGGTTCGAACGGGGACGGGCCGGTCACCTCGCCATACTTCTTGTCGTCGAGCCAGCACTGCATGGCGATCCCGAGCGCCTTCGTCTTCAAGGTGAGGCCGAGCGGCGAGAGGGGCTGGCCGGCCGCCGGCTCGAGCGTGAACAGCGGCGCCAGGGTGGCGATCGCGGCATCCCGCTTGCCGAGGAGCGCCAGGCTGCGGCCCTCGTTGAGCCGGGCCACGAAGCCGACGCCGAGCTTCCCGTACTTCTCGGCGAGGTCGTGATTGAGCCGCTGCGACTCCTCGAGCGCGGCCTTCCACTCGGGGGAGCCCGTGGCATAGGCCTTCGACTTCTCGAAGGAGATCTCCGCGACCATCAGCCGGGTCTGCAGGAGCTTGGTGCGGAGCTCCTCCTGCCGCCGGAGCGGTTCCTCGAGGTCCTTCTCCAGAGGCTTCTCCGCCGCTGCCAACTGCTTCGAGAGCTTGGCCTTCTCGTTGGCGATCTTCCTGAGTTGGGTCTCGGGCTTCTGCGTGGTGGCTTCCAAGGCGGCGATCTCGGTGGCGATGGCCTGGAGCCGGAGGGTGAGCTGCGTGGCCCGTGTGCGACGGTCCTGGATTTCCTTCGGCGTCGGTGGCCGGCTTCGCGGTGCCGGGGGCCGCTGCAGTTCGCCGATCTCCGCCTGGATCGTGGGCACCTCGACCTGCTTCTGGCGGATGTCGGCGTCGATCTTCTCGATCTCCTTCTGGAAGGGGGCGAGTTCCGCGTTCTTGGCCTCGTATTCGCTGCGGATGTCCTTGGCGGGCAGGCGGATCCGCTCGATCTCGGCGGCCAGCTCGTGGAGGGATCGCAAGACCGCGTCTTCGGCGGTCTCGATCTTCTCAGGAACGACGGCTGGCGGGGGCGGCTCCTTGCCGCCGCCGGGGGGCGTGGGGACGGCCGTGCGGAGCGTCTTGATGGCCCGGTCGAAGAACGCGGCCGCCTCCTTGGAGAGCGCGGCGGTGTCGGCGTCGGGACGCTGGGCGAGCGCCAGACAGATTCGGCCGCGCTCCACGAGGAGGCTGCCCTTCTGCGTGAAGGCGGCGATCGCCATGTCGTCGGTCGGCGACGACGCCAGGAACGCGTCGATCGACCGCTCCGCCTCGTCGAGCAGCCCGGTGCGGGCCTCGGCGTCGGCGGCCACGCGGCTCTGACTGACGAGCGCGGAGCCCTTGAGGAACTCCAGGCGTCTCCGGGTGTCGGGGGAGCACTCCGGCGCCGTCCGCTCGATCACCCAGAGCATCACGTCGGGGAGGTCGCGTTCCTGGAGTTGCTCGAGCAGGGCGAGCGTGGTCGCCTCGGAGGCGGTCTCGCCCCGCGTCAGGCTCGGGGCGAGCAGGGCGGCGAAGGCGAGCAGCGTCCGGAGCAGGCAACGGGCGGACATGACGAAGGGCATCGCGGAGAGGTGCGGTCGATGGTCGTTCCCGTCACCATCGCATTCTCAAATCGCTGTCCGCCCGCGTCAAACCTCGGCTGCGGCCCGGCCCGGGGACGCCCCATCGCCGATGCGGAAACGGCTCAGCCGCGGCGTGCCGTCCGCGACGAGGCGACCGAGGCCGCGAGCCACGACGGAAGCTGGCCGGCCGGCGGGAGCTTGACCACCCGCGCCGACTTCACGCCCGGGCAGGCCGCCACGGCCGCCACGGCCTGGGCCGACGGCTCCTGGTCCAGGTTCAAGACGCCGATCGCGTCGCCGCCAGGCGTGGAGCGGCCCACCGTCATCTGCGCGATGTTGATGCCCGACTCGCCGAACGCCGAGCCCACGCGGCCGATGATTCCGGGCACGTCCTGGTGCGTGAACACGAGCAGGATCCCGTCGAGGTAGGCCTCCAGACGCTGCCCCTCGAGCTGCACGATGCGGGGCATGGAGTGACCGAAGAGCGTGCCGGCGGCCCGATGCACTTGCTCGCCGCCCACGAGATCGACGGCCACCACCGAGCTGAAAGCCCCCGGATCGGTGCGACTCTGCTCCACCAGTTCGATGCCCCGCTCCCGCAGGAGCATCTCCGCGTTGACGATGTTGACGTCTTCGATCGACCCCTCGAGCAGGCCGGCGGCGAAGGCGGCGGTGACCAGCCGCGTGTTCCGGGCAGCGATCTCTCCCCGGTAGGCGATCGAGCACGACCGCGGCGCCGAGGAGTCGAGCTGCGACAGGAGCAGCCCGAGCCGCCAGGCGAGATCGAGGAAGCCCCGGACACCCTCGAGGGCGGCGGGGTCGATCGCCGAGGAGTTGACGGCGTGACGGACGGCGCCGGTGGTCAGGAAGTCGACGAGCAGTCCGACGCCCTCGACCGCCACCTGCGACTGGGCCTCCTCCGTGCTGGCGCCGAGGTGCGGCGTCACCAGCACGCCGGGCATGTCGAACAGGGGGCTGTCGGTGCAGGGTTCCTTCTCGAACACGTCGAGGGCCACCCCGCCGATCACGCCCCGCTTCAGCCCCTCGGCGAGTGCCGCCTCGTCGTAGATACCGCCGCGGGCACAGTTGATCAGCCGGATCCCCGGCTTGAGGATCTCGAGCTCATTCATGCCCACGAGGTGGCGGGTCTCGTCGGTGAGCGGGGTGTGGACGGTGAGGTAGTCCACCTCGGTCAGCATGTCGCGAACGGTGCCGACGAGTTCGATGCCGAGTTCGGCCGCGCGGTCGGGCGACAGGAACGGATCGAAGCCCAGCACCCGCATGTCGAAGGCCCGCGCCCGTTCCGCCACCGCCTGGCCGATGCGGCCGAGCCCCACGATGCCGAGCGTCTTCCCGGCGACCTGGGCGCCCATGAACTTGTTGCGGTCCCACTTGTGGGCCCGGAGGCTGGCGTCGGCCGCGGCCACGTTGCGGGAGAGGCCGAGGATCAGCGCGAAGGCGTGCTCCGCCGTGCTCAGCGTGTTGCCGGCCGGCGTGTTCATGACCACGATCCCGAGCCGGGTTGCCGCCTCCTTGTCGATGTTGTCGGTGCCCACGCCGGCCCGCACGATCGCCCGGAGGCGGTGGTTGCCAGCCAGGGCCTGGGCGGTGATCTTCACGCCGCTGCGGCAGATCGCGCCGTCGTGCCGCGCGAGCGCCTCGCGGAGGGCGTCGCCGGACAGTCCGGTCTGCACCTCGTAGGTGATGCCGTGCGGCTTGGCCGCCTCCAGCAGGGCGAGACCGTCGGGGCTGAGCGTGTCGAGCACGATGATCGAGGGCATGGGCGGCGGTCCGGAGGGGCTGCGGGAAGGCGGGGAGAGAGTGGTCAGTCCTGATGCTCGCGCTGGAAGTCGGTCATGAAGTCGCGGAGGGCTTCGACGCCCGCGAGCGGCATCGCGTTGTAAATGCTGGCCCGGATGCCGCCGACCGAGCGGTGACCCTTGAGGTCCATCAGCCCCCGCTTCGTCGCGCCGGCCAAGAAGGCCTTCTCGGTCGCCTCGTTCGGCAGCCGGAAGGTGACGTTCATGTCGGAGCGGCACTCGGGACGGGCGTGTCCGGCGTAGAAGCCCCCCGACTGGTCGAGCGTGTCGTAGAGGAGCTTCGCCTTCGCGGCGTTGTGTCGCGCCATGCCCTGCAGGCCTCCCATCCGGCCGGCGATCCAACGGCCGACGAGGTTGAGGATGTAGATCGCGAACACCGGCGGCGTGTTGGGCCGCGAGCCGTTCTTGACGAACGTCCGGTAGTCGAGCATGGTCGGCAGATCGTCCCGTGACCGCTCCAGGAGGTCCTTGCGGATGATGACCGTGGTCACGCCGGCGATCCCCGCGTTCTTCTGGGCACAGGCGTAGATCAGGCCGTAGCGGGAGACGTCGATCGGCCGCGAGAGGAAGTCGCTCGAGCAGTCGCAGACCAAGGGCGCGGGGCCGAAATCGGGATCATGCTTCCACTGCACGCCCTGGATCGTCTCGTTGCTCGTGATGTGCACGTAGGCCGGCTGCGGCGACAGCGCGATCTCCCGCTCGGTGGGCAGCCGGTCGTGGCTGGTGGCGGCGCCGTCCCAGGCCACGTGCACCTGGCCCTCGCGGCGGGCCTCCTTGGCCCCCGTCGCCCCCCACGTGCCGGTGATCACGTAGTCGGCCGCGGCGGGTTGCCCGCGGAGGAGGTTCATCGGCACCATCGAGAACTGCAGGCTGGCGCCCCCCTGGAGGAAGATCACTTCGTGGGAGTCGCCGATGCCCAGCAGGCTCTTCAGCCCGGCGATCGTCTCTTCGAGGATCCGGTCGAAGGCGGGGCTGCGATGGCTGATCTCGAGCACCGACATGCCCACCCCCGGCAGGGAGAGCATCTCGTCTCGGGCCTGCTCGAGCACCTCGACCGGCAGGACGGCCGGACCGGGGGAAAAGTTGAACACGCGATCCGTCATGGCGGCACCCGAAAAACCTGTGGATTCCCGGGGCAGAATAGGAGTCGCCGCGCGGAGGGTCAACGGCCTGCGTTCCCCGGCGGTGCCTGAGGCGGAGCGACCGCCAGCGGAGGCGGCGACGGCGGCAGCGCCGCGGTGCGATAGGCCGAGGCCTGCGCGGCCTGCAGACTCGCGATCTTGGCCGCCACGGCGGGCTGCTGGGGGTCGGTGGCGAGCGCCTGGCTGTAGTTGGCGAGGGCCTGCGTCGGGTCGCCCGCCGACTCCCGCAGGCTGCCGAGCGCCACGAGGGCCCGGGGGTTGTTGGGATCGATCGCGAGGGCATCGATCAGCTGGTTCTCCGCCTCCGGGACGTTGCCGTGCTCCTGGGCGAGCCGGGCCAGTTCGATGTGGGGGGCGGGGTTGGTCGGCTGGCTGCGGGCCCAGGCATTGAGCTGGGCGGCCGCCTCGTCGCTCCGCTTCTCCTCGACGAGCAGCACGGCAAGCGCCCGCTGGCAGGCCTCGTGGCTCGGGTTCCGCGCCAGGCAGAGGTGGTAATACTGCTCGGCTGTCTGCAGATCGGCCTCGCGGCCGAAGAGCTTCGACTGCTGGTGATACGTCGCCCCGAGGTTGTAGAAGGTGTCGGGGTTGCCCGGCTGCTTCGCCAGCGCCTGCTGGAACGAGTTCACCGCGCCGAGGTAGTTGCCCTGCTGGTAGAGCTTCACGCCCTCCGCGTTGTCGGTCTTGGCCACGCTGCCGCACCCGCAGCAGGCGGCCAGCAGCCCCACGGCGACACCGCCGCACATCGACCGCGCAGACGAAGGGACGGATCGGACAAGCAGCCGCACGGGAAGGCTCCGGGAGCCGCCGGCGCGCCGGCCGACGGGACGGGAACCGTAGTGGGCCGGGCCATCCCGGGGCAAGCCCTGCCGGGATCGCCTGGTTTGCCCGGTCGCCGGACGTTCGTTCCATCAGGAAGCCCAATCGCGTGAGCGATGGGGATCGTGCCGCGCCGCCCCGCTCGGCATCAGGAAGCCCAATCGCGT
>Ga0114977_10001186_pt1 | contig 17040 bp, 9 predicted proteins | sample S_130805_MF_Meta_FD_87026 | JGI IMG/M metagenome (GOLD analysis project Ga0114977, IMG submission 87026) | Freshwater microbial communities from Lake Simoncouche, Canada to study carbon cycling - S_130805_MF_MetaG | ecosystem: Environmental > Aquatic > Freshwater > Lake | place: Lake...
ATATTACTATCAATTTTCCCGAAACCGCAGCAACCTATGTCCGCTTACTTATTTTCAACCGTGGCAACTGCCCCGACACCCTCGGCAGTGCCGGCAAAAAAGCATGGCTCTTTGTTGACGAAATAACGGTAGAATAATTTCTTAAGAACCCGCTACTTAATTGTAATCTATAACGAAAGCCACATCCTGAAAGGGTGTGGCTTTTTTTGAACTTACTTTCAATGCCTTATATCCCGATTTTAACACAATCGCATCATTTCAGGAGAAAAAGATTAATTTTATCGGCAGTATAACTCCTTACAACCAATACATTTTCATGGGATGAAGAACTTCTGTACTTTATTTCTCACTTATCTGCTTGTTGTAGTATTAGCCTCAGTATCGGCAGCACAGACCTCATGCCTGGTAACGCATTACAGCCGTAACCTGTATTCAGCCGGAAGCCAGAACTGGTCGGTCGATATGGATAAACATGGGTTCGTTTATGCTGCCAATACCGATGGTCTGATGAAATACAACGGAGTGCGGTGGAAAGTATTCCCAATGCCATTGCATACCATTGTTCGTTCCGTTTTAGTAAGTGCTGAGGAGCGGATTTATACGGGTTCGAACGAAGAATTTGGTTACTGGTCTGAGGCTAAAGCAAATGAGCTTAAGTACACTTCCCTGGTACCCCTTTTAAAAAACTTCAATCTGCACAATCACGAAATATGGAAAATTGTTGAGTTCCATGGCAAAATCTATTTCCAGGGCTTCTCCTGTCTCTTTGTATATGATCAGCATACGGTAAAACCGATTCAACTTCCCGGCTCCATCGTTTTCCTGCTTAAAGCCGGTGACAGGCTTTTTGCACATGCAGTAAACGGTGATTTTTTTGAACTTATCAACGACAAATTTATTAATGTTGATAAAGGGAAGGTTCTGTATGGAACAGAAGTAAAAGCCATACTCCCCTATAAAAGCAATTCCTTCCTGATTGGCACCTCGTCGAAAGGCGTTTTTATGATGAATCAGAACAGCATCTCGCCATGGAATGTGCCGGCTAATCCTTTATTAAAAGAGTTCCAGATCAACAATGGGATTTTATTTGGCGGCAAAATAGCGTTCGGCACCATAGTAAAAGGATTGTTCATACTTGATTCGGCTGGCAGGGTTCTGGATAACTTATTCAGCGAAAATGATCTGCAGAACAATACAGTTCTTTCGCTGTGCAATGATCATAATCAGAGCATCTGGGTTGGGCTTGATAACGGGATTGATAATGTTTCCTTTAATAAACCTGTTGATATTTACCCCGTGCGAAACGAGGCACTGGGTAGTGTTTACTCGGCCGTACTTAAAGAAAATACGCTCTACATCGGCACAAACCGGGGGATATTTACCTATGGCAAATCGGGCGACCGCTTTACATACCAGGGATTTCTTCCAAATTCGCAGGGACAGGTCTGGCAGCTGAAGCTTATCGACGGGATTTTATTCTGCGGACATACTAATGGAACATACACCATTGAACAGAATAAGCTGAAACTGATTTCGAATGTTAGCGGAGGCTTCATGTTGCAAAAAATACTGCTTAAAGGGCAGGAATATCTGATACAGAGCACCTATACGAGTTTGGTGATTTATAAAAAATCAGGTAAAAACTGGGTATACAGCCATCAGGTTGATGGATTCCTGGAACCAGCCCGCTACCTCGAAACCGATCATCTGGGTAACATCTGGATCGGCCATGCATCCAAAGGATTATACCGCCTCCGCTTATCTGAATCGCTCGACAAAGTGGCTGAAAAACAACTTTTTAATCAGAATAACGGACTTCCATCCAAAGCAAACATTAGGGTATTTAAAACAGCTAACCGCGTTATCTTCTCAAATGGAGAGAAGCTCTTCACCTGGAACGACCTGGAGCAGAAAATTATTCCCTATACGGAATATAACAATAAACTGGGAGGCTTTCAATCGGCGGCATCAATAACCGAAAACAACGAAAACAGTTATTGGTTTACAACCAAAACCGAAGCAGCACTTTTCACTATTAAGGGAACCGAACCCTCAATGTTGTATCGTATCATTCTCGATCAGTATAATTTGTCGATGGTAGCCGGATACGAAAACATTGTACCTCTCACTGCAAACCTTCATTTGATTTGCCTCGACAATGGTTTTGCCGTATTCAATGAAAATATCGCTGCCGTAAAGGACTCCCTTGTTTCGAAGTTGATTATCCGTGATTTTATATGCCGCGATGCAAACGGGAACAGCATCGTTGTTGATCATGATGCATCATCTGTTTCGCTGGGGAACTCGAATAACAATATCTCCATTTCATTTTCAACGCTTCTAAATCCGTGTACGCGGAAACTGTATCAGTATAAACTCGATGGTATCGACAGTGTGTGGAGTAAATGGTCCGAAACCAACGAGGCAAGATATACGCGTCTGCCGGTAGGGAAATACTGTTTTAAGGCACGTACCTTAAGCCAGCATGGAGGAATAACCGAACCGGTCCAGCTGCGCTTTACTGTACAGCCAGCCTGGTATGCATCGGCATTAGCTACACTGATTTATATATTGCTGGCACTTGGAGGAATCCTTCTAAGCCAGTTCTTCTACCGAAAGCGAATACAGAAACACCACCAAAATCTGGGACGTATTGCCGACGAAAAGCGGGAGTCGGAAAAACAGCGGGCTGAACAGGAGATCATTAAACTTCAGAATGAAAAGCTTCACTCCGAAATTTCGCACAAAAACATGCAGCTCGCCGACTCCACCATGTCGATCATTAAAAAAAATGAAGTCCTCATCGAAATCAAAGAAGAACTGGAGAAACAAAAGGAAGCACTGGGTTCGCGCTACCCGGCCCGTTACCTGCAACGACTCACAACACTGATTGATAAAAATATATCGAATGATAACGACTGGGAAATTTTTGAAGTCCTGTTCGACCAGGCACACGAAAATTTCTTCAAACGCCTGAAAAAATCATTCCCCGATCTTACCCAGAGCGACCTGAAACTTTGCGCTTACCTGAAACTGAACCTGTCGTCGAAAGAAATTGCCCCGTTGCTCAATATTTCGATCCGGGGCGTAGAAATCCGCAGATACAGGCTTCGCAAAAGGCTTACACTAACGCCTGATGAGAACCTTGCAGAATACATTATGCAGTTCTGATAACAAAAATTCAGTTTTGCCAACAAAGCACAAAAACACAAAACTTCGCAAACAAGTTTCAGTGAAAGTTAAAGACCGCTGAACAAAATAAGGGCTAAGCAGGTTTTTGTGCCTTTTTTGTGACTTAGTGATTTTGTGGCCTTGTGTATTTTATTACCTAAACATTCAAGATTTTGATACACCATTATAATCTAAACATTCTGATGAAAAATATTTTTATTTAGGTATTACTGTACTTTAATTATTATATATCTTTGCAAAGAATTATTCTAAATAAGGAAGCAGGCCACGCGGCTTGCGTAAACCATATATTTAACCCAATAAACATAAATAGAATGAGCGAATTAATAAACAATTCGGAAAACAGGAAAGAGCTGCTGAAGCATATGATTATGCAGTTGCACCATGGGGAAGCACCCGAATCTGTAAAGGCGCAACTCACCAACCTGCTGAAAGGAATTCCTTACGACGAAGTAGTTGAGGTGGAGCAGGAACTCATAAAAGAAGGACTGCCGGTAGAGGAAGTACTTAAACTCTGTGATATACATGCTATGGTTCTGGATGGCAATATCGACCATACCGATGCTAAAGCTATTCCGGCAGGTCACCCGGTTGATACCTTTAAAAAGGAAAACCGTGAACTCGAAAAACTGGCATCGCAACTCAACCTTCTCTATTCTTCGGTAAAAGGCGCAGTGACTGAAAACAGTAATGAGGCTAATGACAGCACCATTATTCAGATGCTCAGTATTTTTAATGCCCTTACGGATGTGGACAAGCATTACAGGCGCAAGGAAAACCTTCTGTTTCCTTTCCTCGAATCGAAAGGCATTACAGGTCCGCCAACCGTAATGTGGGGAAAACACGACGAAACCCGTGCTTTCCTTAAAAATGCCATCGAAGCCTTGCAAAATGCAAAAGGTGCCACGGCTTCAGAGTTGAGTGATATTATCGACATACTGCTTGCCCCGGCGTCAAAATCCGTTACGGATATGGTGATGAAAGAAGATGAGATTCTTTTCCCAATGAGCATGGATGAACTTACCGACCAGGAATGGTATGACATTCTTCAACAAACCAACGAAATCGGGTATTGTTTGTTTGATCCGGCTGATGAATGGCTTCCGCAGAATGTAGATACCACGGCTGACGGGCTGCGGAATGAATTTTCGGACGGTACCGTCAGGTTGCCCAGCGGGAGCTTTACTATTGCTGAATTAACGGTGCTCCTAAATGCGTTGCCGGCTGATATCACTTTCGTGGATAAAAACGACAAAGTGAAATTCTTCAGCCAGGGCACCCATCGCATATTTGACCGCAACAGGGCAATCCTGGGCAGGGATGTTCGCATGTGCCATCCGCCTCACAGCATGCATATCGTTGACCAGATTCTGAACGATTTCAAGAGCGGCAAGGAAAATGCTGCCCCTTTCTGGATTCAGATGCAGGGCAAATTTATTTACATCACATACCTTCCGCTGCGCGATAAGGACAACAATTACCTGGGCACTATCGAATTCTCGCAGGATCTCACTTCATTGAGAGCACTGGAGGGCGAGCAACGATTATTATCGTACGGCAATTAATTAATGAAACTAGAATAACCAAACCAACGAAACTATGAGCACAAGCAACACTTTAAACGAAAAACCAACATGGTTCAACTCAGCAGCTATCAGCGAAACACTCGATGCGCGCGAAATGCTGCAGGCAGGCCAGCATCCCCTGGCTGAAGTTATTAAAAGAACTTCCGACCTCCAACCCATGCAGATATTTGAACTTATTACGCCTTTTACGCCCATGCCTTTAATTGAAAAAGTAAATGCAAACGGTTTCTCAGCTTATGCACTTGCCGTTTCTGATTCAGAAGTACATACCTATTTCTGCAAAGTTTAATTAGCTACCTGAAATTTATCCTTCCTGAATCAAACTGAAGTGACAGGTTCAGCTGGCTTATACTTCAGCAGGAATCTCGACCCGGCAAATTATTTTTCATTTGCCGGGCCAGGTATTTCCTTATGGATTAGGAATTTGGTTTTTGGTCTCAGTTATTTGTTGACATCTTAAATGAGCTGTGTATAAATTACTATAGGGTAAAACCGGGAACATTCTTAATTTTGCAGTCTACTACGAAATTACATTATGAATAAATTCATTTATGCACTGGTATATTATGCCAGTGTGCCTTTTATATATTTTTTCTCTGTTCTTCCCTGGCCGGTTCTACTTATCATTTCCGACTTTTACTTCCTGGTTCTGTATTATGTGCTTGGATACAGGCGTAGTATTGTCAGTAAAAATCTTGCACTTTCATTCCCCGAAAAGTCGAAAAGCGAACTAAAGTCTATTGAAATAAAATTCTACCGGTATTTCACTGATATGCTATTCGAAACGGCGAAACTTTTCACCATGAGCGATGCCCAGAAGCTTCAGCGCTGTAAAATGGATGTTGAAACGAAGAAATTACTTGAAAATTTATTCGTAAAAGGCAGAAGCGCAATACTAGTTATGGGTCATTATGGAAACTGGGAGTATTGCCCTGCAGGACTGCCACTGCAGAGCGATTTTCAATCCTATGTGATCTATCACCCATTAAGCAATCCTTATTTCGACCGGCTCATGTCGCGTATGCGAACCAGCACCTCCTGTAAATTGTATACCATGACAGGAACATTAAAAGGCATGATTGGAAATCGCAAAGAAATGAATATAACAGCTTTTCTGAGTGATCAGTCGCCAGATAAAAAAGGTGCCATCTGGACTCAGTTTATGAACCAGGATACTCCTGTATTTAACGGTCCCGAAAAAATTGCACAAAAACTCCAAATGGCTGTAATATATGGAAGCATGGATCGGCTAAAGATTGGGGAATACATATTTCGCACTACCTTGATCTGTGAAGATGCTTCGTTGACACAAGCAGGTGAAATTACTGAAAGTCACCTTCGTCTGCTCGAAAATGATATCCGCAGGTCACCCGAATACTGGCTCTGGACCCATCGCAGATGGAAACATAAACGTCCGGTTGAAACAGCAGTGTCTTAGGAAAAGCAAAATCAGCCTTGTAGCCCTTCCTCAAAGAAGAAGCGGAATCCTTCACAGAAATCCGCTTCTAAAAAATACTAAAAAATAAAGTCTGAATCAGAAAAACAGCTTCTTCAGAAGCACTTTCTGTCTACTAATTACTAGGTACTCATACCGCCACATACACTCAGTACCTGGCCGGTAACATAAGCCGAAAGATCGGAAGCAAAGAAAACGCAAGCCTGGGCCACATCTTCCGGTTTTCCACCACGGCGAAGAGGAATCTGCGCAGCCCACTGGGTGCGTACTTCTTCTGAAAGTTTGGCAGTCATTTCGGTTTCAATATACCCCGGAGCAATAGCGTTACAGCGGATATTGCGTGAGCCAAGTTCCTGTGCAACCGATTTTGTAAATCCAATCAGACCGGCTTTTGAGGCTGAGTAATTCGATTGGCCTGCATTGCCATTAACACCAACCACTGAGCTCATATTGATAATTGAACCATAGCGCTGTTTAAGCATATATTTCTGAACCGCTTTGGTGAGGTTGAAAACTGATTTCAGGTTTACTTTTATTACCAGGTCCCAATCAGATTCTGTCATACGCATCAGCAGGTTATCGCGGGTGATGCCGGCATTGTTTACCAGTATATCGATACGGCCAAACTCTTTGGCTATTTCGTCAGCAGAGCGCTCACTGTCATCAAATGAACTTGCATCGGAAGCATAACCCATAGCTTTAACGCCTAAGGTCTGTATTTCGAGTTCAGTTGCTTCCATAATTTCGTCGCGGCGAACATCTGTAAAAGCAATTGAAGCGCCCTGATTAGCAAATGCTATGGCAATGGCTTTGCCTATACCACGGGATGCTCCGGTAATCAAGGCAACTTTTCCTTCGAGTAGTTTCATGTTTGTTTTTATTGGTTAATTATTTAGATTCTCTTTGAAAATGATGAGGATTTTACTATCCCCGATTATAGTTCCAGGTGCCGGGTTCCGGGTGCAGTTGCTGCTAACTTCCATTGTACCTTTGATTCCAACAGCTAAAACAGGTTTATGCCCATTTAACAAGGTTAAAGTCCATACGGTGCGGTAGCAATGGGTTTTTAGGGGTTATCCTGAAGGCAAAGTCGAACACTCCAGCCAGCGAAGTCTCTATTTCGATAGTATAATGCGCCTGGTTTCCATCTATTTTTGCAAGCTGCAGTTCGCGTATTGCCTGAGGTTCCAGCATCTGGTCATTATTTTTTTGACCTGATACCATTTCGATCATTATATCATCGGGTGCAATATCACCTAAACTGAGTATGAGTTCCACTTTGAAAATATCGCCCAGGTTCAACGGCTGATTTGTTGAATTAGGGTAGATCACATCCACCACCTCAATGCCATCCCAGTTGCGTATCATTCTGAATTTCCATGACGCCAGACTTCGCATAGCTAGGTTATCATCTTCTTTCAGCAGCGCTGAGCGGTTGGCCAGTTTAAGATAAAATTTCGAATAATAATCGTCGATCTGGCGCTTCATCGTAAAATGAGGTGCAATTCCTGAAATGGTATTTTTTACATATTTGATCCAGGTATGCGGCACTTCATCGTTGTCGCGGTCGTAGAAGGCCGGAATGATCTCATCCTCCAGTATATTGTATATGGTTTCGGCATCCAGTTCATCCTGGAACTGCTGGTTTTCGTATGTACGCTCTTCTTTCAAAGCCCAACCGGCATCTTCGCGGTACCCTTCGGCCCACCATCCGTCGAGTACACTGAAATTCACCACCCCGTTCATTACAGCTTTCTCACCGCTGGTGCCGCTGGCTTCCAGTGGACGTGTTGGTGTATTAAGCCATATATCAACACCCTGAACAAGTTTACGGGCCATCGACATATTGTAGTTTTCAAGGAAAATAATCTTGCTGACAAACTGAGGCATACGTGAAACCTCCACAATCCGCTTTATCAGGTCAGCACCTGCTTTATCGGCAGGATGTGCTTTGCCGGCGAAAACAAACTGTACAGGAAACTCGGTGCTGTTCAGAATTTGTGCCAGCCTTTCGATATTTGAAAAGAGCAGGTGAGCACGTTTATATGTTGCAAATCTACGTGCAAATCCTATGGTAAGTGCATTAGGATCCAATGATTCAACAATCTGAATCAGCTGTTTAGGCTTTTCCGAACTTGTACTCATCGAATCAAGCAGGCGCTTTTTAATATAACTTATCAGTTCTTCGCGTAACGATTGCCTGATCTGCCATATTCTTTCATCGGGCACATTATGTATTTTTTTCCAGTATTCGGGATTCGACTGGTCAGCCAGAAAACCAGCCCCGAATTCCTGTTTGTAAAGTTTTTTCCATTTGGCATTTGTCCAGGTTGGAAAATGCACTCCATTGGTCACATAACCGATGTGAATTTCACTTTCATAAAATCCGTTGTACATGGTTTTAAACATCTGCCTGCTCACCTGACCATGAATCCGGCTTACGCCGTTCATTTCCTGCGAGAGTTTTGCAGCCAGCACACTCATCGAAAATTTCTGATCACTCCGGTTCTCAGTATGCCTTCCCAGGTTCATAAATGTATTCCAGGAAATATTAAGCCTTACAGCATAGTGAGGAATATAAGTACGCAGCAGATCTTCTGTAAATGCATCGTGACCTGCCGGCACAGGAGTATGTGTAGTAAACAACGTTGATGCTCTCACCAGTTCGATAGCCTGCAGGAATGACAGCTGATGGTGCTGCACATATTCACGCAGCCTTTCGATACCAATAAAAGCAGCATGACCTTCGTTGCAATGATACAGATCAGGCTCAACGCCAATAGCTTCAAGCATGCGGATACCGCCTACGCCAAGCAGCAATTCCTGTTTGAACCGAACTTCAAGGTCACCACCATATAACTGGTGCGTAACAAACCTGTCGGCATCTGAATTTTCATCAATATCAGCATCCAGCAGGTACAATGGAATTCGGCCCACATCCATTTGCCACACTTTTGCATATAGATTTCGGCCAGGAAGCGAAACACTTATCATAATCCATTCCCCATCGGCATTACGCACCGGTTTCATTGGCAAATGGTTGAACCGTTGTGGGAAATATTGTGGAACCTGCTCACCATGCGGTGAAAGTACCTGCTTGAAATAACCATAACGGTATAACAAACCTACTCCCATCATATCCACATTCGAGTCGGAGGCTTCTTTGAGGTAGTCGCCTGCAAGTACACCTAAACCGCCTGAATATATCTGAACGCTTTCGTGAAGCCCGAACTCCATGCTGAAATATGCAATGGTTGGTTTTCTCCGGCTGGCACCTTCAGCCATATAGGCTTCAAAATGTGCTATCACTTCCTTGAGGCGTGACATGAATTCAGGATTTTTTTCGAGTGCCTGCAGCTGATTCAGCGTAAGCGATTCGAGCAAAGCAATAGGGTTGTGGTCGGAATACTCCCAGCGGTCGGGATTGATCATCCGAAACAGGTCAGTTGCTTCGCTGTTCCAGCACCAGTATAAGTTGTGACTGAGATTCAGCAAACCTTGTAATGATGCAGGAAAAGTATGATTTACCAATACTTTGCGCCATTCGGGTTGTGAAGTTTTTTTGCCATTGACACTGATAATAGTTTCAGCCTGGCGTTTATCACGGAAAAGGTCGGAGCGGTCAGCTACTTTTTCGAGCGCTAAAGAATATGCATTTTTATAATTCACCAGCAGGTTGCTCCACAAAGCTGTGCGGGCAATCATTATGGCTGATGCCGAAAGTTCGGCACGCCTGCTTTCCGACATTTTTTCGAATAACAGTATTACCGAAACCAGAGCGTTAACAACACTTTCGTTGTTATCATCATCACGATCGATAACTGTTATTCCGCTGTCCTTTATGGATTCCTTCACCCACAAACCAAAACCTGCCAGTGTGGTGGTAACCGTAGGCACGCCGAAAGCCAGGCTTTCGAGAGGAGTGTAACCCCATGGTTCATAATACGATGGGAACAACGATAGATCGAAACCTGGAAGAAGGTCGTAATAATTGAGGTTAAAAATACCATCGTTGCCATTAAGGTAACTAGGTACAAATATGACCTTTACACGGTCCTGAAGTGAATTGAAAAGGCTGTCTTCTTTCAGCCTTTTAAGTATAGGATCATAATCAGGCTCGAATAATCCGTGTGTGAGGTAATTCCTTTCTTCTGTGCTGTCAAATTCGCCTGACTGTATCTTTTCGGCTAATCCCGGCACCGGACCTGAATGATGGGCGGGAATGGTGATAAAAGCAACTACCGGGTATGTAAGCTTTTCATTATGATTCAGATTGGCAAGTGCATCCAGGAAAAGGTCGATGCCTTTATTACGGAATTCATATCTTCCGCTGTTAATCAGTAAGAGGGTATCAGCCGGAAGAGGCTGACTGGTAACCGCTTGAGCCACTGCAAGCAGTTTCTGGCGGGCAATAAGTCTTTTCGCTAATAAAGATTCCTCATCCATGAAAAGGGAATCGTCGAATCCGTTAGGCGTAATAATATCGGGTTCCCTACCTATGAATTGCTGGCATTCATTAGAGGTAAGTTTGCTTACTGTAGTGAATATATCACTCTCAACAGCGGCAATCTTCTCAAGTGAATGCTTGGCCATAACATGAAACCGCTGTGCCATGGCATCGCCGTGGTACTCCTCGAAATGGCTGTATAATGGCAGGTTATTTCCTGCAATACATCCCCCAACAACGGATGCATGTGTTGTAAATAAAGTCCCGATCTGCGGAACACGATCGTTGAGGTAGAGTATACCTGCACCTGTCATCCACTCATGAAACTGAGCAACAATTTTATCCTGAGCTGTCAGGCTGAATTCATAAAAGCTATCAATTACCTTTCCGGCAGCATACCCAAAAAGTGCAGGTTCAAAATAATCCCACGATCCGGTTATACTATCCAATTTGTACTTTTCCCAGAATTCGGCCAGTATTTTATCTTTAGTCGGGAAATACTGTGTAAAGTCGACTAGAATGGCTAATGGGCGACCCTTTATATTCCAGCGTCCAATTTTTAAACGTAAACCTTCTGCTTCAGCGCGCTCGCGCCAGGCACGAAAAATCGTCTTATCTTCAGTAAATTCAGGATTCTGAATCGTTTCTTTCCAAACATCCGGACCTATAACAATGTAATTATTACCATACTCCAGCTGAATTCCGGGAGCCTTGGTAGCTACTACCGTATGAATTCCGCCGACTTTATTGCAAACCTCCCAGCTTACTTCAAATAAGTAATCGGGCTTAAGTATCTTTTTATCAATCATATTAGTTTCAGAATCAAGTAATTCAGTACCCTGACAAGCATGTATCAGGCATTAAAACCAAACCTCTGACCGGAATAATACCTGAATCAGAGGTTTGAAAAATTAATATTTTAAAACGTAAAACGGCTTTTAAGTTATTCACAAACTGGTCAGCATTGTGAATAAACCCAGCCTGCACCTACTTTGTTTTAGCTTTGACAGTCAGCTTCTTAGCTTGTTTTTTTGTAACTGTTTCGACGGCTTTTATTTCCTTTTTAGTTGTATTTTTTTCTTTCGAAACAGGCTTTTCAGTGGCCTTCACGGCTTTTTTAACGCTTGTTGTTTCAACAGCGACAGGAAAATTTTCAGCATATTCTCTCACCCGGATCAGGAAGTCGGAGAGTACATTCATATAATTGAGGAATGCATCATAGGGCGAACCATATGGGTTAAAATAGTGATGTACTTCTCCATCGCTAAACCATTTGGTACACATATAATAAAAATGATCGCTGGCCTGAAGATAATTCCAGTCGCGGTGAAGGTCAGCATCCTTACAATCAGCCATAATCCCCGAAACTTTATACAGGCTGGAGAAAGCTTCCTGCTGCAAATCGTTGCCGAGCCAAGCTGTAAGGTCACGTTCTTCGTCGGCCCACGAAATAGCATGCGGACAATCAATACTGGCGACAGGCTGCAGGTCAGTGGAAACCTCACTAACGGTCCTGAAAGCCCATTTCCGGGTTTTAATCAGTTGTTCGGGAAATGCCCTGAGAAATCCGAAAATTCCTGAATCGGCTTTCTGATGTTCACCGAAGGTTTCGTAATCCATAAATATATTTACCAATTCCTGTTTAGGTTCTACCTTGTTGAGCCAGGAAACAAATTTTTCGGCTGTAAGCGGCCACTCGTTCCAATCTTTCTGCGAAAAACGGAAAGCGAGATCGTCGCTAAGCTGGTAATTACGCAGGAGCAGTTTCAACCGCTGATGAGGAGCGCTGCAATACAGGAAATTAGGGCTTTTCCATCCCAGCACCTGTTTTGAACCTTCGGTAAGCATGGTTTTATAGCCCATATCCAGTACCATGCCTGCAATACTGTTTGAATATACCAGTTCAGTATTTCGGAATGCTGTTGGAGCTACGCCAAAAAGTTCTTTTATCGTTGCTGCATGCTCATGAACCTGCCTTTTAAATTCGGCAGGATCGTTTAAACCTACCAGCGAATGGGCATAAGTTTCGGCCAGGAATTCAACATTCCCGGTTTGGGCAAGCCGCTTGAAGCTTTCGAGGACTTCGGGTGTATATTTTTTAAACTGCTCAATGGCAGTACCACTGATGCTGAATGATACTTTAAAGGCTGAACCAAATTCATTGATCAGTCCGAGCAAAACCTCATTGGCTGGAAGATAGCAATCGCTGGCAATGCGTCGGGCAATGCGTTTATTCTGATAGTCGTTATAATAATAATGATCGGCACCGATATCGAAAAACCGGTATGTTCGCAGACGAAATGGCTGGTGCACCTGGAAATAAAGACAAATTGACCTCATATATCTTCTTTTTTACTTTGATTAAAATACTATGCTTATTATTGTATTAAACTACCGATTCATAAACATCGGCCACTTTGCGGGCGGCTGACTCCCATTTGAGGTTGTTAACTTCCTCGGTGCCGTGAGTAACGAACATGCTGTTAAGTGCATCATAATGCAGTAATCCATAGATTGCATCTGCCATGGCATCCACATCCCAGAAATCGACTTTCATCACATGATTCAGCACTTCAGCCACTCCCGACTGTTTTGAAATAACCACCGGAACATTCGAGCGCATAGCCTCGAGAGGCGATATTCCAAACGGTTCGGATACCGAAGGCATAACATACACATCGCTCATGGCAAACATACGGTCAACATTTTCACCTTTCAGAAACCCTGTAAAATGAAAATTTGATGATATCTTTAGTTTGGCAACACGCCTGATCATCTTTTCCATCAGATCGCCGGTACCAGCCATAACAAAACGAACATTTTTATCGCGTTCAAGAACTTTGCAGGCGGCTTCAATAAAATACTCAGGACCTTTCTGGAAAGTAATTCGACCCAGGAACGTGACTATTTTTTCTTTAACTTTTTTCTCAGCGTCGAGCAACTCAGTCTTTTCGGGTGGTTCAACAGCATTATGCACAGTGATCACTTTATCAGGATCAATATGATACCGCTCGATAACAATATTACGGGTAAGATTGCTTACTGTTATAACCCGGTCGGCCTCTGCCATTCCTTTACGTTCAATTTCATACACATTTTCATTGTAATTCTCCCCTGAACGATCGAATTCGGTAGCATGCATATGCACCACCAAAGGCTTTCCCGATATTTTTTTGGCTGCCACACCGGCCGAATAGGTCAGCCAGTCGTGAGCATGAATAACATCAAACTCGCTGTTGGCGGCAATGGATGCGCCAACCAGGGCATAGCGGGCAACTTCTTCCATCAGGTCGTGCCCATATTTACCTGAGAACTGAAAACGCTCGGAAAAAACCCGGCTTGATTCCTGTACCCTTGTTTTTATATTTTCACTCACCATTTGTTCAAAAACTTCAGGGCCTACATAAGGAATGAGGTTTGAACCGATTTCCATATAGGTAATCTGGCTCCAGTATTCACGGAATACAGGATCATTCATCATCACGGTAACATCACTGGCGTTAATAAGCCGCACAGCTTCCTGGCTTTCGTCGCCGTATGCCTTCGGAACCACAAACTGCACCTCTATCCCATGTTTCAGCAGGCCTTTGGTAAGGCCGAAACAGGCTGTACCCAGACCACCGGTAATATGGGGAGGAAACTCCCATCCAAACATTAATACTTTCATACCTGGTTATACTATAGAATCCTGATTTACTATTATTTTTTTACCTTTTACTGCCTTCATCGCGTTTAGCATCTGATTCACCCGAAGAAGTTCTGAAACACTCCATGCCTGTGAAATGGCTCCCGAAGGCCGGTAAGGGGGATCCCCGTCGTAAAGCTCCGAGATGGTACCAATACCATGTTCTGCCATAACAGCTTCAAATCCCTTATATATTTTGTTGATATATGAAACGCCATCCTGCTCATACAGCTTCAGCCATGCTTCAGCAAAATGACCGAATAACCAGGGGAATACCGAGCCCTGATGGTATGCAAGGTCACGGCTAACCGCACCGCCTGTATATTCAGGTTTATAGGCCGGGTTTTTAGGCGCCAGTGTTCGTAATCCATGCGGAGTAAGTAATTCAGACTGAACCCTGTCGAGAACGCCTTTGCATTGGTCATCGTTTAAAGCGGAATAAGGTAATGAAGCTGCAAATACCTGGTTAGGACGTACTGACTTATCACGGAAATCACCATGAACATAGTCGTACAGGTAACTCTTTTCCTTAAACCAGAAAGCATCAACAAATGCTGCCGGGATTCGGTCCGCAACAGGCTTCCATTCATTTACAAATTCCTTTTCTCCTGCAGCTTCAGCGAGTTCAATCGCAAACCGTATGGCATTATACCACAAAGCATTTACTTCAACAGCAAGCCCTATGCGGGGAGTAACAGGCTTTCCGTCAACAACAGCATCCATCCAGGTAACTGCTGTTCCGGTAATGCCTGCATAAAGCAAACCACTTTCGAGCATATGAATATTGTAAGGTGCGTCACCGGCACGGAAACTGTTCAGTATCAGCTTCAGATAACTGCCATAGTGTTTCCAGACAGTTTTATCGCCGCTGTATTTAACATACTGCTGCAAGGTCCAGAAAAGCCAGAGCGGAGCATCTACCGAGTTGTACTCAAGTTTCAGACCTGTTCCCGAATTCGGAAATAGTGGTCCTTTCATCTCGGTAAGACTGTTATCAAGTATAGCTTTAAATGTTTTGAAATCCCCCTGCACCAATGTCAGCCCGGGTAACGAAATAAAGGTATCGCGTGCCACACGGCCGAACCAATGAAAACCTGCAACGATCTCAAATCTTTTTCCTCTTTTCACAATAAACTGCTGAGCAGCATTTTGAAGACAGTTTTCGAAATTGTCGCGGTTGATGCGTTTTTTTATTTCCTGGCTGAACATCCGGGCAAATGTTTTCGGATCCTCCACGTCGAGGCTGGCCATAAAATAAACGCTTTCACCTTTTTTTATGGAGAGTTCAAAATACCCAGGCGTGTATAAATCTTCCTGCGACTCATATCCGCGGGCTTTTTCGCGCATATATTCAAAATCAAAATACCAATCGGGAGCATGTACATATTCATTTTCTTTCGAAAACTGCAGGTGAAGGTGCGGGTATCCCTGGTACATCCTGACTTTAATCCCGTGAGGGATTGCTTCGTACTTGCGCTCAACGTCGTTGTTCGCTTTGCTTAGCGCATGGATATTCCTGTATGCCAGAAATGGCCTGAAACGCATCTGTGTAGGCGAATTGGCTTCGACTAAGGTATATTTAATGATAATGCTGTCGCTGTTGCCTGCAAAAAGCATCTCTTTGGTAAGAACAACACCTCCTACCCTATAGGTAATTACAGGATTTGGATCAAAAACAAAATCGGTTACGTACTTGTGCCCTTTCGGATTATATTTCTCGCCTTTGTATTTATGGATTGCCAGGTTGAACTCCTGATCGTGCTGAATAATTGTCTCATCCAGCAGGGAAAGCAAAACATGCATCCCCCCGTCAAGCTGAGGTTGTGGCGTAACAAGCAAACCATGGTACTTCCGGGTGTTACAACCGATTATGGTAGTGGATGCGTATGAGCCCGCTCTGTTCGACCGCAGCAATTCACGGGTAAGAGAGTACTCAAGATTTACCAGATTCGATTTGTCAAATTTTATATAATCCATAGCATATCAACTATTTATCATTAATTATAGTGGCTTATAATAAATCGTGCAAATGTACATTTTTTTTGCATATGAACCTATTTCTAAGTATAAACACACTCAATTACCTTTAATGCTGGTAATAACCTTAAAATTATAAAAAATGTTTTAATAAATATTAAATTCATTAAAAATTCGTTTTAAAAACAGAATCAACATTCAATTACCTTTACGCCCCGATACAAAGAATAAAAATGACGATAAAACAAACCGCCAAGACTGCCATATTTTTTCTTATTACTGCTATTTTGGCTTTAACGGCTTGCCGAAAAGACGAATTTAATACGGATAAGAGTTTCAGCCTGCAATTCAGCACGGATACGGTTATGTTTGATACTGTCTTTACCACCATCGGATCCAGCACCCGGTCGCTGGTGGTGCGCAACACAGGAAACAGCAGTATAAATATCACAAAAATATCTTTAGCCCGTGGACAGTCTTCTCCTTTCAGGCTGAATATTGATGGCACTGCAACAGAAGAATACCGCGATCTGGAAATTGCGGCAAACGACAGCGCTTACATTTTTGTAAAAGTCACTATTGCTCCCAAAAATGTCAGCAACCCATTGATTGAAAGCGATTCCATTGTTTTCGAGACCAACGGAAACATTCAGGATGTAAAACTGGTAGCCTGGGGGCAGGATGCTTATTTCCACAA
>Ga0114977_10001187_pt1 | contig 17037 bp, 9 predicted proteins | sample S_130805_MF_Meta_FD_87026 | JGI IMG/M metagenome (GOLD analysis project Ga0114977, IMG submission 87026) | Freshwater microbial communities from Lake Simoncouche, Canada to study carbon cycling - S_130805_MF_MetaG | ecosystem: Environmental > Aquatic > Freshwater > Lake | place: Lake...
ACGCCACTTTAGACGCAACAGGTTCTTGTGGCAATACATCACTACCACTTGGTATAGTATTCGATAGCACAAGTGGTTTCTTGTCTGGAGTCGCAGAAGGACAAGGTCAATACAAGGCTACATTTAATGCTACAAACTGCTTTGGAACAGGGCCCAACACAACCATCAATATCTCGTCTGTTGAATTAGACAATCCGGCAACTGCATTCCAAATAAATGCAAGCGCCCAAGCAAATGCTGCCGCTGCGTGTGCGCTGACTCCAGCTGTATGGGTTACCCTTTACCATAATGGATACTACACGTACCCAATACTTGGTGACACGGTTTACATTCAGTCTAGGGGCGGCAATACTTTTGATGGAAATAACTTATGGTATGTTATCAACAATAATCAGGCAATTCAAATCAGCGATGACGGGGTTGTCAGCTCAGTATTCAACTGTGGCTCAACGCCTCCAACACCTCCAACACCTCCAGCCGGAAACTACTACACCGCTGTTCTATGTAATAGCACATACAGTGCCGTCCTTTACGATGCTGTAAGCCGTGTGATTTCGTCTGGAACCAAACTAAAGACAACGGATGGTAACTGCTGGACTGTAGGTGCACCTGTTCTTCCAATATCTACTAGTTTCAATGTTCCAACTACTATAGTAACATACGCAAGCTGTGCAGCGTGCACTGGTACCACACCTACTCTTACAGAGGTATTCTTGACCGACTCTGGAAGCAAGTCTGCGGTATGTGCATCTAGCGCCTACTACTCTTACTGGACCGACGGTACTGTAGGATCTAGCGGAACATTGTACATGAACTCTTCTGGAACTAGCGTAGCACCTTCTGGATACTACAAGAACCAAGCTGCTCCTTCGAATGCTTACTACTGGAATGGTACGGCCTGGACACTAACAGAAGCCTGCTAATGTCGTAACTTTGCGTAATGGCTAACTATACTCTTACATACTCACCAATGCTTGACGGGTGGACATCGTTTCACTCATATTTTCCTGAGTGGATGGAACACATGAACAGTTTCATGTATACATTCAAGAACGGCGAGATGTGGAAGCACAACAGCAATGCGACTCGAAATAGCTGGTACGGTACCACTTATCCATCCTCTGTTAGCGTTATCTTTAATGACTCTCCAAACGAGCCTAAGATGTTCAAGACTTTGTCTTATGACTCAGACCACAAGTGGAACGCTACGGTAATCACAGATCTTAGCTCTGGTTCTATGGACAAGAGCTACTTTGAAGAGAAAGAGGGATTCTACTTTACGTATATCAGACGCAACACCGGAACAGTTGACTACAAAGCGATGTCAACTCAGGGTATTGGTAACGCTAGCGCTGTAACACTTGTTGGTGTAGCCACTTACAGGGTTGACTTCACATTTGACATTGGGTCAATTATGAGCGTTGGAGACCTGTTGTACGTGGTGCCATCTGGAACTCCGCTAGTGTCTGGACAAATAACAGCTTTGACATCGAACTCGATCACAATTGTTATGGTTGTTGGCGGTACGATACCGGTTGCCGGCAACTTTATTATGTTTGTCAAGGATGCTGTTGCCGAGTCTTATGGTGCTAGGGGATATTTCATGCAAGCCACTCTGACAAACACTGACACAGAGGCGGTTGAATTATTTGCAATTTCTTCACAGATATTTAAAAGTTACCCATAACTTCGCTATCTTTGCGTAGCAATGGGTTTTCAGGCAAGGTTTCTTTCAGAAGACGATTATGACAACATCCTTTGTGGGTGGTGGAATGATTGGAGATGGATTCCTCCTGCCAAGGACTTCTTGCCAGACAATGGCAATGGTGGAGTTATCGTATCAAAAGACGGTACCGACATCTGCGCTGGGTACCTTTACTTTACCAATTCTAAAGCAGTATGGGTAGAGTTTGTGGTCTCTAATATTAACTACAAGGACAAGGATAGGAAGCAAGCTATTATGTTCTTAGTTGATACATTGACTGAATATGCGAAACTAAACGGAGCGAAGTACGCTTATGTTTCTTTGAAGAGCCAGCCACTTATCAATAAGTTTATTGAGTGTGGCTTTCAACAGGGCAGCGTTGGTTGTACGGAGCTCATAAAAACATTATAAAATGCCAGTAGCAACATCAGCAATCATAGCAGCAGCAAGCGCAGCAGCAAGCGCTGGACAGGCGATTGCCGCCAACCAAAGAAGAAAAAAAGACGAGGCAGCAGCAAGAGATGCTGCGTCACGGTTAAGCGGTTTGAAAGAGACCGACTACTCAGCTGGACTACAGATCCCAACAATGGGGTACAACTTGGCTCAACAAGGAATTCAACAACAAGAGGCTTCTGGTCTTCAGTCTCTAAGAGAGGCAGGTGCCGCCGGTGTTATCGGTGGTGTCCCGTCTTTAGTACAGGCAGGCAACCAAGCCAACCAAGAGTTGTCATCAGATCTTCAGCAGGCCCAGTACAATAGAGACCTTTACCATGCACAGAACCAGCAAGGTATAGAGAACAGGAAGATAGAAAGAAACTACGATATTGGGATGGGTCAATTGCAGGGCGCTCAATTAGGGGCTCTTCAAGATAAGCAAATGGTCAATCAAGGCGTTGCGGGAGCATTCTCTGGATTAACCTCAATGGGAGAGTCTATTGCTGCAAATCAAGATTTGTATAAAAACCAAGCAAAAGTAGAGACTCCGATAGATAGCAGAAACGCATTTAAGGCTCCTTCTTCTTCGTTATTACAGAAAAAAGGTACACCAATGATCAATACATATGGTCCTGCTCCCGAAATGGGCGTAGCTCCTATGGGTACAAATACTTTTGGAAACACTTCTTACGCCCCGGGATACACACCATATGGATACTACCCTGGTTTAACAACACCATTTAAAAGGTAATGCCAGAATATTTAGGTTATCAAGGAAGACCCCAAGGGGTTGATTGGGCTGGAATAGCTGACAAGGCTATTACTGGTTTAGAGGTTATTAAGAAAGACCGTGAGACTCAGCGTGCTGCTCTTGAGAAGTCAGCTGACGATCTAGTATCTGCATCAAAAGAATACAAGCCTGGCCAGTCAGGAAGCTTTAACAATTTGATATTGAGCGGTGCAGACCGTGTAAGGACCAATACATTAGACTTAAAGAAAGAACTAATGGCCGGAAGGATTACTCCTACCGAGTACAAGACCCGTGTTGGTAAAATGTCAGAGGATTGGAAGTACTTAGGAGACTACGCCAAGTCTTACAACGACATTGTAAACAAACAAGTAGAATACTTAAACGACCCAAAGGCATCTGCACTTGGCGAATACTTTTTACAGAAGCAGGCTAACCTTGCCGACGTTGCAAACAAGCAATTGGTTGTAGACCCCAATACCAATGGTATTGTAATGACCGATCCTGACACAGGAATGGTTGTAGACTTCAAGTCTCTTCTTATTCCAGAGAATCAAACACCAGAGAAGGTGGACTTGTTGGGACAGGTTGCTGGGTTTACAAAGAACTTGGGGGCTGTTACTGGATATGATAAAGGTTTCTGGACCAAGTCAGCGCAGTTGAACCCCGCATATACAAAGGCAAAGCAAAACTTTGCGTCTTCATTATTGAAGAACCCAAGATCAGCAGCAAGTATATTATCTGACTACGTTGGAGATTACGAGTTCTACGAGACCGAGCAGCAGAAAAAAAATATTCCTGCAGGAAAGGGCATTCAGTTGGTCATGGGACCAAATGGTATTGCTACTCCTAAGCTTACTCCAGAGCAGTTAAAGGCTGCTCAAGCTGTAATCGAAAGACAGGTTGACGCAGAAGTAGACAAGCTTAGAGAGAAGCCCGAAGCTGTGAAGTATGAGGCCCCTAATAGCGCTCAAGTGTCTGAGGGTCAAAAGCAGCAAAGATACGCAAACAGAAGAGAGAACTTGAATGCCATGTTCAGTGACAAGAGTGGAAAAGCCGCTACATCTTATCTTAAAGATTTGACATATCCAGGTACAAAGGAAAAGATTGAAAAGATTTCTTTTGCTCCAGATGGTCACGTTCAGTTCCAAACATATTCAATGAGAACCACCAAAAGGAAAGAAAAGAATAAAGCTGGAAGGTACGAATTTGTTGATGTTGTAGAGAAGGTAATTAACCCACAATTAAGGGCACCTTTAGGGGACCAAGCGATTGGTGTTATGAATCAAATATTGAATACACAGGGTGGAGACGCTAACATTCCAATTGACTTTGTTTACGGAGCATCTGAATTTGCACCAAAAGCAAATGCACCTCAAAAGAAAAAATTACCAGGAACATAAACATGCCAAATAAAATAGACGCTCTTTACTCAGAAGTATCCAAGTCATACGAAGTAGGTTCGATTGACGACTTTAAGAAATATTTGGCCGACCCTAAGAAGAGGCAGTTATTTTTTAAGGAAATAATTGCACCGGAGTATGACGTGAAGTCTATTGACGACTTTGACGAGGCATACGGATTTAAAAAAAAAAGTACGGAGTCTCCTGGTCAAGGGGCTCAAAAAGATATTTTCTCGGTTTCTGGAGAGACGCCGAAAGCTGGGCCTTCGGAGCCTTCTGCAAGAAAACGTTATGATGTAACAGGCCAAAAGGTAGAGCCAGCTCAACCTAAAAAGTCAGTCGCACAGCTTACTCAAAAAGATTTAGATATGATGATGCCCTTCATGGGCACCCCTGAACAGACTAATGTACTTGGCGATGTACCGGCCGAACAACAGAACCCATTTGCGGAGAATGTCAATAGAGCTGCTAGTATTCTAAGAAAGAAAAGCCCAGAGGGTGATGCATTCACCGCTGGTATTATCAAGAATAAGCCAGAGTCTAAGGCTTATGCTAAAGAGGTTTTGGCGACTGTAGAAGGGCCAGAAACACCTAGCTATATAGAGAAGGTGGTTAATTCATCTACTGCTGCCGGTGTACTTGCAAACAAAATTGCAGCTTCTGAGACTATGTCTAACTTAGACGATACAGACTTTGAGGAGATTGCAGGATTGAATAAGCAACTTCAAGACAATGCGATAGAAGAAGAGGAGGGCGTTGTTGGTTTTATCAAGTACCTTCCAACTGTTGTAATGCAGTCAGCTGGATCTATGATTGTTGCCGCACCATCTGGTTTAGCCGCAGGAGCAGTTGGAGCCGGTGTTGGATCAGTAGTACCAGGGCTAGGAACAGCAGCAGGTGCTGCCGCTGGATTTGCATCTGGAACATCGCTAGCCCTAGAATATTCAAGCTCATTGATGGGATCTCTTAGAGATGCCGGCGTGGACATTACTGATGCAGACCAATTAAAGGCTGCGTTTAATAGTCCAGAGAAAATGAGTGAGGCCAAGTCTTATGCTCTAAAGCGTGGTATTCCTGTTGCAATATTTGATGCTATCAGTGGTGGTATTGCAGGCAAGTTTTTTAAGCCAGTCGCAGGTGCTACAGCAAAGCAAGTAATGAAAGCTGGAGCAAAAGAAGTTGCAATACAAGCAGCCTTGGGAGGAGCCGGTGAGGCTAGTGCCCAAGCAATTGCAGATGGTAAGCTAGATGCTCGTCAGATCGCATATGAGATGGTTGCAGAGCCGGTTACATCTTTACCATCATCTGCCATTAATTATTTAGGAAGCAAGGCTAAAACGCTCGCTGAAAAGAAGTACGTAGAAAGATTGGCTACTGACGCTGACTTAAAAGTTAAGAGCGACATAGCTATGGTAGTTAATCCAGAAATCGCAGCGTCTACCAAGAAAATAAATGATTACAGAAAGTTAAAGGAGGAGGCTGTAAGCCAAACTGCTAAGGATGAGTACGATAGAATAATTGCACAAGAAAGAGAGAAGAAGTATACAGCATACGATAAATTTTTTCCAGAGTTTGACGGTATGTCAGAGGAGAAGAAGCAGGCAGCATATACACTTCTTGAAGATATTAATAAAACAATGGCCGAGTACAATGCTGCCGAAAGTCCAGCAGAGAAGAAAATCCTCGGTCAAGTATTGTCTAACAAAGTAAAACAACTAAAAGGAGATGCCGTTCAAGAGCAAGCAACAAGTGAAGTACCTGTTCAGTCAGGAGCCCAAAGTGGCCAAGAAGTGGTTGAAGGAAAACCCCAGCCAGAACCTCAAGTCGTTGCCGAAGAAGGTGCAGCCAAAGAAGAAGTAACTCAGTACATTGCTGACTTGCAAGAAACCAAACAATCTGATCCAGAGCAATACTGGTCTGTTGACTCTGTGACAGAGTAAGCAGCAAAAGAAGGCACCGTAATAACCGATGAGGATGGTGGCGTTGTGGTTTCTAAGGATGGTGACATCAAAGGTCTGTTCAAGAAAGCTGCGTCAAAGGCTAAAGGAGTTGCTCAGAAGTTACTACAGAAAGCTGTCGAGGCTGGTGGTGTCAAGTTGGACAACTTTGATAACTACCTAACACCTGTATACGAGAAGGCTGGATTTAGAGTTGTTTCTAGAGTTCCTTTCAACGAGGAGTACGCTCCAGAAGGATGGAACAAAGAGAAGCATGGCACTCCAGATGTAGTAGCCATGGTGTACGATCCACAGAACAAACTTGACATTCAAGAGCAGAAGTTTGAGAATTACGATGAGGCCATGGCCTATCGCGATCAACTTGTAGAGCAATCCAAGACCGAGTATCCAATGCAAAGTAACTTCGACCAGGCCTTGAACAAGTCTGCTCAAGCGCTTAACGTAGTGGCACCTGGATTAAAGGTGATAGTGGGAGAGAATGTAGACGATGTACAGAACCGTATCGTAGAGGCTATTGCGCCATTGATTGGTGAGAGACAGGCCGTAAAGACAGCTGAAGAATTTGCTACCGGCACCAAGGGTCAGACGATCTTTGTTGACGGCAAGCCGTTCGCTGTGGTGTTTGACAAGACTACTGCAGATAGCCGTACCGCAGGACACGAGGCATGGGAGGTTATGCTGAACGATGCGTTCGGCAACGACCAGGCCAAGTTCAAGGAGTTTACAGCAGGCATCGACTCTCAGCTAAGGGCTCAAGGATTTGGCGATATCGCTGATAAGTTGGATGCATTTGCTAGCCAGAAGGGCTACGAAGCCGTAAAATACTCGGAGTACATGGCTGAGCTTGGAGGTATGTTGGTAGAAGCTGGTTTCGGAAAGGGACCACTAACGGCTCAACAAAAGACATTACTACAGAAGATCGGTGACATCATCAATAAGTTCGCCGAGCTATTCACAGGCAAGAAGCAGTTCTTAGATCAGGCAAGCCCAGAGGATATCCTTGGATTTATGGTGACTATCTCTGATAAGGTTGCTAAGGGTGAGGACGTGTCAAGCTTATTTAGAAAAGGAGAGAAGGCAAAGTCAACCGAAGGCGTGACATCTAGAAAGCAGGCAGAGAAAATATTCACAGGAGAAGAAAAGGTACCTACATTTAAGAGCTTACCAGAGATAGCCAATTGGCTTGAGGGTTGGTCTAAGAAGAATAAAATATTTGCAAAAGATATAAAGGATGTATCTGATCAAGAGTTTGTAAAGAAACTCGAGTCTCATACATTGAAAGAGTTGGCAGCTTGGGATGGCGTTCGTGGTCAGGACTACGTAAGCTTCTATGTTGGAGATATCGTAGATCGCCTTAACCCTAAATTGCAAAAATTCGCAGAGGCTAGATACGGAAGGATGTTGACTCCAGGCGAGGTAACTCTTTACCACGCTGTCAGCGGATTTGCATCTCCACAGGCAGATCCTATGTTTGACTCTAGCAAGGGTCTTGAGATATTTGACAAGTACATGAATGGTGGCAATCCGGATGTAAATAAACTATCTGGTTACGCCGACAAGCAGGCTACTATATATGAACTAAACGATAAAGGAAAGAAAGTAGATACAGGTAAATTGAAATTTGACAAAGAGGGGAACCCTGTTTATTCTCAAGTGTCAATGCACTATGCTGTACCTTCTTTGAATAAAATGAAGGCCATGATATCTCACTTTGATGGAGATGTCGAAAAGGCTATGGAATGGATGACATCTATCCACTCTTACGAGGAGATATCTGAGGTAATGGGAACTCCATTAAAGGGGTCTAAGGCTCTTACCCCTCACGAGAACTTGAGCAAGGAAGACGGTGGTTTTGGTATCTTTGGATTTACCGGTGCCAAGCTAGGCTCTTATATCCTTAACCGAATCGGAGAGTACTCTACAATTACCAAGGACATGTGGTACGCCAGAACAATGGCAAGGCTAGTTGGTGAGCCATTGACAAAAGATGGCAAGGCAATGACAGACCCATGGTCCGCTGGTACCGTTGCTGGTGTTAAGAAAAGAAAGCTTGCAGATCAGGCTTGGGAGTCAGTTGCCAAGAAATTAAATATCAGTCCGTCTGATGTTCAAGAAAGAATGTGGGACTTTGAGAAAAGACTTTATGAAAAGATGGGTGCTATAGAAAAGGCATCTTACGCCTCAGAGGGATTCATGAAGACCGCAAAGAAGCTTGAGCCAGGACTTGACCTAGATACTCCAGTAGTCAAGTCGCGCTCACAGAAAGCCTTTGATGAGAATATCAAGAAGGAAGAATCTGACGTTAAGTTAAAGTACAATAACAATGGTCAATTGTTGGCACCAAATGGCAAGCCAAGCAATCTCAATGAGGACTTGGCCAGATACACTAGAACAACTGTATTTAAAAACTGGTTTGGCGATTGGGAGAAAGATTCAAAGAACGCTAGTAAGGTTGTTGACGAAAATGGAGAGCCATTGGTTGTTTATCACGGAAGCCCTTACGGAGGCATTAAAACTTTTGATAGAAAAGAGTCTGCAAAAGTATCTTCTGGTTTAAAAGAATTTGGAACATACTTTACCACAAACAGGAAGGTTGCCGATATTTATGCTTCTGAAGGAAAGATTAGCCCAGAAAAAATAAACGAATTAAACAGACAAATAAGCAAGATTCAAGAGGCACAAGACAATACTAGGAACAGTAGCGATTACTATAACTTTGAAAAAGAAATAGAAGCTCTTAAAAAGAACAAGTCTCCAAAAGTATATGCTGCGTTTTTGAACTTGAGAAGTATAAAAGACTTCGACGCAGAACAAAAGTCTTTCCCAGAAGCATGGAGAAATCTGAAAGTTGACGCTGGATATAAGACGGCCACAGACAGAGACGCCATGGAATTCTTGAGGGAGGGCAAGTTTGGCGTTAAAAAGGTTGATGGAATCAAGGCTTCTGACATAGTAGATATTGTTTCTCAAGGTAAAAAAGACAACGACTTTGTTGGAGATGTATATCTAGTTTTTGATTCTGCACCAGACGCTATAAGGATTGCAGAAACCCCTACAGTAGAGTCACGCTCACAGAAGGCTGTGCCACCAGTAGTAGACGAGGTTCTTACCGATGACGGTAAGGGCAACTACTTATTCGTACACTACTCAAGAGCAAATCGTGACGTTATTAAGCCAATGTCTGGCTCTAAAGAAAACTTCACGAGCAAGGAAGAAGTATCTGCCATATCATCTGTTGGTGGTCTTGCCATGTACTACACAAAGGCCGGTCAGAAAGAGAACGGTGTTGGAGATGTTCCACACACAGTTCTGGTTCCAAAGGACAAGGTTTACTTCTATGGCACTACAGATAAAGGAACCGTGTCTCACGATCCAGAAGGATTTGAGGCAGAGGCAAGACGCAGGTTCCAAGAGTACAAGAACCGTGGTAACGAGAAGAACCCAACGGTATACGCATTCGACTCTAACAACGCTGCTGCTTGGGTGACTAAGGTGGCCGGTGAGAATGGGTACGACATGGTTATTACCAACTGGGGAGGACCAAAGAGCTACCGTGCACAGACAACCAAAACATTGAAAGCTGAAGACGAGTACACTGGTTTCAAAAAGCCAGAACCGGTAGTCTTTGAAGTTGGAGATGAAATCTTTGTAAGCGGATCATACGGAAATGTAACCGCAGTAAACGGAAGCCTTGTAAGATATGAAGGTACAAACCAATATGGTGGTGCTGTAAGCGGTGTGTTTGATACCAACAGGAACAATGGTGCCATTATGATTGAGAAGGCTAAGCCTGTTGTAACTACACGTGCACAGAAGGTCGAGGTAAAGACCATCCCTGGATACGACAGAATGATGAACGAGGTAGAGGGTATCATGGACAAGACCATGAACAGAGGTGGATCTTACAACCAAGCAAGCGCCAACGCTATTAACTATCTTCAAAAGTCAGCAGTATACGAAAAGGCTGACGATATTCAGCGTGAGCAAATCGTTCGTGACTTCAAGAAGGTCAGAGGCGAGAAGTTTAAGACTGCTCCATCCGTAGCCAAGATCATGGGCCAGATAAAGGACGTGAAGCAGGTTACAGTAAAAGAGAGCACAGCGCTTAAGGATCAGATCAAGTTGGAGGCCAAGGCAGCCAAGGACTCTGCAGCCTTTGTAAAGCAGCTCCGCATGGACATCTCTGGCAGGTTAAAGTCTATGGTTGGACGTGGCATGATGTCTGCTAGACAGGCAACCGCTATTATCTCTCGTTACGACAAGATGAACATCTTGAACCCTGTGATGCGTGATCGATTTGTCGACTACATGTCTAGGGTATTCCAGAGCGCTGAGTATACGGACAAGATCAAGGAAGCGTCAAAGCTTAGAGCGTCTATCAAGAAGGCCATGAAGTCACCGGCAAACCAAGCAGAGATTGCGAAACTTGCCAAGCACTTTGGAGACATTGACCCGTCTCGTGTAGAGAACATTGACGACTATATCAACAACGCAACACAGATGCTAAACGCAGTGGCCAGAAAAACTGGAGACCCATTGATGCGCAGCCTTGTGAACGCCGAGGACATGATAAACTATATCGATAATGAGATTCAGTCACAAAGAAAGCAGATAAAGGAAGAGTTACTAAATAAGTATAAAGACTTAGTCGATGCGGGTGCATTGTCAAGCAAGATGACCATCAATGAGATCGAAAAAGTAATAGCCGCGATCGAGGAGAATGACAACGAGTCTGTAGCCAAAGAAGAAAAGGCCAAGGCCGCTGTCAAGGAAATGATGGCCGAGGTATCTCCATTTATCGTTCAGATCGTTAAGACCGGAGAAGATCCTTTCACAGGCGAGCCTATCGTGTTGACACAGGACGAGAAGAAGTCATTGATTGCATTGACCAAGATGGACACCGACAGCCTTTCGTTGTCAGAGGCAGTTCAAGTTCTTGAGTATGCCAACAACTTTGTTGCCAATGGCATCACCTCTGGTATCGACGGAATGGTAAGCCTTTACCAAGGCGGACTGAATGCCGGAGAGTTAGTTGACGATGGTATAAAATCTCAGGTATTAAGCAAGAATTTCTCTAAAGCAGTTGGTAAGGTTTGGGGCGAAGGATTTGGAACGCTTACTATGCTAAACAAGTTACTATGGGGTAATACTAGACGTGCTATAATGGTATCCGAGAAGGCCGGAATCAACGGAGTGGCAAACGGCAAGGCTAGAGCCTTAGAAATGGTTGACAATGCCGTTAAACAGTACATAAAGCAATTCTCTAAGGTCAAGGACTTCTTGTCAAGTGAGAATGTTGTCGAGCGTGGCGTATTTGCATTCATGTCTAGAAACGTGATCGGAGATAAATTCCAGGCGCAAGATGAATTTAATAGGCGCAAAACACTCATTGAGGAAACAATCCAGGCGCTAACTGACGTAGATAACAACACTGAATCAGAGATCAAGAAGGGCGAAGTCATCCAAAAGGTGTACGACAAGGTATTGAAGGTTGCCAAGAATATTAATGACGTCAAGAAAAACGTAAGCCAGATAAACCAAGACGCTGTAAGATGGTGGATAAACAAGTGGTCTGAGAACTTTGACCGTATCGATGAAGTTTCTAGAAACGTGTACAACACAGAATTATCTAGAGACATTGACTTTACACCTGACAGGATGCAGCTGAAAGAGGCACCAACAGCTGTAGAGGAAGACTTTGAATCTGGATTCTTTGGAAACTTTGAGTACGTTGACACATCTAAGTCAGGATCATTACGTAAGAACAATAGGATCAAGACACTTCCGAAGGACAAGAACGGTGTTAAAACTCGTATCGTCAACCTTGACTTTGACGTGAACAACGTTAACGCATTGACAAGTGCAATGGTGGACGTAGAGACTGCTAGCTATGTGATGCAGCTGAAGGGTTTTGTGACATCTAAAAACTTCTCAAAGCTTTTCTCAAATAAGGACGACAAGAATCTTTACAAGAAGAGATTGATCAAGTACGTGAACCGCGTAAAGGGTGATTCTTATATAGACCAGAACGAACTCTCCAAAGTTAACCGTGTAATCAATACCATCGCATCATTTGGTGTTGCCAAGGCCTTGTTCAGTGTATCACAGCCATTCAAGCAGTTCTTTCCTCCAATGATAAACACTTTTGTTCAGACAGGCAGGTTTGACTTAAACAAGTTGCTGTACAATGGCGGAATGAGCTTTATCGATAAATCTGGATACCCTGTCGCTAACCGTGGTGTTGCGTCTCAGGGTGAGCTTAAGTCAATCAACAGAAAGTTGGTAGAGGCTGAGAAGAACTTAGCCATTCGTGGACTAGATGGTATTGCTGAGTTTAGCAATAAGAGCCTTGAAATTACACTTAAGAATCCAGATATTTTTGCGGCACGTGCTTCTTGGCTTTCTTTTTACTTTAGCGAATTGAAAAAGCAGGGTGTAAATATTTCTGGAATAGATTTAAGAAATCACAAGCTAAATAAGGAAGCTGCCAACTATGCTCAGTCTATGGTTGACTCCCAGCAGAACATAAGTGATCCAGACATGCAGGGCGAGGTCTTTGCTAGCAAGCAGCCGGCTACCGTGTTCTTGAGACGTGCTATCCTTCCTTTGATGACGTTCACATTGAACCAAAAGACTCGTATATGGTCAGACATTAGGACCCTATCAAATGATGTGTCTTCAAAAGATGACAAGTCAGAGGCACGTAGATCATTGGCTGGAGCACTTGTCGAGTTGGCTGCATTCCAAGGGATTGCACTTGCGTTCAAAGAGCTTTACAATACTGTTGCAAATGCCATAATGGGAGAGGACGAGGACGAAGAGGAAAAGAAAATCAGAAAGATGAGGCAGGGACAAACTACTGCTCAGGCATTTATGAAGGACTTCTTCTTGCCACCGATCCCCGGCATGGACATCGCGGCTAGCAAGGGAATTAATTACCTTCTTGATGAGACAGGCCTGTCTGACGAGTTACCATACAAGTGGTACGGCATCGAGGACGAGGAGCAGAAGTTCAGACTGTACGACAAGATGAACCAAGGATACTTAGACATGCTTGGAACGCAGGGTATCGCGGCAGAGAAGGCTCTTGAGCTTGTAGACTATTATGACGCTGCTATCGATGGTGAGTTCACCAAAGAGTACAATGGAAATAAAGTAAAAAAGGCCCTCATGGAAGAGGACCTTGATGTAGCTAGAATGAATGCTGTTATTATGACTGCTTACTATGGAGGATTATTGCCATCAGATATGGCTAACATCGTCAACATAATGAACAAGAAGATTCAGAAGAGAGCGGAGCAGGTAGAGAACGACTAGAACAAGTGAGTGATTCTAGCGACCTGACCGTGCTCAGGGTGGTGGAGGAATCCTTCCACCGCCTTGGGTGAGCCGGTGTAACCATTTCTGTGGTGCCAGCTGTCTGTACCAGACGGTGATCGAAGACTCTCCACAGTAACACCGATGTAGTCCTTAGACGTTTTGTGGTGCACGTGGTGTGTATACACATAGCGATGCTTGGTCTGTGACCATGACAGCGGTGACTCCTGAGCCATAAGCAATGGCAAGTCCTGTGCCTTGGCACCATCTCCATGTGTAGATCCAATCATATTGGTCCCGTACGTGTAATACTTTCTGTGTGCTATAGAGCAGTCGAAGGTAATGTTTTCGCACTTTGAGAACCATGACTGAATCGTGTCGGCCAAAAAGAATCCATTCGTGTAGTCGTGGTTAGACGGGTTGAAGCAAAAGTGCACGTCAGCAACCGTTACCAGCATCTCAAGTATCTCAATGTAAAGCTGCTTGGCGATCAAGAAGTTATCGTACCACATGCCATCGGTGTCCTGGAACGTACCAGACGTAGTGGTCCTTCTTGGCGTGTCGATGTGCAGGATATCGTTTCCAGCAATAAATAAGATCTTATCAATATTGAATCCAGCGGTCTTGTCTAGGATTCCCTTGACGCCCTCTCTGACTCTTTGGACAGCAATTTGGTTGTTGTAGTCCTCGCCTGTCTCGAAAGAACTAGCGAGCTTTCCAATGTGAATGTCTGCAGGATCGATCACCAGTAGGTGCCCGTCCTTGCTATGGCTTCTGTGGATGTGTTGGTACAAGGGTGCATAAGACTTCATCTGATCGATGATATCGTCTCTGATCTCCTCGTAAGATGGGGCAGAGTCTCCCTTTACGTTCATAGAGAAGTTCTTTCCCTTGTGCCAGTAATACTTTACCTTGTCAACGGGAACTCCTATTACGTTGCACTCTTCAACCAAGGCTCTGTGCTTGGTGATCTGTCTGCATACTTCTTTTCTCACTGTCTCTTCAGACATTGGCAGATTGTACTTGTCCTTTAGGGACTTAGCAATCTGGGTCTTATTGAGTTTACCTTCGGCAAAAAGCTCAACAGCCTCTTGTTTATATGATTTCATTTGTGTGGGTCGCTTGAATGTCCTTTAGCAAGGGTATCATAGCCTCAACGATCTTCTTCACTTCCTTGTTCTCCTGGTCCATCATAGCCTCGTAGAGGTCTGTAGACAGGCTATTCAACTCATCCATAACAGAGTTGACGTAGTTAGATATGTTTTTGTGTTCTGGTTTCATGGTATTTAAAACAATGGGGCCGGAAAATTCCAAACCCCAATGTTACCCAACGAGATATGAACAAGGCAAAGATAATCAGACTATAGCCTGAGTTATCAACAAATTATACCAGCGTAAGCAAGTACAATGTTTCGTTTACCAATCCAAGCATGTCTTGCAAGATATTCTGCAAGTCAGCTGGGTAATTCTTAATTTCTCCCTCGATCATGGCCTGCATCTTCATCATGTGAGACTTGGCGTCTTCAGCTTTTGATGATGGGATCTCGATAGGGATACGCTTGTTACGTCCAAAGTACTTCTCGGTAAAAGAGTCTGTGAATTCTAAAATACCTTCATAGTACTCGTTCAAAGCTTTATGTTCAGCAAATGAAGAAGTTTGTAGGTGTTGTAGGTGCATTGCGTCACGAGAGGCAAATAAGGCACCGATAAATTGAGCTGGTTGCATATCACAAAGATAAGGGTATTTGATATATTGTGCAGCATTTACCACTATTTCTATTTATTGGCAATTGTGAGTAATTCTGCCGAAATATAGTTTGGTGTAAATATATGCACAAAGTAGCGAAAAGCAATACCTTTTGCAAAAACAACCATTATATTGTGCAATTTGTGCAATTTTGGGCACATTTAACCATTATAATGTGCAATTATTGTACAATAATGTCCTTTAAGACACCCAAAACTATATCAAAATGAGCTTTATATGACCGGTTATTCCGCCATTACTTGATTTATTGTCAAATAATGGCGGGTTATACGGACAATAACCGAGTAATGTCCAGTTTATTTACATAAAAACTGGACTATGAAACCTCGCAAGCACCGCCAGCGCAAGCAGCTTGATCCATTAGGCTCGTCTTGTCGCTAATCTCTACAATTTTTGCGACATCCAAAGCGTTAAGATTTGTAACGAGTTGATCGTACTTCTCCTTTGTAATGGTCTCGAACGGAGTCTGAACGTACGTTCCAAGGTCCTTTGGCAAGAAAGATAGTCCGTTGAAGAACTGCTTGTTCTCCCACAACCACTCTCCAACTGCCGGCCACTCGGACTGACCCATGCTCACAGTAGCGCTCACGTTGTGTGTGTTATCTCCACGCACGTGCCCCGGTGTGATCCAGTACTCGTGGAAGTACTTGACACGCTCCAAGAACTGAATAGCGTTCTCGTCATTCCTAGTGATGGCGCCAACCGGTGCAGACTGCGGAACAGACACGACAGCTTGCTGCTGTGGCTTGAACACATCGTCCTCCAACATCTCAGGATGGTAGATCGAAAGGTACGTGTACATCGCCTCATTCTTTCCGATACGCATCCTACGGACGTAATACTCGTCGTGCCATGCATGGATACCAGATGAAGTCCCCAAGACCAAGGAAGAGGTCCCAGATGGCTTTACGCATGTGATACGAGCTGCAGGGTTGATTCCGATCATCTCAGACACAGACACGTTTGCGTATATCGCTTGGTTAACGGCCAACTGAAGGTTCATCTTCATCACCGGACCGCTAGCGATACCGGTCATCCCAATTCCTAACAATGCCTCGCGCTCTGTGGTCTCTTTCCAGATCGGACGCAGGTAATGGAAGTCAGTGTAGCTTGCCTGAATGGTTCCAATAACAGATGCCCAGTACACGCGATCGTTCAAGTCGTCCTGGTCCTTGATGTCAGAGGCGTTCACCTCTACCAAGTTACAGAACTGGAATGGGTTCAACGCAATCTCGCAGTTGTGAACAAACACTCCAGATGACGTGATAAAGTTTTCGTCTTCTTTTGATGTTATTATCGCAAAGTTGTGAGTTCCCTCAACGGTCATGTCGTAAACGTCTTCTCGGTCCTCTAAATAATGAACTGACACAACCTTGTGGTTTTTTACATTAAAAAGATGATCAGAAAAATCTTTTACCGTGTCAAAACCAAGTTCTCTAAGACGTCCTTTTGACAAAAACTTAACATTGCACGCGTCTAATATTTCTTTTCTAGAAAGTAATCTGTTTTTTCTTAGCGTATCCGCAAGACACCTTTCAAACATTTGATCAGAAGTAACCCCATTGCTGTTGTTATTTTTTACTTCAGTTTGTCTAACAGACTGCTCTTTTGCCAGTCTAACCTTTGTATCTTCTGAAGTCCTATAAAATGCATTATTCTTCCCCCTCATGTGCTCGCTAATATGCTCAGACGCGTTTACTATC
>Ga0114977_10001188_pt1 | contig 17033 bp, 17 predicted proteins | sample S_130805_MF_Meta_FD_87026 | JGI IMG/M metagenome (GOLD analysis project Ga0114977, IMG submission 87026) | Freshwater microbial communities from Lake Simoncouche, Canada to study carbon cycling - S_130805_MF_MetaG | ecosystem: Environmental > Aquatic > Freshwater > Lake | place: Lake...
AACGCTCAGCAATTCCCTGGACGGTAAACCTCGTGGCCGATCACTTTGAGCAAACCTCACGCCGGTCGGGGTATAAACAAATGGATTCTTTGAAATCGCGGTGTGTCGCGGGGGTATGACGTGGGGGGTATGCACTGCGCGAGTCGCGAGTTTCTCGATGGGCGGGGCTCTCGCCGTCCGACCGGCGGGCCGCGCGGCGGCTGCTACTCGTCCGGACCGGGTTCGAATTGTTCGGCGACGGCGGCGAGGCCGCGGTGTCCGTGCGGTCGGTCTGCCGCACCGCGCAGCTGAACTCTCGGTATTTCTACGAGAGCTTTACCGACATCAATGGTTTTTTCGGAGCGTTGTACGACGAGGTTGTCATCGACTTGGGCAGGGTCCTGACCGCGGCGATGGTCGAATTTCCCGACGCTAACCGCGCCCGGTTGCGGGCCGGGATCAGGGTGATACTCGAATTCACCGCCGCCGACCGACGCCGGGGCAGGGTCCTGTTCGCCGGTGCCGGCACCAATCCGGTGTTCGCGGCCCGCCGCGCGGCGGCTAAGAATCAGTTGCGCAGGATGATTTTGGCCGACCTGCGGCGAATCGATCCGAAATCCGATCCCATGTCGCGCGAGGTCGAGGCTGCGATCTTTGTCGGGGCGCTGTCCGAGATGGCCCGCGAGTGGACGATCGGCGCGCTGGGCAATGATCTCGATCTGGTCCTCGACGTCGCGATGCAAATCTTGACGCCGAAAACGATTCGCCGCTAGGCCGCCGGGCAGTCCTGGCGGTTGGCCGCCTCCGTAGCCTTCGGTCCGTCCGCAATGGCCTGGTGTACCACTTCGAGTACCGCCGGATCCCACGTCAACGCCGTCTTCCACTCCAGGCCGGCCGCATTCGATACGTAGATCGAGTGGGTGTCGTCGAAGGTGAAGCATCGCCGGTGCGGCAGCACCGGATCGGTGAGGTTCTTGGCCAGTGCGCTCTGCAGCGAGACGATTCCATCGTTGGGCCACACCGCGGGATTGCCGGGGCCGGGCAGGGTGAACTTCTTACCGGCGATCAGCACGACCGGGATATTGGTCAGCACGCCGGACTGGAACTGGTTCCAGCCGTCCTTGCCCATCAGGAACGCCTGATTGACTTCGCGGCCCGAGCCGGCCATGGTCCGCTGCACCTCTTCTCTCATGGTCTTCATCGACGTCTCGCAGAAACTGTCACCCACGCAGTCGGTGAGCGGGATGAGGCCGTTGGCGTAGTCGGACAGGTAGCTGCCCTGCCACGGTGTGCCGATCGTGGTCAGCGAGCGGGTCTTGACCTTGCTGCCGGTGGTGGCCAGCACCCGGATCGCGGCCCGGGAGTACAACCCGCCCATCGAGTGGCCCACGAAATCAACCTCCGTGACGCCCTTCTCGGTGTTGAGCCAGTTGATGAACCGGGCCAGGTGCTCGCCGGCGGTGTCGATGCTGGCCGTGGAGTTGACGGTCATGTTCTCCGGCAGGGTGACCGGGCAGACACCGAATGCGCCGAAGCCGGTCTGGTCGGTCACCTGCCCGCGGCCGGCCATGGCCGGTGAGGTGTAGACGGCGTATTTCTTGGACAGCAGGAACTCGCGGATCGCGGTGTTGGTGTTGCCCGCTGCCAGGCCGGTGGCGCAGGCCGCATCGGGTGTGGTGAACGGACTGGTGGCGTCTCCGCCGGAGACCATCACCACCGCGGCCGAGTCCGGGCGTTTCTCGCCCCCGCCCCCGCCCCCGCCACTTCCGCCGGGGCCGCTCGAGCAACTGGCCAGCAGGATCATCGTCGTCAGCAGGGTGGTCAGCACCAGCGGTAGTCGTCGCATGGAGCAAAACGCTAGCAGTTAGCGGTGCCGTGACAGGATTAACGGACCATGAGCGCTCCCCCCCGTCGCGTCGTCTTCTCCGGTGTGCAGCCCACCTCGGATTCCCTGCACCTCGGCAACGCCCTCGGCGCCGTGCAGCAGTGGGTCGACCTGCAGGACGACTTCGAAACCTTCTTCTGTGTGGTCGACCTGCACGCGATCACCGTGCCGCAGGATCCCGCGGTGCTGCGCCGGCGCACCCTGGTGACGGCCGCTCAGTATCTGGCGTTGGGCATCGACCCGGGGCGGTCGACGATCTTCGTGCAGAGCCACGTGCCGGCGCACACCGAATTAGCCTGGGTACTCGGCTGTTTCACCGGCTTCGGCCAGGCGTCGCGGATGACGCAATTCAAGGACAAGTCGGCCAAGCAGGGATCGGATTCCACGACCGTCGGCCTGTTTACCTATCCGGTGCTGCAGGCGGCCGACGTTCTGCTCTACGACACCGATCTGGTTCCGGTTGGTGAGGATCAGCGCCAGCACCTCGAACTGGCCCGCGATGTGGCGCAGCGGGTCAACGCCCGTTTCCCGAAGACTCTCGTGGTTCCCGAGGTGATGATCGCCAAAGCGACCGCCAAGATTTACGACCTGGCCACCCCGACCGCCAAGATGAGTAAGTCGGCGGCCACCGACGCCGGTCTGATCAATCTTCTCGACGAACCGACGGTCTCGGCCAAGAAGATCCGCTCGGCGGTCACCGACAGCGAACGCGAGATCCGCTTCGACCCCGAGGCCAAGCCGGGGGTGTCCAATCTGCTGTCCATTCAGTCCGCGGTGACCGGCACCGAGATCGACGCCCTGGTCGCCGGCTACGCCGGCCGCGGTTACGGAGATCTCAAATCCGATACCGCCGACGCCGTCGTGGCCTACGTCACGCCGATTCGGGCGCGGGTGGACGAACTGCTCGCCGACCCGGGCGAACTCGAATCCATCCTGGCCGCCGGCGCCGAGCGTGCCCGCAGTGTCGCGGCGGGAACTCTCGGACGGGTGTACGAGCGACTGGGGTTCCTGCCGTCCCGATGAAGGGAACATTCGACCGGCTGCGCGCCCGCTACGCCTGGTTGGACCACGCCGTGCGGGCTCAGCAGCGTTACGACAGGGCCCAGGGCGACTTCTACGCCGCGGGTATCACCTACTTCACCATTTTCGCGCTGTTCCCGCTGTTGATGGTCGGCTTCGCGGTGGTCGGCTTCGTACTTGCCGGCCGGCCGCAGTTGTTGACAGAGATCGACAGCCGGGTCAAGGCGGCTGTTCCCGGCGATCTTGGTCCGCAATTGCTAGCCCTGATGGACTCGGCCATCGACTCGCGGACATCCGTCGGACTGATCGGGTTGGCCACCGCGGTTTATGTCGGCCTGCTGTGGATGCAGCGGGTTCGCGAGGCGCTCACACAGATGTGGGGACAGGCCAGTGCCACAACAGGTTTCGTGAAAACCAAGCTCTCCGATCTACGTGCCCTGGCCGTCGCATTCGTGGCGAGCCTGCTGACCATCGGGCTGACGGCGCTGGCCGTTCCCGCATTGATCATCCCCTCGGTCGGTGTGTCCTGGCTGCTGTTCACCGCGATGATCGCCCGGCTTCCGCGTCACGCTGTCCCGTTTCGTCGTTGCGCCGCCGCCGGACTGCTGGCCGCCGTCGGCTTCGAAATCTTCAAACAGGTCGCCTCGGTCTACCTTCGGATCGTGCTGCACGGCCCGGCGGGCGCGGTGTTCGGCCCGGTGCTCGGGGTGATGGTGTTCGCCTACATGACCGCCAGGCTGGTGTTGTTCGCCACGGCGTGGGCGGCAACCGACATCAGCGCGCCTGTTGCCGAAGATTCAACGAGCGCGCCACTCCGATCAGACTGAAGATGATCAGCGTGCCGATCACCGCAACGCCGATCCGCACCGGAAGGGCGTCGACATTCAACATCGGTGCCGCACTGACCGCTGCGTCCGGTTTCGGCGGGATCAGTGACGGGTCCGGCTCGATCAGGGTGCCGATCGCGGTGCCGGCGGCGGTCGTGTACCCGTAGTCGAGCAGGTGCGCGGCCTGCTGCCACGGCGGAATGGGCTCTCGGGTGCCGCGCAGCAGGATCGAGACCAGCCGGCGGCCGTCATGGTTGGCGGCTCCGACGAAGGTCTGCTGCGCATCATCGGTGAAGCCGGTCTTCCCGCCCAGTGCGCCGGGATAGTTGTAGAGCAATTGGTTGTCGTTCTCAAGCTCGTAGCCCGGTGCGTCGCCGTGGCCGGGGAAGTTGTAGGTGCGGGTGCCGACGATGTTGGTGAACGTCGGGTTATTGAACGCGTAGCGGTAGAACAGGCCCATGTCGTAGGCCGACGTGCTCATGCCAGGACCGTCGAGGCCGGACGGTGTGGCCACGCGGGTGTCGCGGGCGCCGAGTTTTCCGGCCAGCGCATTGATCTTCTGCATCGCGACATCCATGCCGCCGAGCGCGACGGCGAGCGCGTGGGCGGCGTCGTTGCCGGAGTGCATCAGCAATCCGTGCAGCAGATCATTGACGGTGTAGCGGCCGCCGACGTCGACGCCGACCTTGGTGCCCTCGGCGTTGGCGTCGTCCTGGGTGCCCTCGACGATCCTGTTCAGTGGAAGTTCGTTGATCGCCTGCATGGCGATCAGCACCTTGATGATGCTGGCGGGACGGTGGCGGCCGTGCGGGTCGCGCGCCGCGATGACGTCCCCGGAGTCGAGGTCGGCGACGAGCCAGGCCTCGGCGGAGATGTCGGTGGGTAGCGGCGCCGTGCCTGCGGCGACGATCACCCCGCAGCCACTCAGCGCCTCACCGCCGACCGCGGACGCCGGTACCGGAAGTGGTTGGGGCGGGTCACCGGCGGCGGGCACCTCGGAGGAGTCCACCGCCGGTGGGGTGGAGACCTTGTACGGACAACTATTCGGGTCGGTCGAGTTCATGGGTTCGGCCACCGCAACCGGGGCACCTAACACCACGAGAGTCGCGGCCAGGGCAGCAGCCCGCGCCAAACGTCCGGAGGTGCCCATTCGACGCAGAATAAGCGATTTCGGACCTGATTACCGGGAGCCTCGCCGTCAGGACGGGAGGGCGCAGTGCGCGACGGCCGGGAAGCCGATGCTGCTCATCCACAACCGCCCCTGATGTTCCACCAAGCCGGTCACCACGCCGAAGTCCGGGCGCTTCATCCGCACGCCGGCCACCGCCGCGCCGGTGTCGGGATCGAACGCCACCGCGTAGACCTCCGGGGCGATCTGCGGTTGCAACCGGTCCGGCAGCGCCCACACCAGCTTGCGCAGCCACGGCGCACGCGGCGCCAAGGCGTCCGCGGCGGCATTGACCTCGCTGACCATCGCCACCCATATCCACCCCATCGATCCGGTCGAGATGTTGTCCGGCATGGCGGACAGGTGCTCGGCCAACGGCGTCACCGTTCCGGTCTTCGGTCCGGTCAGCCAGTATTTGGACAGGCGCCGGCCCTGGGTCTCGGCGAACACCAGTGCCGTGCCGTCGAGTGTCGCGGTGAGACCGTTCGCGAAGTACAGGTGGTCGAGCAGTGTGGTGACGGTGCCGTCGGGATCGCGCCGGAACAGCCCGCCGTCGCCGCGGGCCTCGATGATCGCGCCCTTGAAGTGGCCGTAGGTGAACTTCGCGGTCGACTGGGTGAAATAGATTGTGCCGTCGGGTAATTCGACGACATTCGAGCAGAAGTTCAAGGGCCGGAAGTCAACCGCATCCACCAGCACCTCGGTTGCCCCGGTGCTGCGGTCCATCGCCAGCAGTCCGCCCGGGCTGGTGCAGATCAGCAGCCGGCCGTCGCGGGCCACCGTCATCCCGAGTGGCCGCCCGGCGGTCTGTCCGACCACCCGGGTCGCGCCGCTCGGGTCGATCCGCACGATGCGTCCGTCGACCAGTCCGGTCCATAGTGCGCCGTCGGCGTCGACGACGATGTCCTCCGGGGCGTCACCCGGCATCGGCACCACGGTCAGCTCAGCCGGTCCGAACTTCGGCAGCGGCACGACCGGCGGTGGCTGCCACCGGACCGGATCGACGGACGGCTTGGGGTTCCCAGGAGCTTGATTCACAGCAGTCGGCTGGCCTCGCCCAGCACCCGGTGCAGGATCTGGTAGATCTCGTCGAACTCGGCCGGCCCGCTGATCAGCGGCGGGGCCAGTTGGACCACCGGGTCGCCGCGGTCGTCAGCGCGGCAGTAGAGCCCGGCCTCGAACAGCGCAGCCGACAGGAATCCGCGCAACAGGCGCTCGCTCTCGGCATCGTCGAACGTTTCCCGGGTCTTCTTGTCTTTGACGAGTTCGATGCCATAGAAGAAGCCTTCGCCCCGGACGTCGCCGACGATCGGAAGCTCCAGCAGTTGCTCGAGGGTGGCCCGCAGGATCGGCGCGTTGGTTTTGACGTGGTCGTTGATTCCTTCGCGCTCGAAGATGTCGAGGTTAGCCAGTGACACCGCCGCCGACACCGGGTGCCCGCCGAAGGTGTAGCCGTGGCCGAAGGTGGTCTTGCCGTCGTTGAACGGTTCGAACAGTCGGTCGCTGGCGATCATCGCGCCGATCGGGGAGTAGCCCGAACTCATTCCCTTGGCGCAGGTGATGATGTCGGGCACGTAGCCGAAGTCGTCACAGGCGAACATCGACCCGATGCGGCCGAACGCGCAGATCACCTCATCGGAGACCAGCAGCACGTCGTATTCGTCGCAGATTTCGCGGACCCGCTCGAAGTAACCTGGCGGTGGCGGGAAGCAGCCACCGGCGTTCTGCACCGGTTCGAGGAACACCGCGCAGACCGTGTCGGGTCCTTCGAACTCGATGGCTTCGGCGATCCGGTCCGCGCAGTAACGGCCCCACGCCTTGATATCGGTGTCATACGGTTCGGGCGCACGGTAGAAGTTGGTGTTCGGCACCCGGAAGCCGCCGGGAGTAAGGGGTTCGAAGGGCGCTTTGAATTCCGGCAGGCCGGTAATGGCCAGTGCGCCCTGCGGGGTGCCGTGATAGGCGATGGCTCGCGAAACCACCTTGTATTTACCGGGTTTGCCGGTCAGCTTGTAGAACTGCTTGGCCAGCTTCCAGGCGCTCTCCACGGCTTCGCCGCCGCCGGTGGTGAAGAACACCCGGTTCAGATCGCCGGGGGCGTAGTGCGCCAGCCGGTCGGCCAGTTCGATCGCGGGTGGGGTGGCGTAGGACCACAGCGGGAAGAAGTCCAGCGTCTCGGCCTGCTTGGCGGCGGCCTCGGCCAGTTCGGTTCGGCCGTGGCCGACCTGAACCACGAAAAGTCCGGACAGACCGTCGAAGTACCGCTTGCCGTGGCTGTCGTAGATGTAGCAGCCTTCGCCACGCGAGATGATGGGCGCACTGATGCCGTGTCCATGTCGGGCGAAGTGACCCCACAGATGGCGGTCGGCTTTAGCCGACAACTCCGCGGTGAGATCCCGGGTTTCGGTGGTGGTCATCGTGTTCCCCAATTGTATTGTTGTTTAACGAGTTTCAAATAGACGAGCGTTTCGGTGGATGTCACGCCCGGTATGGCCCGGATCTCGGTGTTGAGCAGTTCCAGGAGTTCGGCATCGTTGGCGCAGACGATTTCGACGAGTGCGTCGAAGTTGCCCGCCGTCAACACCACGTAGGAGACGGCGTCGATTTTCGCGAGCCGTTCGGCGACCTTGGTGGTGTCGCCCTGGCAACGGATTCCGACCATCGCCTGCCGGTTGAACCCCAACTGCATCGGGTCGGTGACCGCGACGATGTCCATCACCCCGGCATCGATCAATCGCTGCACCCGCTGGCGTACCGCGGCCTCGGACAGGCCGACGTCCTTGCCGATCCCGGCATAGGACCGGCGGCCGTCGCGCTGGAGCTTCTCGATGATGGTCTTGGACATGTCGTCCATTGATTGATTGTGCACGGAATTCGTTGTTTTAAGCAACTGAACGCACGGATACCGACGTTGTGCGCCCGATTCAGTGCTGAATTGCGTATCGGTCGGGTTACCGTGGGCCGGTGATTCCCAGTAGCTGGATCGATGGCGTACCGGTGCGCACCGCCGGCAGTCGCCACCAGGTGATCAACCCTGCGACCGGCGCAGTCGCCGCCGAAATGGCGCTCGCAACACCCGTCGATATCGACATGGCCGTGGCCTCGGCCCGCGCCGCACTGCCCGACTGGTCGGCCGCGACCCCAGCCGAGCGGTCTGCAGTGCTAGCGCGGTTGGCCGAGCTTGTCGAGCGCCACGCCGCCGAGATCGTGGCCGAGGAAGTCAGCCAGACCGGCAAGCCGGTGCGTCTGGCGACCGAGTTCGACGTGCCCGGCAGCATCGACAACATTGCGTTTTTCGCCGGCGCGGCCCGCCACCTCGAGGGCAAGGCCACCGCGGAGTACTCCGCCGACCACACCTCGTCGATCCGGCGCGAGGCCGTGGGCGTGGTCGCCACCATCACACCGTGGAACTACCCACTGCAGATGGCGGTCTGGAAGGTGATCCCCGCCCTGGCCGCCGGCTGCTCAGTGGTCATCAAACCGGCTGAAATCACTCCGCTGACCACCCTCACGCTGGCCCGGTTAGCCACCGAGGCGGGCCTGCCCAACGGGGTGTTCAACGTGGTGACCGGAGCAGGCGCCGACGCGGGCACTGCGCTGGCCGGCCACCGAGGTGTCGACGTGGTGACCTTCACCGGGTCGACCGCAGTGGGCCGAAAAGTGATGGCGGCGGCCGCGATTCACGGCCACCGGACCCAACTCGAACTCGGCGGCAAAGCCCCGTTCGTGGTGTTCGACGATGCCGATCTCGACGCCGCCGTGCACGGCGCGGTAGCGGGCGCGCTGATCAATTCGGGTCAGGACTGCACGGCGGCAACCCGTGCGATCGTGGCCGGCAATCTGTACGACGACTTCGTGGCCGGTGTGGCCGAACTGATGGGCACGATAGTCGTGGGCGACCCGGCAGACCCCGACACCGATCTGGGCCCGCTGATTTCGCGCGCGCACCGCGACAAGGTGGCCGCGATCGTCGCCCGCGCCCCCGCCCAGGGCGCCCGCGTGGTCGTTGGCGGCAAGGCCCCGGATTTGCCGGGCTCCTACTACCTGCCCACCCTGCTGGCCGACGTCGCCGAGGATTCCGAGGCCTACCGCGACGAGATCTTCGGACCGGTGCTCACCGTCCGCCGCCACGATGGCGACGACGACGCACTGCGGCAGGCCAACGACACTGAGTACGGCCTGGCCGCCTCAGCGTGGACCCGCGACGTCTACCGCGCACAACGGGCATCGAGGGAGATCAAGGCCGGGTGCGTGTGGATCAACGACCACATTCCGATCATCAGTGAGATGCCACACGGCGGCCTCGGTGCATCCGGCTTCGGCAAGGATATGTCGGACTACTCCTTCGAGGAGTATCTGACCGTCAAGCACGTCATGAGCGATATCACCGGCGTCGTCGAAAAGCCTTGGCACCGGACGATTTTCACGCGGCGCTAGCTAGTTCCGGGCGCACTAGCCACCCCTGGTGAATTCCTCGCCGGTCTCCGGGTTGATCGCGGTTTCACCGGCCGGCAGGTTGGACAGGTCGGGTGCGATCACCGTAGGCATGTCACCGGAGTCGGGCAGGCCGAACATCGCCTCGGAGGCGGTGGCGGGCACCAGCACCAGATCGGCGCTATTACGCATCGGCAGGGTGAGGCCGTGGAAATAGGCGGGTGCGGAGATCCGCCACACGATCATCATCACCACGCCGAGAATCAGGGCGCCGATTCCCACCACGGCAACGGCGCCGAAGCCGAGGATCGTGACGTTGTTGCCGTCGTCGTCGGTGAGCCAGTCCACCTTGGCGTATTGAATCAGTCCGTAGACGAAGATCACCAGCAGGATGATGCCGCCCAGCAGGGGAACGATTCCGCGCATCACCAGATCACGTGCCGAGTTGGTGAGGTCCTTGCGGTAGAACCAGGCGCAGGCGAAACCGGTAAGGCCGTAGTAGAAAGCGATCATCAGGCCTACTGAACCGATCAGCGCTGACAGCAGGTTCGGGCTGATCAGCGTGAACAGCACGTAGAACAGGATCGAGACCGCGCCCATGACGATCGTCGCGACAGTGGGTGTCAGATACCTGCGGTGGATCTTGGCGAACGAACTCGGCAGCGCCTTGTAGACACCCATCGACAGTGTGGTGCGCGCGGTGGGCAGGATCGTGGTCTGGGTGGACGCCGACGCCGACGTCAGGATCGACGCGGCCAACAGCACCAGACCGATCTTGCCGATGATGCTGCTACCGAACAGATCCGGGCCGATCGCGGCGAAGGCGTCCGCGGCGTTGTCCGGGTTGCCCAGACCGATGCCTTCGGTACCCACCCCGGCGAACGCGACAGCCGCCACCGCGACCAACGCGTAGGTAGCCAGCAGGAGGAAGGTCGAGATGACCGCGGCACGACCGGGGGTGGTGCCGGGGTCCTCGGACTCCTCGTTGCATGCCACCGCGGTGTCCCAACCCCAGTAGATGAACAGTGCGGTCAGCAGAGCGGGGGCGATCACCGTGCTGAAGTCCAGTCCGGCCGGCCAGAACCAGTCGAGCCGCGGATGCAGCGAGTACGTCTCGGCCTTGCCCGAGTACACCTTGACCAATGCGACGACCGAGAAGCCCAGCAGCACAACCATTTCGATGCCGAGCAGTCCGTACTGAATTCGCGCCGAGACCTCAATGCCTCGGTAGCAGATGTAGGTCATCACGATGATCCAGATGACGCCGGCCACCGTCGATGCCACCGTGTTGTCGGCAAGGTCGGCCACCGAGGTCCAGCTGTCGAAGCCGAAGATGGTGCCCAGTTCGCCGACGAAGGTAAACGAGTAGGCGCCGGCGATCTGGGCGAGGTTGGCCATCACGATGACATCGGCGGCGATGATGCCCCAGCCGCCCATCCAGCCGACCAGCGGACCGAACGCGCGGGTGGCCCAGGTGAACGTGGTGCCGCAGTCCGGTTCGGCCTTGTTGAGTTCCTGGTAGGCCACCGCGATCATGTACATCGGGATGAATGCCAGCAGTACGATTGCGGGTGCCTTGACACCGGCGAGCAGCGAACCGCCGCTGGCAACGACCAGGCCCAAGGTTGCGGCCAATGAATAGGCCGGCGCTGTCGACGCCATGCCGACGACGATGCTGGAGACAAGCCCCAGCGCGCCGCCCTTGAGGCCTTTACTCTCGACGTCCGTCGTATGTCCGGCCCGGACAGCAAGCTCGCCTTTGCTCATCGTGCTGACGCTACGCCCTTAGCGGGCAAACATCAGCGCTCGCTTCACTTCTTGAATCGCCTTGGTGACCTCAATGCCGCGCGGGCAGGCCTCGGTGCAGTTGAACGTGGTGCGGCAGCGCCAGACACCGTCGGCTTCGTTGAGGATCTCCAACCGCTCGGCCGCGCCCTCGTCGCGGCTGTCGAAGATGAACCGGTGGGCGTTGACGATCGCGGCTGGACCGAAGTAGCTGCCCTCTGTCCAGAACACCGGGCAACTGGTGGTGCAGCACGCGCACAGGATGCATTTGGTGGTGTCGTCATAGCGGGCCCGGTCGGTCGGGCTCTGAATCCGTTCCCGGGTGGGGGAGTTGCCGCTGGTGATCAGCCACGGCTTCACCGCCCGGTAGGCATCGAAGAACGGCTCCATATCGACCACGAGGTCCTTCTCCACGGCTAGGCCGCGAATCGGTTCGACGGTGATGGTCAGTTGTTTCGACGGGTTCTTCGGCAGCATGTCGCGCATCAGCACCTTGCACGCCAGCCGATTGACCCCGTTGATCCGCATGGCGTCTGACCCGCACACCCCGTGCGCGCAGGATCGGCGCATCGTCAGGGTTCCGTCCAGGTAGCTCTTGATGTAGATCAGCAGATTCAGCAGCCGGTCGGTGGGCAGGCACGGCACCCGAAAGCTCTGCCAGCCCCCCGATTCGGCGTACGCCTCGGGATCGTCGGGGTTGAAGCGCGCGATCTTCAACGTGACCATGACCGCGCCCGGCGGCACCGGCGGCAGTGGCGGATCCCCGGCTTCTTGTTTCTCAATGACTGCCTGGCTCATCGGGATCAGTACTTCCGTTCCATCGGCTCATACCGCGTCTGCACCACCGGCTTGTAGTCCAGCCGGACGTCGGACAACAGATCGCGGCCCTCCTTGTAGGCCATGGTGTGCCGCATGTAATTGGTGTCGTCCCGGTTGGGGTAGTCCTCCCGGGCGTGGCCGCCGCGGGTCTCCTTGCGGTTGAGCGCACTGGCCACGGTGACCTCGGCGAGTTCGAGCAGGAATCCCAACTCGATGGCCTCCAGCAAATCGCTGTTGTAGCGCTTGCCCTTGTCGTGCACCGTGATTCGCGAATAACGCTCCTTGAGAACGTGGATGTCCGTCAATGCCTGCTTGAGGGTCTCCTCGGTGCGGAACACCGCGGCATTGTTGTCCATCGACTGCTGCAATTCCGTCCGGATATCGGCCACCCGCTCATTACCGTGGTCGGAAAGAATGTCGGCCACCCAGTCACCGACCATCGCGGCCGGGTTCGGCGGCAGCTCGACGTGGGGGTTCCCCAGGGCGTAGTAGGCGGCAGCAAGTCCGGCCCGACGCCCGAACACGTTGATGTCCAGCAGCGAGTTGGTGCCCAGCCGATTAGCGCCGTGCACTGATACGCATGCGCACTCGCCGGCAGCGTAGAGGCCCGGGACCGGATGGGTGTTGTCGCGCAACACCTCTCCGATCACGGTGGTCGGTATTCCTCCCATGAGGTAGTGGCAGGTGGGGTAGACCGGCACCAGTTCGGTGACCGGGTCGACGCCGAGGTAGGTGCGGGCGAACTCGGTGATGTCCGGGAGTTTCGCCTCCAGCACGTCCGCACCCAGGTGGCGGACGTCGATATAGACGTAGTCCTTGTGTGGTCCGGCGCCGCGGCCCTCCAGCACTTCCAGCACCATGGACCGCGCGACGATATCGCGGGGCGCCAGGTCGACGATGGTCGGCGCGTAGCGCTCCATGAATCGCTCGCCCTCACCGTTGAGGAGCCTTCCGCCCTCACCGCGCACCGCCTCGGAAATGAGAATTCCGAGTCCAGCTAAACCGGTCGGATGGAACTGGTGAAACTCCATGTCCTCCAACGGAAGTCCCTTGCGGAAGACGATGCCCAACCCGTCACCGGTCAGTGTGTGGGCATTGGACGTGGTCTTGAACATCCGGCCCGATCCGCCGGTGGCGAGCACGATCGCCTTGGCGTGGAAGACGTGGATATCGCCGGTAGCCAATTCGTAAGCCACCACCCCGGTGGCGACCGGTCCGCGCGGGGTTTCGGTGAGGACCAAGTCCAGAGCGTAGAACTCGTTGAAGAACTCGACGTCGTGCTTGACGCAGTTTTGGTACAGCGTCTGCAGGATCATGTGACCGGTTCGGTCGGCGGCGTAGCAGGACCGGCGCACCGGGGCCTTGCCGTGGTCGCGGGTGTGGCCGCCGAATCGTCGCTGGTCGATCCGGCCCTCCGGGGTGCGGTTGAACGGCATCCCCATCTTCTCCAGGTCCAGCACGGCGTCGATGGCTTCTTTGCACATGATCTCGACGGCATCCTGATCGGCCAGGTAGTCGCCGCCTTTGACGGTGTCGAAGGTGTGCCATTCCCAGTTGTCTTCTTCGACGTTGGCCAGTGCGGCGCACATGCCGCCCTGGGCGGCGCCGGTGTGACTGCGGGTCGGATACAGCTTGGTCAGCACGGCGGTGCGCACCCGGGGACCGGCCTCGACGGCGGCGCGCATCCCGGCCCCGCCGGCGCCGACGATGAGAACGTCGTACTTGTGCTCGGTGATCATTGGTTCCTTTAGGAGATGTTCGGGTTGAAGGTGATCAGGGTGTAGGTGCCGACGGTCAGGACGATCAGCATTGAGACCGCCAGCGATGTATTGAGCCAGAAACGGGTGGCGTCTTTACGGGCGTAGTCGTTGATGATCGTGCGCATGCCGTTGCCGCCGTGCAGTTGGGCAAGCCAGAGCATGACCAGATCCCAGATCTGCCAGACCGGCGATGCCCAACGTTGCGCCACGTAGTTGAAGTCGATCCGGTAGACGCCGTTCTCCCACATCAGTCCGATGAACAGGTGACCGAGTACGAGGAAGACCAGCACCACGCCGGAGAACCGCATGAACATCCACGCGTACTTCTCGAAGTTGGGCATGGCGGTGGGTCGCCGCGGCGAGCGCGGATTGTCCAAGCTGGCGGGGCGGTCGTGGGCACGTTCCCGGATCGGTGCGGGTGGGCCGAGGCGGCCCTCAGAGACGGCGGTCACAGAAACCGCTCCGCCATATGCATACCGATCACGACGGTTGCCGGCACCATGATGAGTAGCCAGATTCCGGCCACCCCCCAGAGCATCTGCCGCTGGTAGCGCGGACCCTGTTCCCAGAAGTCGACCAGGATCACCCGCAGGCCGTTGAGTGCGTGGTAGAGCAGTGCGGCAACCAGGCCCAGTTCCATCAGGCCAATGATCGGCGTCTTGTACGTTGCCAGCACCTCGTTGTAGGCCTGCGGGCTGACCCGGACCAGGGCGGTGTCGAGAACGTGGACGAACAGGAAGAAGAAGATCGTGGCGCCGGTGATGCGGTGCAGCAACCACGACCACATACCGGGGTCGCCGCGGTAGAACGTCCGCCGTCGCATTGCAGTCGTCATGCATGTCCTCCAGTGCCAGGTATCCCAATCGACTCTAACTCTGAAGGCCCGGTCAAGTGAATGACGTGGGGATTACATCCGGTGTGGAGTAGGTCTCACCCGGAGGCAGAATGGGCCTCATGAAGACACCCCTGACTCTGGAGATGATCGGGCATGCCCCCAAGGCGCTGTTACACGACCATCTTGATGGGGGACTGCGGCCGCACACCGTCATCGAACTGGCCGGGCAGGCCGGCTATGACGGATTGCCGAGTACCGATGCGACGGAGTTGACGACCTGGTTTCGAACCGCGGCACACAGTGGGTCGCTGGTGCGCTACCTCGAACCCTTCGCCCACACCGTCGCGGTGATGCAGACCCCGGCGGCGCTGCATCGGGTCGCCGTCGAGTGCGTCGAGGATCTGGCAGCCGACAATGTCGTTTACGCCGAGGTCCGGTTTGCCCCGGAGTTGCACCTGGCCGCCGGACTCTCGCTGGATGATGTGGTGGAAGCGGTGCTGGCCGGGTTTGCCGACGGCGAGAAGGCCGCGGCTGCCCGCGGTCGGCCGATCGTGGTCCGATGCCTAGTGACCGCCATGCGCCATGCTGCGCGGTCCCGGGCGATCGCCGAGCTGGCTATCCGCTACCGGGATTCCGGCGTGGTGGGCTTCGATATCGCCGGCGCTGAGGCCGGCTTTCCGCCGTCGCGTCACCTCGATGCATTCGAGTACATGCGGTCCAATAACGCCCGGTTCACCATCCATGCCGGCGAGGCGTTCGGCTTGCCGTCGATTCATGAGGCGATTGCGTTCTGCGGGGCTGATCGACTCGGGCATGGAGTGCGCATCGTCGACGATATCGAGATCCTGCCCGACGGCGGTGCCGCGCTGGGACGGGTGGCCGGCATCGTGCGGGACAGGCGGATTCCCCTGGAGATGTGCCCGAGTTCCAACGTGCAGACCGGCGCGGTGGCCAGCATCGACAAGCACCCTTTCGACCTGTTGGCGCGCTTGCGTTTCCGGGTGACGGTCAACACCGACAACCGGCTGATGAGCGACACCACTATGAGTCGCGAGATGTTCTGCCTGGCCGAGGCGTTCGGCTACGGGTGGAGTGATCTGGAGCGGTTCACCGTCAACGCGATGAAATCAGCGTTCATCCACTTCGACGAACGATTGGCGATCATCGACGAGGTGATCAAACCGCGTTACGCGGTGCTAATGGGCTAGCGGTGCTAGCGGTGCTGATGGGCTAGCGGGGATCCGGGCTGCACTGTCGCGTGAGCGAGTGGTCTTGCCGAGGACGTGCGCCAGCACGAGCACTGTGGGGTAGATGAGCATGATGAACCGCATGAAGTTCTCAACGCTCATCGGGTGTTCTCCCCGGCCGGTCTGAATCTTCTTGAGGCCACGGATCAACCTTCTAGCGACCTGGCACCGAACGCAGGGGTCTGCGGGCACTGCATGGCGGGTCTCCGGGCATCGCGCGGAGTGACCTTGGTCACCCGGATCGGCAGCGTTCGACGGCTTTCGACAGCGAAGCACTTATTCGCTGACGAAACTATGACGAGCCCTGTTATTCCCCAGGAAGTGCTAATTCGGCAGATCCAGCGTTCCTGTATAGTTTGCTACAAGGCCGCACCATGGGTGTAGTCCTCCGACCGAAGGGTGTTCAGTCATGGGTTCTTCACGGATGTGGTTCAGCTCCGGTGCGGTGTTGGCCGGTATGGGCGCGGCGATGTTCTGCGGCGCCGGAACCGCTGGCGCAGATACCGGCGACGCCGCGGGATCAAATGTCCGGCAGGTACATGCCGCGGTAACTTCGGCGGCTGCGGGTGTCCGCGGCGCGGTCTCGGCTGCGGCCGTCAAACCGGCAGCGGTGCTCAAATCGGCAGCGGCGGTCAAGCCTGCAGCTGCTGCGGTCGCGCCCCGGCGGGCCAATCGGGCGGACCCTGTGCGACCCGTGCGCCTCGCACCCACCCCGGCGGTGTCGACGCCGCCCGCCCCGACCACGGATCCCGTCGACCCGGCGCAGTTCGCCGGAACCTACTACGAACAGGGCAGCGTCAAACAGTTCTTCTCCATCGGCCTGGTCAACACCAAGGCGACCTACACCCTCAAACCCGACGGCACGATTCGCGTCGAGAACTCCGGTAACTATTTCTTCAATCGGGGCCCAAAATCATCGATTGTGGGATCCGCCGTGCCGGTGAACGAGACGAACTCCGCGTTGAACGTAGGCTTCTTCGGATCGTCGCCCTCAGCTAATCCGCCGGGCAATTACACGATCCTGGCCAAGGCTCCCGATTACAGCTGGGTCATCGTCAGTGACCCCTCCGGCCAGAGCGGCTACATCCTGACTCGGGACAAAAACATCACCCCCGAGCAGTATCAGCAGTTGCTCGCCCAGGCGCGTTCGCTGGGTGTCCGCGGGCCCATCACGCCAACAGTGCAGTACTAGTCGCAGTCTTTGGCGTTATTCACGCCGCAGCCTCGACTCAGTGTTGATGGTCGTCGCAGTCTTCGGCGTTATTCACGCCGCA
>Ga0114977_10001191_pt1 | contig 17020 bp, 16 predicted proteins | sample S_130805_MF_Meta_FD_87026 | JGI IMG/M metagenome (GOLD analysis project Ga0114977, IMG submission 87026) | Freshwater microbial communities from Lake Simoncouche, Canada to study carbon cycling - S_130805_MF_MetaG | ecosystem: Environmental > Aquatic > Freshwater > Lake | place: Lake...
ACAAAAATTGCACCCATCATCGATAATGCGGCACTGTTCGAGGGCGACGATGAGAGAATAATATGTGTCAATCCCGACTATGTTAATTGGAAGCTCAAGTCTGACGACTACAAAAACATTCCAAACCTAAAGGCAATACTTGGTGCTGCAACTTCTTTTTCTTGGATAGATGCAAGTTACGCAAATGATAATGGCATAACTATTGCAAATGTCCGCAGTTTCTCAACACAAGCCGTTGCAGAGTGGGCTATTGCAATGCTTTTTAATGTCTCGCGACAAGTACCAAGACTAATAAAAGACGGTTTTCCATTAGATTTTGATAAAGACTTTATGAAATATAGAGGCTTGGAGCTTCACGGCAAAACAGCTGCAATAATCGGTCTTGGACATAATGGCATAGCAATAGCGGAAAGATTAAAGGGGCTTGGCTTAAATATTGTTTATTGGTCAAAAAATACTCGTAACAATGAATATAAATTTAGTGAGCTTAACGATATTTTTGAGACCGCAGATGTAATTGTGCCCGCATTTGCACACAATGATGAAACCGATGCATTGATTACTGATGAGCTATTGGCTAAATTAAAGTCATCTGCAATCATAATTGACATTATTGAGTTAAAAAATATAGACAAGATTATTGAACTGGTCAAAGAAGGTAAGATATTTGGTTATGGCTTCGAAGCTAAGCCGAATAGTTTTGATAAGTACGTGGGTAATGTATGGGCAGCTCCTGCCTATGCTTGGGTTACTGATGGCTCGATGAATAATATGATGACAAAATGGGTAGAGAATATGATTGAGGCTGCGAGCGATAGGTTCCCCAACAAAATAAACTAATTGATTTCCACTTCTTACCCAATGAGAAACCGCTTTTGATACGGTACCTTCAAAACCTTCATCTATCGTGCAATCCCAACCCTGATAATATGCAAACTATTTTGAAAGAGTATATTTACAGACAAAAGAGACCAGGAGGGTATCTTTAAGGTATAGTGAGACAATAAACGAAACGGAGAGATTATGAAATTCAAAAAAGCTATACTTATAAATATCGCAGATTCGCTCCTAGACCAAAAATATTGGGATAAGATCGATGGGCTAGTAGAAACAAGGACTTCTCTTGAAATAGATGACCCTAAATTACACGATAAAATCAAAGATGCAGACCTACTTTTATTGGGATTTCAGGTGCCAATTGGCAAAGACATTATTGATGCTATGCCCAACCTTAAGCTAATTAGTATTCTAGCTACGGCATACGGAACAGTTGATTTAGAGGCAGCAAGAGCCAAGGGCATCACTGTTTGTAATATAGCTGACTACAGTACTGAAGCAGTAGCTGAATTCATTATTGCAGCCATCCTGTATGAACTTCGAGGAATGGCTGAAGCTATTAGACGCAAAGAAGGTGGAGACTGGAACTTCACTGGCATTAGAGCTAGAGAATTAAAGGGCAGTAGGTTTGGTGTTATTGGATTGGGAAATATTGGCAACCGCGTCGCAGAACTAGCAGAGGGCTTCGGAGCTAATGTGAGTTACTGGTCTCGCAGTAAAAAAGAAGTCAACTTTAAGTATGAAAATGATCTGAACAACTTATTAGCAAATAATGACATAATCTCCATCAATGTTGCTGAGACCGACGATACTATTGACTTACTAAACTCTGATAATATTCCGTTGATTCCAAAAGGTGGTATATTAATTAGCACAGTTCCAGCGACTGTCGTCAACACTGAAGCATTGACATTACGCCTGGCAAAAAAGGATATTACTTTTATATTCGTAAACCATCCTCGCCCATCACTAGAACCAGAACTCGCTAAAATAAATGACTTCACAAATGTTACTGGCTATCCTGCTATCGGGTTTATAACAGACGAGGCAATAATTGCTAAACAAGAATCATTTATTGCTAATCTTGAAAACTTCGTTAATGGTAATCCACAAAATATAGTCAGTTAGTATTATTGATTACAGTTCCATTAATAGCGCTGCTCTAAATATCTGAGAGCCAAATATACGACCATATCGAAAAAATATAGATAGAGCAATATCTTCTCTATTTGTTATGCTTGTAATATGAATAATACTCTACCTATAGATTTTAAAGACGAGCGAGGCCTTAAAGTCTTCAAAGATGTTATAAAAAATATTCCTAAGGATGTTGAGGTTTACTTAATTGCGGGCACCATTCGCAACGCAATCGATAAATATTTCCATAGTGATAGGAATCTATTTCAACGTGATTATGACCAAATTGTTACAAAGGGTAGCGATGAGTATATTGCCTATCTAAAAGATCTCGGTTTTTATAAAGGGCGTATTCAAAGACCTTCACAAAAAGTACTAATTAAGTCTTTTGTCGGCAACGAAGACATATCGGATTTTGCCAACAATCTTGTTTTTGATATTCACCTCATGGACGGTACGGACGCCATGGATAACCTTAAAAAGCACGTTGGACTATTGTTGAATGGTAATGCACTTTCGATAAGAGACGTTTTCTCCAGCGACTGGCAGGATAAGCTTGTTTCATTACCAGGTGCTTTGGATTCAATAGAAAACAAACAGCTTAAACTAAATCACGAAGGATATAAATACCAAGCAGCAAATCTTTTTTCTGTAATACGGTTTGTACATAACGGCTATGCACCATCCACTAAAGATGAATTAACCTTGCTAATTAGAGAACTGCCCCGAATCGAAGACGATCGCTACTTAAAAAATGTACAAAAGGTATTTAAATATGTTGGCGGCGAAGACAATGCACGCAATATCTGTCGAGAGATAGGCTTAAGCGTAGACGTATTTGATAAAAAGGCAGTGATTAAGAGTTTAAATTAGGATACAAAATTAAAAGTACACCGTGAGCTTTCTGGTCAAGATAGGATCTTTCTTTAAGACCTAGATAAGGAAAGTTATGTTCTAATTTTCAAGTTATTTCATTCAATAACTAGTTAAGGTAGATGTTTTTATATAGGCGCACTAGTGTTGAAACTACATATAATTTTGGCGTTGCTTTTGAAAACGGCGCAGTATAATTACCCCAACGGTTAATACTATCAGTGTTAAGAATACTGCCGTGATAATGTATTTTCTTTTTTTAATATTATTTTGAGCAGAAGATGCTAATACTTTTCCTTCGTTCGGTGTTGTTCTTACGTAGTTATCCTTTGCTTCGTTTGACTGAATGCTAGATTGCGTCGTATCAGTACTTGAAGGCTGTGTTGCTGTATCTGCAGACTGTGTGGTTATTTTAGTGGTCTGCACAGGAGTTTGATCTTTAGGACTTGTTGAAGGTTGTTGAGAGGCTTTAGCGGTAGATGCCGGTGCACTAGTTCCGTTCAGCATCGCATTAAACTCAGCTTGCGTGACGCCAAAGCCCGTAATCGCAGTGGAAGTAGAATTTTTGACATGAATATATGGCTTACATTCCGCTGAAGCAAAAATGTTATTTGGAGCGGATGTTCCGCTAAAGGCTATCGGCACATCGGAGGTTAACCTTTCAAAGCGAACACCTGCTTTTTCTAGATTAGTACTCCCAGTAGAACATAACGGCGCAGTACCACTAAAACGTTCGTGAAACGCTGAACTTCCTTGTAGGCTTATAGATTGTGCAGTTCCTGTAATTTCTCCGATTCGCGTTACACGCCCATTAGATTTATCTAAGATAGAGGAAGACCATATCCATCCTCCAGCACCTGAATTTGCAGCACTATCGAAACGCTCCCTCTGCATTGTAATTGTGTATGTTGTACCAACTTTCCAATCATAAGGCAATCGTAGGCTGTAACCAACCCCCTCACCTCCAAATGGTGTCGCGACTGAACTATTCTCAGGTTTAGCAGATTTCGCATTCCATACACTAAAAACATATAAATTGCCTACGTCCTGCCCATTTCCTAAATTACCGTTTGTTTGTAGTCCGGCATATAAACCATACGGCTGATCTTTAAAAATTGAACTCATACTGTAGTAATGATATCCACTTTCACCCCAAAGGGGAGTCATATCTATTGAAATTTTCGTTCCTCCAGAAGTTGTAACCCAGTTGTTGATTGCGCCGACAGAAGGAATAGCCGCAAAAGATCGCAAAAGTGTAACGACCCCTATAACTGAGATTACGCTCACTATAAAAATAGATACTTTGTTTTTATTATTAATTTTCATAACTTTAGTATAACGCCATTATCTTTTTAATGGGAATCAAGTGCAGTCATTAATTATGCTGTACCTATAGATAATGTTGTTACGCTTAGTAATCTATTTGCAAACGACTTTAACGACCTTCTGATATAATAAGCATAAGTATTATGAAGTCATCTTTAAATAAATTGTCTAGAAGTACGTATATTAGATGGATAATCCTATTCTTTATTGCTGTCACGGATATATGGGCTCTAAAAAACCCAGGTTTAAGTTTTATAGTCTTTCTAGCACCACTTATATTCGTACTGCTACACAGCTTTAAGTTATTTGGAAAAAAACATACATTTATGATTTTCGGAATCATTATATTAGTATCTTTTACTGCTGAATATCTCGGAGTTCATACTGGTCGTGTATTCGGGCCTTACTACTATAACTCAAGTGCAAAAGTTAATGGTTTTCTATGGGCTGGAGTTCCGCCGCTTGTTACTTTTAGCTATATATCAATGGGATATTGCTCCTACGTACTATCTAGGATAATTTTTGGTAAACTAGGCAAACTAACTGGTAGCGCTATTGCTGGAGTACCAATAGTAGCGGCAATGATAATGACAATGTGGGATATGAGCTTTGATCCAATTGCTTCCTATGTAAATAAAATCTATACATGGTATGAAGGTGGGGCATATTTTGGCGTACCTTTTCGCAACTTTACGGGCTGGTTCCTAGAGTCACTAATATTCTTTCTAATTATTGGGCTGTATTTGAACTTCTTCGCAAAAGCCAAAGACTATCTAGCAAAACCAAGTAGATTATTTCTAGCTGAAGTTGTTTTCTTGGTAGCTGCTAACGCTTTTGGCACACTGTCGCATGAGTTTAGTAGTCCTACTATGATTCAGCAGGCGATGGCTATTGTCGCCTTGTTTGGGCTTGGTATGCCAGTGGTTATAGCAAGCTTCCGTTTACTGGAACGAAAATAAGCAACAAGTGTCTATTGAGCTTGGTTCCAAATTTAATTAATCATTAAGATTATTGTATTGCCTTCAGTCTATATTTTGTTTATGCTTAAAATATTATGAAAAGATTACAAAAAGATAGCTCAGGGTTCGCCGTATTACAAATAATCACTCTTGTCGTTGTTCTTGGTATCGCAGGGTCTATTGGATGGTATGTCTATAGCAATCGCAATAAGCCTGTAAAAACTTCTAAAGTAACAACTACGACAGCGCCAAAGACTACAACCGCAGAAGAAGACAGGTCTGCAATCGTAACTGCAATAAAAGCTGAGTGCGTCATTGCATATAATCAGGATGAGAATCTAAAACAATATAATATTACCGACAAAATGATCACTGTTGAAATAAGCGGTGACCCAGAAGTTAAGGCATACCAAGTGGTGGGTAATTATGCACGAGTTAATGCCTTCTGCGGCGTTCCGGATATTATTAAAGATGAACTCGGTTCAGGTAAGACCTACTTCTTAAGTAAGCAGACAGATGGCAGTTGGAGCGTAGATCAGAGCGGTCAGCAATCTACACCCGAGAGCGAACAAACACTTAGAGATCTAGGCTATCCGACATTTGAGTAAATAAGTACAAGATTGATTATTTTAGAATGCGATTGACTCGACGGGTGCTTACATAGAACAGGGATAGTGCAACAACCAAGATGCCGGCAATAATTTTATCTGCATCAAATACTATTAATAATGGAATCGTAAGACCACTGAAAGTAATAGGGAGCCCTATCAGGTATCCTTTAGTTAAATGGCGATTAATATTGTGCCTAGCTAGACGTAGGGCTCCACAGACTGGGATGAGTACTACAAGAAGTGAAAGCCAAGTAGTATTGTAGTATGTCGCAACAAGAACCATTGGCGCCACTCCAAAAGTAACCAGGTCAGATAAGGAATCAAGCTCCGCTCCGAATTTCGACTCTTTCTTTAGGGCCCTAGCCAAGAATCCATCTATGGAATCAAAGAATACTCCAGCAAGAAGTAGAAACGCAGCTAGGTTATAGTCACCATGTATTGCAAGGTAGATTGAAAGCAATCCTGATAATAAATTAAGACAGGTGACATAATCCGGCAATGTCATTATTTTAGGAATTGATTTTTGCAATTGTTGTTTCTCCCGCGACTACACGGTCGCCCTTAATCACTTTCAATTTAACTGTATTTGGCAAGACTAACGTTACTTGAGATCCAAGATTGATTAGTCCAACGATTTGTCCCATATCGACGGCTTCACCTGGCTTGACATGAGTAACGATCCTTCGCGCAACGAAGCCGGCTATCTGGATCATTTTTACTGAAATATCTTTGTTTTTAATGACTATTTCAGTTTTTTCGTTCACTAGTCCTGATTCAAATGAATTGACTGCAAGAAATTTTCCATCACTATGCTTAACTGATACAACTTTACCACTAATTGGCGCACGATTCATATGTACATCAAGTGGTGACATAAAGATAGATACTAAGTATCCATGAGGTGATACATCCTCAGTTATAGTCTTAATAAGACCGCGGTAGCGTTTGTCTCCTTTAAGTAAGGCTACCTCAGATTTTGTATATTCATGGATCTCTATTATTTTACCGTCAGCTGGGGCGAGAATAATATCTTGAGCATCCGGGACTAGTCGATCAGGACTACGTAAAAAGTATACTTTCCAGAAAAATAAAAATGCCAAAGGGATAACGAGAAAGATGAATAGAAGAATATAAATAATCATAGCTAACTCATAGTATAGCATTAGCGATTACGTTATATGCACATTGAAGCTAAAAAGGCATTGACAATCTAAAGCTTAAGTGATATCATTAAAAATCAATTTTCGTTTTTTTGAGGCGTAAATAATTAGTAATATTTAGACTACTTCTAAGGAGTAAAATGTCAGATTTGTTTGAAATTAATCAAGTTGCTTCTCGTGAGCATTTTCCAGGCGGTCCCAACACCGATCCCGGAATTAGATTAAGTGCAGGGTATTTACCTGGTTGGACTTTCGCGGGGTCGCTTAAGTATGTCCACGTTGCTGAAGTAACCAAAGATGGTGAAGTAGTTCTAGGCTCAGTAGATGCAGTTGCTAAAGAAACTGGACGAGTCTTACTTCCTGGTGCCGTTGTCATCGTGGATACATCCGTAGAACCGCCTCAGGTTCTTAAGTGTGTCGGAGAATATGTTTTAAATGACAATGTTCTTAGCTATCAGCCTGCTGGTCTTTAGTTAATATTAGCTACTTATATACATCTATAAGACATTTAGACGCTTTCTTGGTAAAATGTATCTGTTAGATGTGTATGGCGCCTTGGCCGAGTGGTTAGGCAGCGGTCTGCAAAACCGCGTACACCAGTTCAAATCTGGTAGGTGCCTCCATATTTAATTTCGTATATCAATTCAGATATACTGTAGCCACTGGGCGAGTGGTGGAATGGTTTACACAACAGACTTAAAATCTGTCCCGGTAAAACGGTTGTGGGTTCGAGTCCCACCTCGCCCACCAATAGAAATATATCCCTCTTCGTGAGGGATTTTTTTACGTCCTACAAAGATGATAATACTCCCCATAAGTGGTATAATACATAGAGATAAAACGTACTAAAAAACTCAAGTTCAGAGAGGGATTATTAAAACTAAAATGGTGAAAAAATCCAAGCCTACTACTCCAAAAGTTGTGCCAAATAATGCAGAAAATATTTCTCTTGTTGAGTCACCTCGAATACTTAAGAAACAAAAGTATAATTCATTTAGGCTCCATAAAAAAATTAAACCCACACAACCAAAAATAGGTTCAGCTTTCTCATACTTTAAAAAAAGTCTGCGACATATGAAGCGTCACTGGAATATTTTTGGAGGTATTACTCTAGTCTATGTAGTTCTCACAATTTTGCTCGTAAGGGGATTTGGATCAGGAACTGACGTTACTGACCTTAAAGATGTATTTAACGATCTTTACCAGGGTCAATTAGGTGGGCTCCTTACTGCCGGATCGGTATTCGGATTTATTGTAACGTCAAGCGGCTCAACGACTAGTAGTGAAGCCGGTGTCTACCAATCAATAGTATTATTACTGGTCACACTTGCGACCATATGGTCATTACGCCAAACACTATCAGGATCCAAAATACGCATTCGTGACGCCTTCTACAAAGGAATGTACCCCCTTATTCCATTTATTGTCGTACTCTTAGTTATTGGTTTACAGCTTATACCATTAGCTATCGCCGGTTGGTTATACGGAATAATTATAGCCGGAGGTGTTGCAACAACAGTACTTGAAAAAACTCTTTGCATTATCGTGCTGCTCTTGCTGGCAGTACTTTCTCTGTATATGATCGTCTCTTCAATCTTTGCTCTATTTATAGTGGCTCTACCTGATATGACACCAATCAAGGCTCTTCGAAGCGCACGCCAACTCGTACTTCACAGGCGTTGGATTGTTTTACGTAAAGTTATTGTCCTACCTATCTTTCTATTAATTTCCGCAGCAGCCATCATGTTGCCTGTATTAATTTGGGTCACTGGAATAGCCGAGTGGCTTTATCTTTTCATATCACTTTTTGGATGGATTCTTTGTATCTGCTATATGTATACTATCTACCGAGATTTACTCCATGAACAATAGCTCTAAAGATCGACTCAATATACTGAAAAAACAAATTGCCGAATTTTCATATGAGTATCATGTTCTCGACAAGCCATCTCAAAGTGACGCTGTGTATGACGGTCTCATGACGGAGCTTAAAGAGATTGAATCTCAACATCCGGAACTTGTTACTTCCGATTCTCCTTCGCAGCGCGTCGGCAATGAAGTCAGTAAAGGATTTAGTAGTGTAAATCATGTTAGCCGTATGCTAAGTCTCAATGACGTTTTTAGTGAAGATGACGTGACTAATTGGATCGCACGCATGCAGAAGCTGATGCCTAGTCAGAAAAACTTTTCATTCTACGCGGATGTTAAGAAGGATGGATTAGCCTGTTCATTGATATATATAGATGGCGTATTTAATCAAGCAGTCACTAGAGGGGATGGATTTAAGGGCGAAGATGTCACCGACAACGTGCGGACCATCTCTTCAGTTCCATTAAGACTTCGCAATGTTAAAGAAACTAATAAGTTTTTAGCTGGTCGCCTTGAAGTACGTGGCGAGATAGTAATGTATAAAAAAGATTTTATATCTCTTAATAAGCAAAGAGAAAAATCTGGCATGGAACTATTTGCTAATCCTCGTAACACTGCAGCCGGCACAATAAGACAACTAGATAGCAAGTTGGTTGCTGCCCGCAAACTTCATTTCCTGGCATACGATATCTTGCCCGAAAATAGTCGAGATATTTCTACTCATCATGAAGTGTATGAACTTTTGTCTAGCCTAAGTTTTAAAGGGGCAGAGTATGGTGCTCAGCTTGCGGACGCCAAAGCAATATCAGCATATATTCATAAGTGGTCAAATAAACGCGAGAGCCTACCATATGAGATTGATGGACTAGTCATTAAGATTGATCAAAGAGACCTTTATGAAACAGCAGGTGTCGTCGGAAAGAATCCGCGGGCTGCTGTTGCCTTTAAATTCCCAGCCGAGCAATCAACGACAATCGTTAAAGATATATTTGTTTCAATTGGACGAACTGGGGCCGCAACTCCCGTTGCAATCCTTGCTCCAGTTAAAATAGCTGGCAGCACTGTACAGATGGCTACATTGCATAATGATGCCGAGATCGCCCGTAAAGACATTCGTATTGGTGACACAGTCATCGTGCATAAGGCTGGTGATGTGATCCCTGAAGTCGTTGAACCAATGATAAAAATGCGCACCGGCCGTGAAAAAGTATTTCATATGCCTACAAATTGTCCTGAATGTAACACGAAGCTTATAAAAGAAAAAGCCGGTGAGGCAATATGGCGTTGTCCTAATCTGGGTTGTCCTGCACGAAGCCAAAAGCATATTGAACATTTTGCCAGTAAAGGGGCAATAGACATTGAAGGTCTTGGCGAAAAGAATGTAGTTGCCTTGATTGATGCCGGTCTCGTAAAAGACCAAGCAGATATCTATGCTCTTACTTTTGAACAAATACGTAAACTTGATAGGTTTGCAGATGTAAGTGCCCAGAAGCTAATTGACGCAATAAAAGACAAGAAGAACCCTCCCCTAGAAAGACTAATCTTTGGACTGGGAATTAGACACGTTGGAATACAGACAGCCATTGACCTCGCAAATACCTTCCATTCACTAGAAAAAATAAAGCACGCTTCTCTAGAAAGTATTTCAGCCGTTAATGGAGTAGGCGACGTTGTCGCAGAATCGATCATCGCTTGGTTTAGCGATGAGTCAAACCAGGAACTACTAAATAAATTTAAAAATCTCCATGTTATCGCTAAGCACGCTCAGCAGGCAAAAGGTCCACTATCTGGGCTTAAGTTCGCCATCACGGGTTCACTTATAGAAATGTCCCGCGACATCGCTGCCGATCAGATAAGAGGCTTAGGTGGGGTGTTCCAGAGTGCTCTCGGAAAAGATACTGATTATCTTGTTGTAGGCGAAAATGTTGGAGCAACTAAACTCAAAAAAGCTAATGAATACGGCACAAAACAAATAGACGAGAAATCGTTTATAAAGATGCTTGCCTAAAGCATTAGCATTGTCTAAAGTATGTTCATGCGTCGACGATACTCTTTAAGAATGAACTGCTTTTCACCTCCTGTAATGCTGGCCACTGCAATCATTGAAATTAGCTTAATGTTATACACCCTATATAAGTACGGTACGAAAAGTATAGGACGACTAGTTGCTTTGATACTTCTATTACTGGCAATATTTCAAATTGCAGAATATAACATCTGTGGTGGATTAGGATTAAACTCTCAATTTTGGTCACGCGTAGGATTTATGGTTATTGCCATTCTGCCTCCACTCGGAATACATTTGAGCATGATGATAGCAAAGAAGGACATAAAGTGGTTAAGATACACGGCATACCTTAGCGGTCTTATATGGGTAGCAATATTCGGATTAAGCGAAAGAGCATTTAGCGGATATTCGTGCGGCGGCAATTATATAATATTCCAGCTTAGAGAAAACTTCGGTAGCGCCTATATGCTCTACTACTACTTTTGGTTATTCGCAGCTATAGGGTTGTCTATATGGTTCATGGTTAAAGCATCTAAAAGTCAGATGAAGAGCTTGCTACTTATGATCATTGGATATCTCTTATTTATAGTACCTACATCATTAATTAACGGGATTAATCCAACGACCATTGAAGGACTGCCATCTATTTTATGCGGATTCGCTATTTTATACGCGTTAATACTGACGTTTGGTATCTTGCCAAATGAACTTAAGTCTAAAAAACGTACAAAAAAGAAATTGACAAAATAGGCAAACCGCTTATGATAGAACTATATCGTGCGTACCGCGGCGCGTTCCTTCCAAAACAAAAACAAATGTTATTATCACCCGCCGCAGGGTGGGCACGCACGAAAAAAATTAAATCCCGATTCATTCGGGATTTTTTATTTTCTATTGGTGGAGCCACGGGGACTCAAACCCCGGACCTCTTCGCTGCCAGCGAAGCGCTCTAATCAACTGAGCTATGGCCCCATGTAATAGTAGATAGTATAACAAAGTTTAATCTTTGCAATAACCGTGAGCGTCGCACTGATTTAGGGTACAATAGAGTCATGGCTAAAAAATCAACTACCAAATCACAAGCAAATGTAACTTTAACAGATACAACACCTTTTATTATTAAGTATAAAAAAGCAACTATGATCATTGGAGCAGTGCTACTAGTCATTGTCTCTTCATCAATTTGGATCAGGCAGGTCTACTATAGTCCTGAACGAGTATTTAATGCGATGATTGAGAATAACTTGTCTACTAACGGAGTAACTCGCACGCGTATTCTTGAACAAGAAGGCGGAAAGAAGGAAGATATCGAGCAAATCAGTTTTGTACCTGAAGCAGCCGTTCGTTCACTTCAGACAATCAATCAAAAGACTGCAAATGGAAAAAACACAGTCATCACTGAAAGTATTGGTACGCGAGATAACGACTACAGTCAGTTTATTAAAATCGATGTTTCTGAAAAAGACTCATCAGGAAAGAAGCTCAACTACGCAACTGTAGAGCGACAGTGGGGCAAGTCTGATGCCAAGGAACAGCAAGCTCAGATTTTCCGCAGTACAGCATTGAGTCCAATACCATTTGCAAATCTAGATCAGTCAGCACGTACAAAAATTATAGCTCTAATGAAGGAAAGTAAGGCATATGATGTCCAATACGCTGGAGTCAAAAGCGTCAAGATTAAAGGCAAAGATGCATTAGCGTTTCCAGTTAAGATAAATAGCGAAAAATATGTAGGAGTACTAAAAGAAATTGCCAAGTATATAGGAATTAAAAATACAGATGACTTAAATCCTGCTGATTTCAAAGACCAACCTCCAATTGAGGTTACTATTACAGTCGGCAAGCTTTCACGACAAATCATAGAAGTTACCTACACAGCCGGCCAGAAAGAAACTTACAGTTCATACGGACTTAGTGCACCTATTGAATTACCAAAAACAACAATTTCATTGAATGCTTTGCAACAAAAGGCCGAAGAGATAAGATAGTCACGCTATGCAAGTTGTTGTAGATTCATTGCTTACTAATTACAACCGCACAGGTACAGGTAAAACAATTGTAGTTCTGCATGGCTGGGGAGACAATATAGCGGGCATTGCACCATTCCTAAAAGGTCTTAGCGCTCATTACGACGTTGTGGCTATGGACATTCCGGGATTCGGTGGAACACAGGCTCCAGAAACTAGCTGGGGCTTAGACGAGTACGCCCAGTTCGTACAAAGTTTTATTACTAAATTAAACATAAAACCTTACGCAATAATAGGCCATTCTAACGGAGGCGCTATTGCTATACGAGCACTAGCTCATGGTCTAAAAGCTGACAAACTGGTTCTGCTAGCTTCAGCCGGAATTCGCGGTGATAATAAGAAAACTATTGGTGCTGTGAGGGTCATTGCAAAAGTAGGTAAGATTCTTGCTAAACCTTTACCTAAAAAAACTCAAAGGAAACTCCGAGAATCAGTATACTCAACTATCGGCTCGGATATGCTTGTGGCGGAACACATGCAGGAAACTTTTAAACGTATTGTCGCAGACGACGTACGAGAAGATGCAAAGAATATAACTCAACCTACACTACTGATTTATGGACAGAATGACGTCTCAACGCCAGTAAATATTGGGATGACTCTACAGGCAGCAATTACTAATTCAAAAATCGAAATAATTCCTGAAGTTGGTCACATGCTTCCGACTGATGCAACGAGCGCGGTACTTGGTATGGTTACGGAGTTTATTAAATGATTAAACGCATAGTTAGCTTCTTTGGACCGTCTTACCCTAAAACATTAACCTATATGTTACAGAGTACTGAATACGAGGTAGGACCATACCTTGCTTGGTACTGGAGAACTAATAACTTCGGGGAAGTTGCTAATCGAAGAACATTAGCTAAGACTCTCAGAGCTAGATTATTATCTGCAGGTCTTAGTGTCGGCATGCTTATACAAATAGTAATAGCGATTATTATTCTTATTCAAGGAATCAAGCTGCAGCGCAGCAGTGATATCTATTTCGGTATTGCTCTACTGCTATCTTACCCAGTTGTTTGGGCGCATGTTATTGTCATTCCTCTTACTATAGCTCGAATATTCATTGTAAAACCTAAAGAACGTCATGCAGTAAAAGCGTCAGCCAAAGTATTTGAGCAGCACGAAGCAGTTAAGATAGCGGTTGCTGGAAGTTACGGAAAGACTACTATGAAAGAGCTTTTACTTACTGTACTTAGTGAAGGTAAAAATGTTGCAGCAACGCCAGCAAATAAAAATGTCGCTATCTCTCATGCTCACTTTGCTAAAAAACTGTCAGGATCAGAAGACATTGTCATTATTGAATATGGAGAGGGAGCTCCGGGTGACGTTGCACGTTTTGCAAAAACCACAATGCCAACAATCGGCATAATCACTGGGCTTGCACCAGCGCACCTAGATAAATATAAGACGCTTGATTCAGCGGCCAAAGATATACTATCGCTTGCCGATTATCTTCAGGATAAGAATGTTTATATCAACGGAGAGTCAGAACCTTTAAAGAAATATAAAAAATCACAATTTCATTCATATTCGCAGCAGTCTGTCCTGGGTTGGAAAATAGATAACATTAAAATTGCTATTTCTGGCATGACTTTCGTAATGTCAAAAGACGCAGACCGTATTAGTCTTAGTACTAATTTAATCGGACGGCACTTAATTGGTTCATTAGCTCTCTGTGTTGCATTAGCAAAACAATTTGGATGCAGTAATGAAGATATTAAAGCTGGTGTTGCAAAAACTAGTCCGTTTGAGCATCGCATGCAACCACGCGAGATCGCTGGGGGTTATATAATTGACGACACTTACAACGGAAACCTTGAGGGCGTACGTGCCGGTTTGCAGCTATTACAGGAGCTTTCTGCACGCCGAAAAGTTTATGTTACTCCTGGGCTTGTTGATCAAGGTAAAGAGGCAAAGAATGTCCATCAGGAAATGGGTAAACTAATTGCTAAATCAAATCCAAACAAGGTAGTTCTTATGAAAAATAGCGTAACCAACTGGATATGCGACGGCCTTAGCAGTGCAGGATATACTGGTGAAATCGTGATCGAAAAGCATCCCCTTGATTTCTATACAAACATTAACCAGATCATTGCAGCAGGGGACATTATGCTGCTTCAAAACGACTGGACCGATAATTACAAATAAAGCTAATTAATTGTAATTTGTAATTGTATTTTGAGACTATTACAATGGATAGTATGAAAACAATTGCAGTAATTTTTGGTGGAAGAACAACTGAACACGACGTTTCGATCGTTACAGCTATTGCAAGTATCATTAAACCTCTTGAAGTGCAGGGTGGATATCAGATTGAGCCAGTATATATAGCCAAGGATGGGTCATGGTACTGGGATTCAAAGCTTAAAGACATAGCAACCTTTCAATCAGGTGAAATCGAAGATTTCATGCGTAAGGCACCAAAAGTACAGTTGTCTATAGATAATGGACTGACGCTAATTAAAAGTAGCCAGTTTGCGGGCCGAAAACAATACAAGAAGATTGATGTAGTCTTTCCTGCTATGCATGGTACACATGGTGAAGACGGAGAACTAATGGGGCTTCTTGAAATGGCTAATGTGCCATACATTGGCTGTGGAGTTGCTGCCAGTGCAATAGCTATGGATAAAGTTCTCGCAAAACAGGTTACCACAAGTGCTGGAATTGCTAGTACTCCATGGGTCTGGTTCAATGCTATAGATTTAGAAAGAGACCTTAAAGGAACGCTTGCTACAATTGCAACTCTTGAGTACCCTTTATTCGTAAAGCCAGCACACCTCGGATCAAGTATTGGAATTACAAAAGTTGATTCTAAAGATCAGCTTATGAATGCGCTTGAAGTAGCCATCCACTATGACAATCGAGTAATTGTAGAGCAAGCAGTTAATAACCTTGTCGAAGTAACACTACCAATAATTGGTAATGATGATCCAATTCCTGCAATGCTAGAACAACCACTCTTAAAAAGTGAAGATTTTTTTGATTTTGAAACTAAGTATATGCAAGGCGGTAAAAAGGGTGGCAAGAAGGGCGGATCTTCAAAGCAGGGCGCTCAAGGGTATAGTCAAATACCAGCTGACCTTCCTAAAGATGTCTATGACGATGCAGTAAAAACTGGACTAGAAGTCTATCGCGTAACTGGCTGCGCCGGTATCGCACGCGTTGATATGCTTATCGATATCAAAACAAAGAAAGTTATGTTCAACGAAATAAATCCTATGCCAGGAGGACTGTATAGCCATAACTGGAACAAAGCGGGAATGAGTAATGTCGATCTTGTAGATAAACTAGTACAGCTCGCCGAAGAAAGATGGCAAAAGTCACAAAAGATTACCACGGCATTTAGTACGAGCTACTTGAAACAGTTCTAAATGGGTAAAAGTACATCTAATAAACAATTGCTACCTTCTTTAGCCAGTCCATCTAAAACTGAGTATGACTCAATGGATCTTGCACTTCGTAGAGAGCGGGAATGGTATAAAGATAGTCCACGCTATTTAGTGAAGAAGGACATAAAACGCGCAATTCGAAATAATGAGTTAGTCAAGCTGAGTGAATCAGAGAATCTTAAGCCTATTGCTCGTTTCAATACATCAATAGAAGGCTTCACGCCTTACCTTACGCCTAATGCATTACGAGTAGCTAAGGCCTTTGGTAGCCTATGGCGTTTCATGATGAAGGAACAGTATGGTATTAGCGACCCAGCGCTCAGGCTAGCCGTTACATCCATGGTACGTACTCAAAAGTACCAGGATAAACTAGTTGCCAGCGGACGATTTGCTTCACCAGACAGTACTCACTGTACCGGTAACGCATTCGATATTGATGTGAGTGGTTATTATTCGTTAGTAGATAATGACACAGCTATTTCACACGTTGATCCACGAAGAAAGGCTGCTGGTCAACGCATTGGTGGTCTCATAGCTCAATCACTTGGAGAAACTTTCAATGCAGAATCGCACGGCGGTCAATATGATCAAAGAGTTACTGAGTCTGCTCTTTGGACGGCCGAAGTCTTGTACGAAGAATATGAAATCAATAGAGTTCACGAATTCAAGGACTCTCCTAATGCCTGTCTACATATCGCTAAATCCCGATTATTAATAGAACGTCGTAAAAGGTACTGCAGTATTAGCAAGTACACTATTGTATAATGCGAGCTACAGTAGCGAGGGAGTTGAAGCGCATGCGATACACGATATTGGGTAGA
>Ga0114977_10001192_pt1 | contig 16974 bp, 16 predicted proteins | sample S_130805_MF_Meta_FD_87026 | JGI IMG/M metagenome (GOLD analysis project Ga0114977, IMG submission 87026) | Freshwater microbial communities from Lake Simoncouche, Canada to study carbon cycling - S_130805_MF_MetaG | ecosystem: Environmental > Aquatic > Freshwater > Lake | place: Lake...
AGACCTCTATGCCATCAATTCCTGGCAACATCACATCGAGTAAGACGAGGTCTGGAGGATTATTTCTAAATACCTCCAGCGCCTCATCTCCTCGACTTACAAGATCTACATCGAAGCCTGAACTTGTGAGAACAATTCCAAGCATTTCTGCAAGGTCTTGATCGTCATCGACGACCATAACCAGTGTCATTTATGAACCGTGCTCCCAAGAGTTGAGGTACATATCTTGTGCAGGTGTAAGTGTGTCGATATGTCCACCCATTGACTTGAGCTTGAGTGATGCGACTTCCTTATCAATATATGTTGGAACTTCGTGAACACCTGCTGGAAGGTTCTTAGCTTCCTTAACAAGGTATTCAGCAGTAAGCGCCTGATCAGAGAATGACATATCCATTACTGATGCTGGGTGTCCTTCTGCGGCTCCTAGGTTTACGAGGCGTCCTTCAGCTAGAAGAAGTAGGCGACGGCCATCCTTCATGACGTATTCGTCAGTCTGGTGGCGCATCTTCTCGTTCTTTGTTACTGCATTCTGCTCAAGCCATGCAACATCGATTTCGATATCAAAGTGACCTGAGTTAGCCATGATTGCGCCATCCTTCATGACAGCGAAGTGCTCGTCGCGAAGTACATCGCGGTTTCCGGTTACGGTGATGAATACATCGCCAACCTTTGCAGCATCAACCATCGGCATGACGCGGAATCCCTGCATCATTGCATCAAGTGCCTTTGTTGGATCGATTTCAGTAACGATCACATCAGCGCCCATGCCCTTTGCACGTTCTGCAACGCCCTTACCGCAGTAACCGAATCCAGCTACGACGACGATGCGTCCTGCAAGAAGGAAGTTAGTTGCACGGAAGACGGCATCAAGAGTTGATTGACCTGTTCCGTAACGGTTATCGAACATGTGCTTGGTGTCGGTGTCATTGACTGCAATCATCGGGAATGTAAGTGCGCCATCTTTAGCCATTTGGTTGAGACGGATTACGCCAGTTGTTGTCTCTTCGCAACCGCCGGCAATATTTGGAAGCAACTCCTTACGAGTTGTGTGAAGAGTATTTACAAGGTCGCAACCATCGTCGAATACTTGGTGTGGCTGGATATCGAGCGCAGCGTTGATATGTGAGTAGTAACCATCGCGGTCAACTGCATTGCGAGCGAATACTGAAATTCCGTACTCGTGAACAAGCGCAGCTGCAGTGTCATCTTGTGTTGAAAGTGGGTTAGATGCACAGAGTGCGATCTCTGCTCCGCCGGCTTTAAGAACGCGCATCAAGTTAGCGGTCTCAGTGGTGACGTGCATACATGCTGCGATACGTACACCAGCAAATGGCTGTGACTTCTCGAAGCGTTCGCGGATTTGTGCAAGGACAGGCATGTTGCGTTCTGCCCATTCAATCTTCTTGCGGCCAGCAGCAGCAAGTGAAGCATCTTTAATATCGTGCTTTGGAATAGTTGTGACAGGTGTCATTTAGATATATCTCCCTAGATAAACGGCTGTTTTTTCGCTTGACCTTCGGCGTAGGGCTCTACTGTGCTAGTCGGCTATGGGATAAGACTACTAGTTAAGGGATTAATACGAGGATTACGTCGTCGCCACGGATCGTGTTAAGTACATCATCTCGAACCTTCTTCATGCGGGCTTCCGTTGAAGCCTCAACGTTGAGTCGAAGGAGTGGCTCGGTATTGGATGCGCGAAGGTTAAACCACCAGGTATCCCCATTGATGGTGAGGCCATCGAGATGATCGACCTCAACACCATCCTTTTTGCCATAAATCTTTTCAATCTGATCCATAGCTGCCTTTGCATCGGAAACTGTGGAATTGATTTCACCGCTTGAGTGATATCGATTGAAAGTAGAGAGAAGTTGAGAAAGCGTTGAATCTGTTTCGCCGAGTGCAGCAATAGCATGAAGGGCTGCGAGCATTCCAGAATCTGCTTTCCAGAAATCACGGAAATAGAAGTGCCCTGAATGTTCGCCGCCAAATACTGCATTTGTTTCAGCCATTAACTTCTTGATGTAGGAGTGGCCGACTCGTGATCGAACAGCTGTCCCACCATTTTCTTCGACAACTTCTTTCACTGCACGTGAAGAAATGAGGTTGTAAATAATGTTGGAATCTGGATATCTCTTAAGTTCGCGAGTTGCGATGAGGGCTGTCAACGCAGATGGATTTACCAAATCACCCTTCTCGTCAACTAAGAAACAACGATCTGCATCGCCATCGAATGCGAGTCCGATATCTGCCTTATGTTTCTTGACCGCCTTCTGAAGATCAACAAGATTTGAAGGTTCGATGGGATTAGCTTCGTGATTTGGGAAAGTTCCATCGAGCTCGAAGTACATCTCAATAACTTCTGCGTTGAGGCGCTTAAAGACAGCAGGGGCTGTATAGCCACCCATTCCATTTCCTGCATCAATCACAATCTTGAGTGGGCGAATGGAAGAGACATCAACAAGAGTAAGTAGGTGATCGACATACTCTTCGAGCATGTTCTGCGACTTCTCGACGCCGACGTTTCGCATCGCCATCGGAGTTCCCTCTTTGACAAAATTTTCAATTGTGACGAGCCCAGATTCTTTGCCGATTGGTCGAGCGCCGCTGAAGCAGAGTTTGATTCCGTTATAGGCGGCAGGATTATGACTTGCGGTAAACATGGCGCCAGGAAGATTGAGCTTTCCTGAAGCGAAATACAACATGTCCGTTGAAGCTAATCCGATTCGAATGACATCAAGTCCTTGAGATGTAACACCGGCTGAGAATGCAGTTGCCAAAGTTGGAGATGATGGGCGCATATCTTCACCGATGACTACAGTGCCAGGTTCGCGCTCTTGTTCGAGGTAGCGTGCAACTGCGACGCCTGTGGCAAAGGCAAAATCTGGAGTGAGTTCTTTATCGACTAGACCACGAATGTCATAAGCCTTGAAGATTGATGTGCTCATATGGATATCGTAAAGAGGTAGTTGGCGAAAATGAAATTAGGAAGGAACTGCGCGTAGATGACCGCGTCGCCCAACGCTGGAATGTGATGGTGTTGTTGAGACTTCGTGATCAGTAGCTTGCGTAGCTTGTGCGACTTCTCGAACTGCATCTGCAATTGCCATTAAGTCATCATCGCTTGGCCCAGCGCTATCACTATCTGCACTCTGGCGAATTACGTTCCATCCATTTGGAACTGTAAGGCGCGCTGAATGTTTATCGCAGAGATCATATGAATGTGGTTCTGAAAAAGTTGCAAGCGGTCCGAGTACAGCTGTCGAATCAGCATAGATATAGGTAAGGGTCATTGACGCCACCGCGCGACAGCTTACGCGCGAACAGACGCGTCCTGTTCTGACCTGAGAGCTCATGCCATCAAGATTAGTGGGAGGTACTGCCAAAGTTATGGATTGAGTACGCGAATATTCGAAGCCGGTACAGAAGATTTGGTGAGCACACTTCCTGGGTTAAGCGGAATGTATCCGTAGCCACTCTTTGATGTGATGAGTGCAGCACCTGAAGTTCCCTTCGAGATTCCGCTGAAAGTTACAGAACGGATTGCTGCTCCGACTACAAAGGTTGCGATGTCATCTGCAGAAACCGTGACCTTCTTTGTTTTGCCATTGGTATAGGTCAGCTCGAGGTTGACCTTGATTCGACCTCCGGTAAAGACCAGGGTTGGGGCAAGACCAGTAGTTGCCAGGGTGTAATCAGTGAGATCGTCAGCTGCTGTGCTCCACACAAAATCTCTCTTACCTTGCGAAAGTGTTCGCGAGAAGACAGATCCCAGAATTGGTTGGTCTGAAGTGATGTGAAGTGCAAATTTTCCAGATGCCATAGTCACATCAAGTGGAATTTCAATCACTTTCTTATGTGCAATGACCCGGCCATTAACTCCGATAGGAGAAAAGGTTCCATCCGTAGATTTAATTTCAGCAGTAATTCGGGCGTCGACATCTCCAGGAACTAGCAGACGGAGAGTGTGCGGGGTGGAACCCTTCTTTCCGGTCTGCTGTGGAATCGCTGGAATAGTGAGTTTCTTGGTCGGGTCCCCCGTTGAATTAACGAGATCTCCACCAAGTGCCTGCAAGCCCTTGCCGCGTTCATCAACGACAAATCCATTGACGCGACCAGAGCGAGGAAGAAGATGGATTGCAATCTTTTGTGAGCCAGGGGCAAGTGATGCCAAAGGAAGAGATGTAAATGAATTTGGCTTCATTGAAATTGCGCGTGGAGTAAGAGCGCCGTTATCTGTAAAGACACTCACTTCAATGAGGGCGCGACCTAAGCCACTATTAACAATGTTGAGTGCTCCCTTTGAGGTGATGTCAGCAGTTGCTCCAACAAACCATTGAGATGAAATCGCTGCGCCACATGGAACTGCGCCAGCCCACACGCCTTTTCTTACTTGCCACACAACAGGTGTTACAGGACCTGCTTCAATAACTGCTGATTGCGCCGCAACTGCATAACGGCGGAAACCAACAGGAGATGTCTTCATAGAAGAAGTTCCGGTCTTGCGCACAAGTGTTTTGGGTGATGTCAGTGAAATGGCGGTAGAGAGTCCGGTTGTGTTGGGCGGGCATACGACTGCTGGGTAAGACTCATTGAAGCGACTTGTTGAGACCGCGAGATTAAAGACGTTACTGAAAATCAGAATACTTAAGGTCGCAGCGACCAAGACGATGATGCGTTTGTTCTTCATGCGATCACCGCATCTTCAATTTCACGTCTACGTCTTCCTGCAGGTAGCGCCAGAACAACTGTGGTTACTAGAACAATCAGGAAGAAGGAGATCCAAGCTCGTCGGGCCGTACCGTCGTGGAAGACCGAAATATGCCCACCAGTTGTTACTTCAAAAGATGGAAGTCCATTCGCATTTTCAATTCTGGCTAAGCGATATCCATCTTGGAAGATCTGCCAAGGCCTGCTGAAGCTTTCAGTCAGAGTGATTGTTCCTGGCGCTGGCACATAACTGCGCACGCCTTTGGAAGCGAGAATGATTTCCTTGCCAGCGTAGTCAACAAATTTGAGTCGCCCCGTATCTTTCATCACTCGCCATACAATTCCTGCATTAGTCGCCGAAGTTCGATTGAATCCACCTAGGCCATCGATTGTCTGCACTACCTCTTGGCTCACTGGGTTTTTCAAGAAGACATATTTAATTCCATAATCAGAGAAGACTTTGCTGGAAGTTACGCCAGTGTTGTCAACCAATCCTTCAATCGCACTTGTGATGACTGGCAAATCTTTGGGAGCAACATCTGGTTCACCCAAAGTGATTGCTGACCCTCGTGAGATGTAATAGGAAAGCGTTGTCTCATCGTTATGTCGGTATGAACGAAGCACAACTGTCTTTACATCTCTTTCCACGGCGAGGAATGCTGGAAGGACTTCTTTACTACTTGTGCGCAGCGGCGAATCTGCACCAGCCGTGACTAACCAAAAGATAGAGGTGAGTGAGTAAAGGATCGTGATCAGCAAAACAGATGCGACAGAGATATGACGGTAATTGACGTGAGATTGTTCGAGTCGGGCACGGATTTTGTCGAACATCACCACTGCTGAAGTAATGGAAAGTAGCGTCGCAATTGCGATAAAAGTGCCCACGCTTGCGCGAGTACTTGCAGATGATCCGTTATCTGAAGTGACAAGTGAGCTAATCAAAGTTCCCGAGAGAAGGAAGACCAACCCAAGGGATGCAAATTTTCTTGCCGCAGTAGTTGAAAAATAGGTAACAAAGAGAACGATGGCGATTGGGCTTAAGCACCACCATGGAAGCGAGCCAGGTCCGCCAGGGTTGGCAAAGAATGCAAAGTTAGGGCCGCCACCTTGAATAGTGAGTCCAATCTCTGCAATGAGGCGATTGGGCTTGGTGAAGATTGCAAAAGAACCTGGCGCAGAGAGAAGCATCGGAAGAACGATCAAGATAGAACGGCGAATCAGGCGCTGAATAAAGAGCGGGCTCTTGTAATCCTTTTCTACGGTAATCAAATCTCGGTAGAGAGTAAAGCCGACTGCGCCAATGACAATAAGCAGGACTGAAGGATTGAAGGCGAAGAGCACCCAAATAAAGAGTGAGTAGGCATAGATGCTGCGCCATGTGCGAGATTCGATTTCTACCCAGTTGCGAAGTTCTGAGATAAATACTGGAAGTAGCGCTAAGAAGATGAGAAGTCCTAGTCGTCCTGAATTAACTGCAGCAATGGAGACTGGAGAAAGTGCATAAAGGAGTGCGGCACCTGCAGAAAGCCATTGGTTATCGGTAAATCGCTTGAGGAATCGGTGCGAGGTAAGTAGAAGTAAGAACGGTGCCAAGATAAAGAAGAGCGTGATGAAGAGTTTCACATTTCCAAAGGTGAGAATGGATGCTGCGCCAAGAATAAGAACCCATGGTGGTGTTGATAATCCACTACCCATGCCGATGTCATGCCAGCTCGCAAGATAGAGTTTAAAGAGATCGCTGAGGCGGTCTGGTGATTCAGGTAGAGCTCCCCCAGAGATTGCCCCAAATCTATGTCGGGCCCAAAAGATTGTTACTGCCGCTAAGAGCGTTGATACGGCAACAAGTGGTCGAGTAAAGACGAGACGCCATGGTTTCGCCGATATGGGCGTAAGTAAGTCTTCGTCTTCATTGAGAGTGAGATCGCTAAGAGCAGGCGCAGTTGGATTGTTGTCATCTGGCAATACTTTGGAGCTCAGTACTTCAAAGCCTCGAGATATTGAGCTTCGCAACTGTGTAAAGCGCGAAGGAATAAAAGTTTTTACTACTCGGCTTGAAATGAGTCGACTCTTTTTGCGAACTTTGCGTGCTTCAAGTAACTCTGCTGGATGTATGAGCAGAGATGCAACAGCAAGAATTTCATCGCTTGCATAGCCAGGCAACTTTGCGAAGAGATAACCCACTGCACGTACAAGTGCTCCTGAAAGAAGTTGCAGTGATAGCCACGGAAGTGACCACCAAGAAGAGTTTGCAAGAAGTACATAGGCGGCATTGCGACGATCGAGCAGAAGTGGGCGATGAAGGAATGCGCCTTTAACATCAATGGGGCGACGTTCATTCGCTGCTGCTTGTGCGTGATAACCAATTGCTTCGGTAGCTACAACTATCGAGTGCCCGGCTGTGCGAACGCGCCAACCGAAATCGACATCGTCACGGAATAGCTCGAGATTGTGATCGAAGCCGCCAAGTTCTTCAAAGACATCGCGACGAATCAAAGCCCCTGCAGTACTTACAGAAAGCACATCATGTACTCCATCGCGCTGACCTTGGTCATACTCCGATGGTTCGAGTCCCGTCCAACGGGCACCATTTGTTGCCAGACTAATTCCAACTTCAAGAAGGTGTGTGCGGTTATGCCAACCAAGAAGTTTCGGACCAGCCATCACAACGTTAGGTCGTTCAACAACCGTAGCTAAGAGAGATTCGAGAGCTTTGGGATGAAGTGCGCAATCGTCATGAAGAATCCATAACCATTCTTCAGCGCCTTCAATCGGAGCAGAGAGATGATCAACTCCATAAGCAACGGCTTCACCAAAACCCGTTGCGCGATCAAGTGTGGCAATCGGAATGCGAGCGCCTTTAATAAGTTTTGCGGAACCGTCGAGTGAGCCGGTATCTACTGCAAGTATCTGGTCAACGCTTCGACTTTGAGAAGCGATTGATGCAACTACTTCAGGCAACCACGTTGATCCATCATGGACAACGAGGATTGCAGAAACGCGTTGCGTACTCATAAGGGAAACTTATCGTTTGAAACTGTGAAGTAAGCGGCGCGCTTATGCAGGGCGGCGCTTAAGACGGCGACGCTCACGCTCGGAGAGGCCACCCCAGATTCCAAAACGCTCATCATGTGCGAGCGCGTATTCAAGGCACTCTTGGCGGACATCACATGAGAGACAGACGCGCTTTGCTTCGCGTGTAGATCCACCTTTTTCAGGGAAGAAGGCTTCTGGATCTGTCTGAGCGCAGAGAGAGCGCTCTTGCCAGGAGAGTTCAATATTCTCTCCGCTAGCTAGTTGGATAGTTGGTCCAGCAGTGGGGGCTGATGGCTTGCCAGTCGATGTTCCTTCTGGACGGATCGGCATTCGCGAATCTCCTCAAGTCATTAGGGCGCACTTCAGTGTGAAGAACGCGCTCTAGGAGTGAATTACACCCGTGTAATCCCTCCGAGTCAACCCCTAGCTTTCAGATTTCTTCTTTGGGTTGAGACTTTTTGAGACTTTTTGAGGCTTTTTTACAGGGAGATGGGCAGATCGAGCTTTTTCGAGAGATAACGCGCGTTTTTTACCGTTTTTGGGGCTACATCGGTGCCGTGAGAGATGAAAGAGTGCGATATCTGAGCGCCATCGCCGATGGAGACGCCATCGCCGATGATGCAATCGTCGATCCGAACTCCGGCGCCGATTGTGCAACCTGCCCCAATGGAAGTTCCGCCAGTGATAACTGCGTCAGCTGCGATTGTTGTGCCTGCCATCGCTTGAAAATCGCCATCGACTAAATCGCGTGAACCTTTGAAGAGCGCAGCCGGTGTTCCTACATCGAGCCAATATGACTGCTCTTTATATCCAAAGACTGGACGTCCTCCAGCAACAAGTGCTGGGAAAGTTTCGCGCTCGACGCTGACAACAGTTCCGAGCGGAATCTGATCTATGACGTAAGGACTAAATACATAACAACCAGCGTTGATGGAGTTGGTTACTGGGTTATCCATCTTTTCGAGAAATGCAGTGACACGACCATTGCTTTCGGTAGGCACGCAGCCAAATGCACGTGCATCTTCAACATCAATCAGATGAAGAGTTACATCTGCATTGTTATCGATATGAAACTTAATTTGATCTGCAATCGAGTGGCGACTGAGTACATCGCCATTGAAGATTACGACCGGTTCGTCTCTCCCCAGAAGTTCTGCAGCATTTCGAATCGCACCACCTGTTCCTAGTGGTTCTTTTTCTACAGCATAGAGAATCTTCATTCCCCACTTACTTCCATCACCAAAATAAGGAGTGAAAACTTCTGCGAGGTAGGAAGTTGCTAATACAAGAGTGTGGATTCCCGCTTTCTTTGCAGCGAGGATTTGGTGTTCGGTAACGGGCAAGCCTGCAACAGGAAGCATTGGCTTTGGTGATTCATCTGTCAGTGGTTTTAAGCGCGTGCCGAAACCGCCTACTAAGAGAATTCCTACAGCCATTGCTAGGCACCGACTTTGCTAGAAATGCGTGCTGCTGCCTCTGAAATTTGCGCATCCGTTGCCGTCATGGCGATACGAATGTGAGATGCACCGAGATCACCATAGAAGACACCTGGTGTAGCAATAATTCCCAGCTCTGCTAGCCAAGACACAGAGTCCCAGCAATTTTCATTGCGGGTTGCCCAGATATAAAGCCCAGCCTCTGAATTTTCAATGGTAAATCCTGCTGCGCGAAGTGCTGGAGCAAGCGTTGCGCGACGGGCGTTATAACGTGCACGCTGTTGCACAACATGTTCTTCATCGGAGAGAGCTGCCACCATTGCAACTTGAACAGGCAGTGGCACCATCATTCCGGCATGTTTGCGAACCTCAAGAATTCGAGCGATGAGTGCTGGGTCGCCGACGATAAACGCAGCGCGATAGCCAGCCATGGATGAGCGCTTAGACAGTGAGTGCACCGCCAGGATGTGGGTGTTATCGCCACCTGTGTAATTCAAGATAGATGTTGGCTTTACTGAATCACCGAATTCGAGATAGCACTCATCAGAAACAACAACGCTCTTGTTCTTTCTCGACCAGTCGATAGCAGCTTTAAATTCAGCTTCGCTATGTACACGCCCTGTTGGGTTCGATGGTGAATTAACCCATGCCATATCTGCCTGTGGCCATTGGGATGCATCAAGTGAAACTGGAGTGGCAGCCGCTTCGGCAAGAAGAGACCCAACTAAATATGTTGGATATGCAACATCTGGATAGAGAACAGATTGCGCTTCAATAAAGGTGGGAAGCCAAGCGACAAACTCTTTTGAACCGATGAGTGGAAGTACTCCGAAATCTCCGGTTGCCCCTAAATATTTCTTAGCCCATGCAGTTATTGCTTCACGTAATTCAGGAGTTCCGACTGTGACGGGATAACTTGGTGAGTTCGCTGCTTCCTGAAAAGCTTTCTGAATAAATTCTGGGGTTGGATCTACGGGCGTACCTACAGAGAGATCGATAGCTCCTTGTGGGTGCTTCTTAGCAATAGCTCCGTATGGGGCTAGTGCATCCCAAGGAAAATCAGGAAGTTTTTGGCGCAAGAGCAGTTACATCTGCATGGTCGGTATTGGTTTCGCCGACCTTTGATGCTCCCCCAGGTGAACCGAGTTCGATAAAGAATTCTGTATTGATCTTCTTGTAGTTCTGCCACTGGCCAGGAACGTCATCTTCGTAGTAGATAGCTTCGACTGGGCAGACGGGTTCGCAGGCGCCGCAATCGACACATTCGTCAGGCTGGATGTAGAGCATGCGGGTGCCGTCGTAGATGCAATCGACTGGGCACTCTTCGCGGCAAGACTTATCTTTAACATCTACACAAGGTTCTGCAATTACATATGTCACGAAAAGTCCTCCGGGGGCTTGAACGGTAGGCGGTAATTCTAACCCTGCGAGGGCGCTGTTGCACGATTAGTGTTGGCATATGGCCACCATGAGTTTGCGCACCCAAGTGGCGCAGGCGCTCGGAAAGAGAGTCACTATCCGGCTTCGCGATACCGATGGCGGTTTCCGAGATATTGTCGGCGTTTTACAGAGTGAGACAAGCCTTATCAACCGCCGCGGAGAAGTTATCTCCTTCGATCCCGATGATGCTGTCGCCTTTCGAATCATTCCAGTTTTCAATCGAAGAGATATCGCAACAGGTTCTCTTTCGATGTACGACACCATGAGCCGAGCGCTCAAGACTATTTCTGGCCGTGATGGTGCAGTTCGCATCTACTGCTGTGGCCCCACTGTCTATAGAGATGCCCATGTAGGAAACCTTCGTACTTTCCTGCTCTCTGATTTAATTTCACGAACTCTGCAACTGACCGGCCTCGAAGTAACACTTGTACAGAACATCACCGATGTGGGACATATGGCTGATGATTTCTCTGAAGAAGACAAGATGTTGGCAGAATCTGCGAAGACGAAGGTAGATCCCTTCGATATTGCTAGAAAATTTGAAGCTAGATTCCATACCGATTTAGAGCGACTGAATATTCAAGGCGCAGATTCCTATCCACGCGCTTCAGAGAAGATGGCGCAGATGATTGCCTCCATCGAAAAACTTATTGAAAATAAGAACGCATATGTTGGAACTGATGGATCGGTTTACTTTGATGCCACATCATTTGCAGGTTATGGCGCACTCAGCGGAAATAAACTTGAAGCGCTTAAACCTGGACATCGATATGAGTACACCGACGAAGGCGGAAAGCGTTTCCACGCGGATTGGGCGCTATGGAAATTAGCTGGAGCCCGCACACAGATGATTTGGGATTCACCATGGGGTCCAGGATTTCCAGGATGGCACATTGAGTGCAGTGCAATGTCGATTGAACTCCTTGATGGACATGTAGATCTGCATATAGGCGGAATTGATTTACGTTTCCCTCACCACGAGAACGAGCGAGCACAATCAAATTCACTGACTGGTGATGAAACCGTTGATTCATGGGTACATGGCGAGCACTTGCTCTTTGAAGGCCGCAAGATGTCAAAGAGCGCGGGCAACGTTGTTCTACTGCAAGACATTATTGATCGCGGTTTAGACCCGCTCTCGCTGCGATTTGCCCTTCTCGAAAACCGTTATCGATCTCAAATGGATCTCAGTTGGGCATCTCTTGAAGCAGCGCATTCGACGCTGAAGCGATGGCGACTCTTGCTTGCAAACGCAGGCGATAGCGCTGACTTGAAATTTGATCAGGAGATCAGTGATGCACTCACTACCGACCTCGACACTCCTCGCGCCATGCAACGCATTCGAGTTATTGAAAAAGATTCAACTATTGGTGCACTCGATAAGAGAGCGATTTTCCTCTTTGCAGATCAAGTCTTTGGGCTCGATTTAGATCGTGGAATTCAATCGCGAGAAGTCAGTGATGAAATTCAATCCATGCTAGATGCTCGTATCGCTGCACGATCTGAAAAGAATTGGGCTCTTAGCGATTCACTTCGGGATCAACTAGCTGAAGCAGGGTTAGAAATTAACGATGGGCCTGATGGGCAAAGTTGGAGTTGGAAGTAACTTAAGGGCGACGAAGGACAGCAACAACGCCTGCAATAAAACCAATCATTAAGAGCGCACTTCCTGGGTTATCTCCCTGAATGAGCAGCTCCTGGCCCACTCCAAAAGATCCTGCTTTACCAATCACAATGAGCCAGGCAATGAGCGCATAAAACTTATAGCGACGTTTCCCATAGCGCCGACCTATGTACCAAATCCCAAAATACGTGGCGATGATTCCGACCGAAACTCCAAGTGGTGGCAAAGTTTGGTGAATCAAGGTCGAAGAGACTGCAACTGCTGCTCCGAAAAGAAGTGAAAAGAGAAACTTCATTACGAAAGTTCTATACCCGCGAAGAGATCACTCTCGTAGCCATTTGCATCCAGAGGTTCGTGTTTATCGCCCTTAACTAGCGTGTAGTACTCATGTCCCCACACCTGAAGCCCTAAATTATTTGAAAGCGCGAAGAATGGGCCATCAACTTCGATCTGGGTTGCGTGAGCACGCATCGCATCCATCTTCTGCTCAACATAGGCATTTCCATCCACCATAGCGTGCACAAATGAATCATCTTTCGCGAAAGGAAGATCCTCAGCACTTTCTGCTCCAAAGAAATCAGAACCGATCTTTTTCATGGCATCGATGCCCTCTTGAATAACTGACTTAGGCATGACATTCCAGTAAATCTTTTGGATATTCCATGCTGACTTCTCTGCGGCGCTCATGGCAACGCGATGTGCCTGGATGTGATCGGGATGTCCATATCCCCCGATTTCATCGTAGGTAATCAAGACGTGAGGCTTAACTTCTTCAATTACTTTCACCAAATCATGAGTGGCGTCATCGAAATTAGCTTGCCAGAATACATCTGGGCGATTGTTGGGTTCGGTACCCATCATTCCGCTATCGCGATATTTGATTCGACCTTCACCAAGGAATCGATGATCTGAAATACCGAGTGCTTTCATCGCAACCGCAAGTTCTTCGACGCGATGATCGCCCAACGAATCCGTGTTATGTGCAGCTAAATGTTCGAGATCTTTTACGAGGACCTCGCCTTCTTCACCACGAGTACAAGTCACCAGCGTGACATCAGCGCCGAGGGCTGCATATAAAGCCATCGTGGCACCGTTGTTAATCGTCTCGTCATCTGGGTGAGCATGCACAAGCAGCATGCGAAAACCCTTGTAACTAGCGCGCATTAGTAAACCGGAAGACTTGTATCGATCTGTTTTGCCCAGGCAATAACTCCTCCAGAGACATGAGATGCATCAGCAAAACCTGCGCTCTTTAAGATTGCTAGACACTCAGCAGAACGAACGCCACTCTTGCAGTGGAGAACAATTGGCTTATCTTGTGGCAAAGATGCGAGCACGCTACCGTCGATAAATCCCTGCTTCGGAATTAAGTGTGCGGTAGGAATGTTGACGATCTCATACTCACTCGGTTCGCGAACATCGATGAGGTAGAAATCATCTTTATTATCGATCTTCGCTTTAAGCTCTTGCACAGTGATAGTTGAACCAGTGCTTGCCTCTTGCGCGGCATCTGAAAGCGTTCCGCAGAATGCTTCGTAATCTGGAAGAAGTTCAGTCTGCGTTGCGTTCTCGCTACAGAGCGGGCAGTTAGGATCTTTTCGCACTTTGATCTTACGGAAGGTCATTTCAAGTGCGTCGTAGACCATCAGTGAACCAATCAGTGGTTCGCCAACGCCAGTGAGAACCTTGATTGCTTCAGTAGTTTGAATGGATCCGATAGTCGCGCAGAGAACTCCGAGAACTCCGCCTTCGGCGCAGCTTGGAACCATGCCGGGAGGTGGCGGTTCTGGATAGAGACAGCGATAGCAAGGGCCGTACTCTGCCCAGAAGACGCTGGCCTGTCCATCAAAGCGGTAGATAGAACCCCATACATATGGCTTCTTTAAGAGAACGCATGCATCGTTGACGAGATATCTAGTTGCAAAATTATCTGTTCCATCGACGATGATGTCGTATTGAGAAAAAATCTCCATCACATTTGAATTATCAAGACGAGTCTCATGCAGAACTACATTTACATAAGGATTAATTTCTGCAATCTTCTCTTTTGCACTCAGCGCCTTACTCTTACCAATATCTGATTGACCATGAATAATCTGGCGTTGCAGATTTGATTCATCGACGGTGTCGAACTCAACGATTCCAAGAGTCCCGACTCCGGCTGCTGCGAGATACATAAGGGCTGGTGAACCGAGACCTCCTGCGCCAACGCAGAGAACCTTTGCATTCATCAAGCGCTGCTGTCCGGCCATCGCAACATCAGGGATGATCAAGTGGCGGCTATATCGGCGCACCTCATCAACTGTAAGCGCTGGGCCTGGCGTGACAAGTGGGGGCGTCTTCATGCAGGTAATTCTGCCGTACTGTGCCTTTCGAGGCGAATTCAGTACGATTCGCGCAATGAGTACAGATTCAGTAACTGCAAACAATTCGCGTTCAGATAAGTCACGACTTCCTCGTGACGAACGACGCGCAATTCTGCTCTCTGCCGCCCTCGAAGTTTTCACTGCAGCTGGATATCACTCGGCTGCGATGGATGAAATCGCAGATCGAGCCAATGTAAGTAAGCCAGTTCTCTACCAGCACTTTCCATCAAAGTTAGATCTCTACCTTGCGGTCCTTGATCTTCACATTGATTCACTTGTCTATGAAATACAAAAAGCGATTTCATCTACGCCTGATAACGAGCAACGTGTACACGTCACAATCGAGGCGTACTTCAACTTTATTGAGAACGAAGGAGAAGCGTTCCGACTTCTCTTCGAAAGCGATATGAGCGTCGAACCACAAGTACGCGAACGTCTCAATCGCATGACATATGACTGCGCCGCTGCAGTATCCGGTGTTATCTCAAATGACACTGGGCTTCCTAAGGAAGCAGCGATGATGCTTGGTGTTGGATTGATTGGTTATGTTCAGGTAACAGCGCGCCATTGGCTCGAGCGTGATAGCAAACTCACTCGCCAGCAAGCGATGGAGCTGGTTGAGAACCTCATGTGGCGTGGAATTTCTGGATTTCCCCGTACTGACTCTTAGCGAATAAGATACGGATATGAGTTCAAAGAAATCTGAAAAGGCAGCAAAAGTTCGCATCTCCATCACCAACGTTGGAAGTGAACTCTCTTTTGATTGCCCTTCGACTCCGGCTGAGATCAAGAGCGCAGTAACTGCAGCTCTCACAGCGCAGACTCCACTCTCTCTTCAAGATGTTCAGGGACACGAGATCATCGTCCCTGCGGACAAGATTGGTTACGTCGAAATCGGCGAGCCAGCTGAACGCCGCGTCGGTTTCGGCGTTGTGTAAGTGAGTCTGACTTTCGCAGATCTTCCTCTTCGCAAGGAAACAATTGCAGCTCTAGAAGAGCATGGATTTACATCTCCGTTTCCCATCCAAGAGATGGTTATGCCCATTGCACTTGCAGATGGCGATGTAATCGGCCAAGCCAAGACCGGAACAGGTAAGACCCTTGCATTTGGTATTCCTGTTATCGAACGCGTCATCGCTCCAAATGATTCTGATTGGGCTCAGCTTCCTAATCAAGGTAAGCCGCAAGTTCTTATCGTCGTTCCAACGCGCGAACTCTGCGTACAAGTCACCAAAGATATTGAAGAGCTCTCCTTTAATCGCGGCATCCGTACGTTAGCTGTCTATGGTGGACGAGCATTTGAGCCACAAATCGAGGCGCTCAATAACGGCGTTGAAATTGTTGTGGGTACACCAGGTCGCCTCCTTGATCTCTACCGCCAAGGACAACTCACCCTTAAATTTGTTTCGCGCGTTGTGCTTGATGAAGCAGATGAAATGCTCGATCTTGGCTTCTTGCCAGATGTAGAAAAGATTTTTACAAGCACTCCTGCACGTCAGCAAACCATGCTCTTTTCAGCAACTATGCCGGGCGACATCATTGCGCTTGCTCGTCGCTTCATGAATCAACCGGTGCATATCCGTACTCAAGATAATGAAGATGAAGGCGCAGTAGTTTCACGTATTGAGCAACATGTAGTTCGCGCACACGCGATGGATAAGATTGAAATGCTTGCTCGAATTCTCCAGGCCGATGGTCGTGGTCCAACGATTGTCTTCTGTCGCACAAAGCGCACAGCACAGAAAACATCCGACGATCTCATCGAACGCGGATTCCGCGCAGCAACAATTCACGGAGACCTCGGTCAGTCAGCTCGCGAAAAGGCGCTCAACGACTTTAAGGCTGGCAAATCAGATGTACTCATTGCCACCGATGTCGCTGCTCGCGGTATCGATATTGATGGAATTACCCACGTCATTAATTACCAGTGCCCAGAAGATGAGAAGACCTACGTTCACCGTATTGGTCGTACAGCTCGTGCGGGTGCACATGGAATCGCTGTCACCTTTGTTGATTGGGATGAACTTGCTCGCTGGAAGATGATTGATACTGCACTCGTTCTTGGACTTCCAGAGCCTGTTGAAACTTACTCATCCTCTGAGCACCTCTACGAGATGCTCAATATTCCTGCAGGATCAACGGGCAGAATGACAAAGGCGCGTGCGCCTCAATCGGATAAACCGCAATCAGATAGAAAAACATCTGATCGTTCGAAATCTGAGAAGCCAGTTGAAGCCAAGAAGCCTGCGGCAGAACGCGTGAAGCGCGAACGCACTCGCACCAAGCGAATTTCTGAGTAATAGCTTCTAGTTAGCAGCAAATGTTTTAATTGCATTTGCCAGCATCTGTACCGCAATAGCTGCAAGTA
>Ga0114977_10001195_pt1 | contig 16949 bp, 18 predicted proteins | sample S_130805_MF_Meta_FD_87026 | JGI IMG/M metagenome (GOLD analysis project Ga0114977, IMG submission 87026) | Freshwater microbial communities from Lake Simoncouche, Canada to study carbon cycling - S_130805_MF_MetaG | ecosystem: Environmental > Aquatic > Freshwater > Lake | place: Lake...
ATATGCAGATGAAAAAAAAATTATATCAGAAACTCAAATCATGCTAAATGCTTTCGGTAAACAAAAATACATTTGTAATTTAGGTCATGGTTTGTATCCTGATATTGACAAAGAAAAAGTAAAGTTTTTTGTTGATTTTGTGAAAAATTACAACTATAATTTATAAAAACCTTTCGCTTATATCCTTTATTTTATATAGAAAAGCAAGGAGTTTAGCAAGTGTAAACCTGTTTGTTCAATTATCACTTAAATTAGTCAACGCTGCTAATAGTCTTGACTAAAAAGACAACATAAACAAAACAAAAATATATGAAAGCAACTGGAAAAACTGTGAAAGAAATTCTGATTAACCTTCCTGAAGACCGCGCAGAACATTTTAAAAAACTACATGATGTAATTGTAAAAAACTTACCCATAGGGTTTGAACCAGCTATTAGTTATGGCGGTTTGGGTTATGTTGTTCCTCATGCAATTTATCCTGCAGGATATCATTGTAAGCCAACTGAAGCGCTTCCATTTGCTGGAATTGCATCTCAAAAAAATTCAATTAATTTTTATCATATGGGTATTTATTGCAAACCCGAGCTATTAAACTGGTTTGTAAACGAATACCCTAAGCACAGTAAGCAAAAATTAGATATGGGAAAAAGTTGTGTTCGCTTTAAGAAAATGGATGAAATTCCCTATAAACTCATAGGAGAATTAATGAAAAAAATAAGTGTAAAAGAATGGATAAAAAGTTACGAAACTTTATATAAGAAAAAATAAAAATTTAAGTGATGATATTACTTGAAATAGCTTGTATTATTGACTTGTTTTTAAAAATTTTTAAAACTTTTTCTTAATATTAAATGGTTTAGTGGGCTTTTCAATTTTTGATAAAATAGTTTCTGTTTTAAAACTATCTGAAAGTAATAATTTTGCTTGATAAATGTCTTTGTCATTTTTTATATTAGATTCAATTCTTCCTTTTTGAAAATAATATCTAGAAACAATTTCTGTCTCTAATTCTTTGCATATTTCCGTTTTATGTTTTAATAAATCATCTTTTTTATCTTGAATCAATTTATTTAATAAGGTTTCATATTCGGATTTAATAAGCCCAAAAGACTGTTCCTCTTCTGCATCCTTTTTTAATTTCTCTAATTCAATTTCAATATTTGATTTATAACTATAATCTTGTGTTTTTATATACGTCATAAAGTTGTTATAATCTTCATCGGTTAACTTAAAATTTGAGGCGTCGATTATAGTTGGTGTTTTTAATGCATAATTTGTTGCATAATTAAAAATATGAAATTTAGAAAGTAATGAAATTAAAACAGTATTTGGTTTTTCTTCTGATGATTTTATATCAGGCATTACTCCTGCTCCATCATATACTGTGCGCCCCTTTTTTGTTTTGAATGCAGTAATTAAACTATCTGGAACTTTTTCAACTCTTCCCTCTTCATTTTTATTACTATAATCTAAAGCTTGCACGCAGCGGCCACTCGGAATATAATATTTAGCCACAGTTATTTTTATTTGTGAGTTATACATTAGCGGTTTGGTTTGTTGAACTAATCCTTTGCCATATGTTCGCTTGCCGATAATAATTGCTCGATCTAAATCTTGTAAAGCCCCACTTACAATTTCTGAAGCAGAGGCTGAATTTTCATCTACTAAAACAGCTAAAGGGATTTTTATATCTATGGGATTATTAACAGATAAATATGATTTATCCCAATTAGAAGTTTTTCCCTTGGTATATACAATTTCTTGTCCTTTATCAACAAATAGATTTACAATATTAACCGCTTCAATTAGTAAACCACCAAGATTGCCTTTTAAATCTAAAATTATATTTTTACAATTTTTATTTTTTAGATCAAGTAAAGCCTCTTTAACTTCGTTACTGCAATTTTCAGTGAAAGCAGTTAATTTAATATAACCGGTTTCGCTATTTGGCAATACTCCATAATACGGCACCGATTTTGTCTTAATTTCCTCTCGTTTTAAACTTAACTCAATTGAAGAAGTTTGTCCGGCTTTAATTAGTTTAACTTTTAAAGACGTTCCGGCTTGTCCTTTAAGAAGATTACTTATTTCATCACTCCTCTTTCCTTCTACATTTATATTATTTACACCAATTAATTGATCTCCGGCCCTTATGCCTGATTTAAAAGCAGTAAAGCCTTCGTAGGGTTCGGCAATTATAATTTTTCCATTAATATCGTTTACCAAGGCTCCAATACCGCCGTATTCGCCTGTGCTCATAAATCTAAAATCTTCTATGTCATTTTCAGTATAATAAACAGTGTATGGATCTAAAGATTTTAACATGGCGTCGATGCCAGTTTTCATTAATTGGCCTGGTTTGGTACCATCAACATATGATATATTTAACTCACGATAAATAGCATTAAAAATATCTAAATTTTTACTTATCTCGAAATAATCAGGTGTATAGGCAAGCCCAACAAATAGTATTAAACTGATAGAAAGTGCGGCAATCCATTTCTTTATTTTGGAAGTAAAACTCATTGTTTAATTAGGATTAATTGAGTTTAAATTTAATGAGAATTGTTTGTTTTTTTGACTTAAAACATTTTTTTAGGGATTTTTCGCATTTTTTTCTAGTAAACCCAAATAAAATGTCGTACTTTTGCCACCCGAATTAATCCCGTAAGATTATGACATTTATTTTTTAATCAGTATGCTTTGAGTCGGATGCTGATATAATATCCATAAGACTCTCTATCTGATTAATATTTTTTTCATTTTCTTTTAAAAAATTAATATTTGCCTATGAAACTATCAATGTTTAAATTTAATCTGCCGAAAGAATTATTAGCAGAGTATCCTTCTAAAAATCGCGAAGATTCCCGCTTAATGGTTGTAGAAAGAGCTACAGGAAAAATTACACATAAAAAATTTAAAGACATAACCAATTATTTTGATGATGGAGATGTGCTAGTTTTGAATGACACGAAGGTTTTTCCTGCACGCATGTATGGTAATAAAGAAAAAACTGGCGCAAAAATAGAGGTTTTTTTACTACGTGAATTAAATGCCGAAAGTCGCTTATGGGATGTTTTAGTAGATCCAGCTCGAAAAATTAGAATTGGCAACAAATTATATTTTGGCGAAAATGATAATTTGGTAGCAGAAGTAATCGATAACACTACCTCTCGCGGAAGAACCCTTCGTTTTTTATATGATGGGAGTTATGAGGAATTTAGAAAAATACTATATGATTTAGGCGAAACGCCTTTACCAAAATACATTAAACGTGAGGCTGAACCCGAAGATACTGAGCGTTATCAGACTGTTTTTGCTAAAAATGAAGGCGCCGTTGCGGCCCCTACTGCGGGCTTGCACTTTAGTCGCGAATTATTAAAAAGATTAGAAATTAAAGGTGTTCAGTTTGCACCTTTGACTCTTCACATAGGCCTTGGTACATTCAGAACTGTAGAAGTTGAAGATTTAACTAAACATAAAACAGAAAGTGAAGAAGTTTTGATTTCGAGTGATGCCTGCAAAATTATAAATGCTGCAAAAGAAAGAAAAAAACGGGTGTGCGCTGTTGGAACAACTGTTATGAGAGGCATAGAAACATCGGTTTCAACTACTGGACAATTAAACCCTTTTATTGGCTGGACTAATAAATTTATTTTCCCTCCATACGACTTTAGTATTGCTAATTGCATGATTACTAACTTTCATATGCCAGAAAGCACCTTGCTGATGATGGTAAGTGCCTTTGGAGGATATGATTTAATTAACAAAGCATATAAAGAAGCTATAAAAGAAAAGTATCGCTTTTATTCTTATGGCGATGCTATGTTAATTATATAATAGAGTTACCTCTATTGTACGCCTAATTTTTTCTTTATACGTTCTGTTATTTCTAAAACTGCGGGACAAACCAATGTGTTTAGATACGTTAAAGATAAAATTTGTTGCATTTTTTTTCGATTCGTATGGGGATAATCTCTGCAGGCCTTTGGTCTATCTTTATAAATAATACAATAATTATCTTGATTTAAAAAAGAACATGGAGATTGCTTTAAAACATAATCATTATCTTCGTCTATCTTTAAATACTTGTCTATAAATGCTCCTGAGCGCATTTTAGTTGCTTTTGCAGCTCGTTCAATATCGCCCTGATAAAAAATAGGAGAAGTTGTTTTGCAACAGTTAGCACAACTTAAACAATTTATTTGTTCAAAAACTTTTTCATGTTCTTGGTGAATTATTTCGTCTATGTTTTTAAACGGTCGATTATTTAACTTTTTATAAAAAAGCTGATTTTCTTTTTTTTTGGACTGCGCTTTATTATTAAATTCGTTAAAATCCATACATAATTAAATCGTTAAAAATTACTATTAATTAAAATAAACGAAAGATTTTAAACTAAAAAAGCCGTCAAATTAATTTGACGGCTTTTTTTATTTAATTTTTTATTTAGCTTTTTTTGGAGCCGCTGCTTTTTTTGGAGCCGCTGCTTTTTTTGGGGCTGCTGCTTTTTTTGGGGCCGCTGCTTTTTTTGGCTCTTCTACCGCAACTATTTCTTTTGCTACTACTTTCTTAACTGAAACTTTTTTTGCAGATTTCTTTTTTTGACGCTTTACTCCCGTTGAACCGATATGTATTTTACCACGTTTTGTTCTTTTATCACCTTTTCCCATAATTTAATTTAGTTTTGAGTGTAAAAGTAAAAAATTATCTTTACCAAACAAAAAAAACAGAAACTACTTCTTTAGTTTTTGTGTTATTTTTTTAATTAAATTAAATTTAAACTTCTAATCATCAAAAATAAATTTTATAAACAAGAGCGTTTATGCAGCAAGAAGCAAATGAAATTACTTTTCGAAAAAGGTAAATCATTAGTTGTTTTTCCTATTAAACTTACCTTTTGCTTCACGCCTGTAAATCTAAAATTCCCTGCTCAGGCGATGTTTGTTGCGCCTAAACGGAGTTTTAAAAAAGCTCACGATAGAAATAAATTAAAAAGACGGATGAGAGAGGCATACCGATTAAATAAAAAAACTTTTTACAATGATTTAGTTCCATTTCAAACAAAAATGATTCTGGCATTTTTATACATAGGTAAAAAAAGCGAAGATTACACAAGCATAGAGAGTTGTATGCAAAAACTCATGAAAAATTGTCTTTCAGAAAATAAAACTAGCTGATATTTATTTTTTATTAGACTCCTTTAAATAAGTGTCTAAAGCTCCTGTCATGCTCTGATTAATAATATTAGGAGCATTAATATCTAAGCGATAACCAAGTGTTTTTACCATATTTGCTGTTGCAAAACCAAAAGCAGCTATTCGAGTACTGCCTTGTTTAAAATTTGGAAAATTATGTTTTAAAGACTTTATCCCTACAGGCGTAAAAAATACCATTAGGTCATATTCAGCTAAACTTTTTAAATCACTTAAATCTGCGCATACTGTTTTGTAAAAAATTGCTTTAGTAACAGAGATATTTACCTCATCTAAAAGTTCTGCAATTTGTTCTTTTTGAGTATCGCTGGTTGGCAATAAAAACTTTTCATTTTTATTTTTTTTAATTACATCTACTAAATCAGTAATAGTTCCGTGACCAAAAAATATTTTACGTTTTCGATACTGAATGTGCTTCTGCAAATAATATGCCGTTTGCTCGTTTATACAAAAATATTTTATGCTTTCAGGAACGGTTATTCTCATTTCATTGCAAATACGAAAATAATGATCTGCAGCAAATTTACTGGTTAAAATAACTGCGCCGTGCTCTAAAATATCAATGCGTTGAGCTCTAAATTCTTGCGCATTTAAGCCCTCAACTTTGATAAATTGTCTAAAATTTATATTAACGTTGTATTTTTTAGCGAGGTCAAAATAGGGGTTTTTTTCAGTTTCGACTGGATTTGGCTGAGAAACTAGTATATTTTTTACGCGATGTTTTGGATAAGTACTCAATTCTATATAAGGAAATTTTTTGATAACAATCACCTCTTTTTTTGTTTTCCTTCTTCTCCTTTTAATCAAAATTTGATCGCCGTTATTTTGAATATCTGGTGGTGCTAATAATTGAATTGGCAAGCTTTTTAGAGCTTTAACTGTTTTAATTTGGATTTTTTGAACTGCTTTTTTTACAGGTTTTGTGACAGATTTTGGCAAAGCCTTGGCTTTTTTTGTAGAAATTTTAATTGGCTTTTTTTGATTCAGTGCCTTTTTTGATTTAGTGCCTTTTTTGATTTTTTTAATTACCTTTTTCGCACTCTTTTTCTTTGCTATTTTTTTCTTAGCTAACATTGTTTTTTCTTGTTTAAAAAGTTTCAATGATATACTTTAACAAAATCAATCCAGGTAAAATTTCTAGTGCACAAAAGTATGTAAAAATTTGTAATAAACCTATTCTTTGCTCAATTAGTGATATTAAAAAGCCTCTATACCATTTATATATTTCAGCCGAGGCTAGAATTACTAATGCACAAAATAGAAAAAATATAGAATTGTATTTACTAAACTGTAATAGCACAACAAATGGGAAAATAAAAAGGGTAAAGGTCTGATTTATCAGCGATCCGATTAGATTATACTCCGATACAGCTTTATGGTTATTGCTAATAAATAAAAGCAATCTATTTAATAGAAATTTAAATAATAGCAACAATAAAATAAATAAAATAAAAAATAAAAGTTGCATAACCCCTGACCATTTAACTAATATCAATTTGTAAATGCTATTTAATTTATAGCACAAAAAAGCCATATTAAATATAAAAAAAACGTTAAGTAAAATCGAAGAGAGCTTAAAAAATTTATACTCTTCTCCATCTATACTTTTAGCTGTTTTAAAGTTAAATATTGATTGGATAATTTTAATTACTTTTTGATAAGAGGTAACTCTTAACACAACTAGTATAACCAAACAAATCAACAAAAATATAGATGGCCAAATACTTACTAAACTTGTTCTAATTAACGGAAAGTCGTTTTGCCTTTGCAAAAGATGATGGTGTAAAATATGATGGGTCTCATTCATTTTATTCAGAGTTAAAGCTATAATTTTTTAAGCAATTAACTCCATTTAGTGTCTATTTTTTCGAAAAAAAAGTTGAAGCCTGTTTTTTAATTTATACTTCTTTATTGCTAATCGCTGCAATGTCGTTATCTCTTAAAAAATTATCAATTAGTTTTGGGAAGGCCCATTTTTGAATGTTTTTAAGCGGTATTTTCAAACTACTATTTTTAGGGAATCTGACACATTTTATCACATAAAATCTTGCGAATAAATGCTGATGAGATAATACATGTTTATATGTTTTTGATAGGTATAAAATTGTGGGCTTACTTTTAAAAAGTGCTTTAAAACTTTGTGTTTCTAAAAATTCAATTTCCGAACAATCATTTTTAGTCTCTATTAATAAAAATTCATATAATCCTTCCCAAATGTCTTTATTTTGTCTTTTATTTATTAAAACGTTTCCCTGTTTATCTATTAAAACAAAATAATTAAAAAATCGTGTTCGTATTTTTATTTTATTTTTCTTTACAGGCAGCTCGGCTACTTTTTTATGGCTAAAAGCATAGCATTTATTTTTAAAAATGCAGCTCTCGCAATCAGGATTTTTTGGTTTACAGAACTGAGAACCGAATTCCATAATAGCTTGATTATGAAGGGCTGGTTCTTTTTTATTAAGAAGGCTATTAGCTAATTTTTGAAATTCTTTTTTTGATGATGCGCTATCAATTGGCAAATTAATGCCAAATAAGCGGCTCAATAATCTATAAACATTTCCATCTAAAACCGCAAAAGGCAAATTAAAAGCAAAACTGGCAATGGCTGAAGCGGTATAATCTCCTACTCCTTTTAGAAGTCTAATTTCGTTATAAGTACTTGGAAAATTACCTTTTAACTCATAAGCAATTTTTTTAGCTGTTTCGTGTAAGTTTCGCGCGCGCGAATAATAACCTAAGCCCTGCCAAAGTTTTAGCACCTCGTCTTCGGATGCGTTAGCTAATTTTAAAACATTTGAATAGTTTTTAGTAAATGCCAAATAATAACTCATTCCTTGAGCAACCTGAGTTTGTTGTAAAATAATTTCAGATAGCCAAATTTTATAAGGATCGGTTTCGTGCCTCCAAGGCAAATCACGCTTATGCTTGCTGTACCATTGCTTAAGCCTATCGCTAAACCATTTTTCCATAATTGGTCTCAAAAATACTATATTAAAGAGTATTCTGATTTAAAAAGGTCAAAATTCAAAAAAAGTTTTCAATTGTTAATTATTGTAGTATATTTGCAACCCGTTTATAAATTATAATTAATTGATTTTAAATAGCTTGTATTATGACAAAAGCAGATATAGTAAATGAGATTTCAGAAAAAACTGGCATTGAAAAAATGGTTGTTCAAGCAACTGTTGAATCGTTTATGAAAACCATTCGTAACTCTATGGTAGAAGGACATAATGTTTACTTAAGAGGATTTGGCACTTTTTTGGTTAAAAAACGAGCCGAAAAAATTGGACGAAACATTTCCAAAAACACAACTGTAGTTATACCCGAACATTATATTCCAACATTTAAAGCTTCAAAAAACTTTTCAGATAAAGTAAAGCGAAATGTGAAAATTGCTGAGCCGGTTAAAAATATTGATTAAACTTTTACAATGGGCACAAAAAAAACACAATTAATTGTTTTAGTTGGAGCTTTAATTTTATTCGTTCTTTTATTTATTGCACCTAAAAGTTTAAGTAAACTTTCAGAAGTGGATCTTCAAAAACAGAAATCTCAAAAAAACGAGCTTTCTTCTGAAGCAAATTTAAGTGTATTCTTAACTATAGCTTTAAAAAATACAGAGCCAATAAAAAAAGCTCAATTAGAGAATCTGATTAGTCAAAAAAAATATGATACTTTAATTGTTTTTTGGGATAAATTGAAAAGGCCTGATTTAGCAGCTCATTTTACTGAAGCTCAAGCCCAACTTAATCAAAAAGCTGATAAGTGGCTAAAAGCTGGTAACAGGTATTATTATGCTATTCAATTTTCTGATGATAAAACAGAAATTCCAGTTTTATATCAATCGGCGATGAGATGTTATAATAAGAATTTAGCTTTAGATCCCAACAATATTGATGCTAAAATTATGATAGCCTCCTGTTATGTAGAAGGCACTGAAAATCCAATGGAAGGGATTTCCAAATTAAAAGAAATTGAAAAGATTGATAGTAATAATGTAAAACTACAATTAACCTTTGCTTTTTTCTCAGTTAAAAGTGGCCAGTTAGATAAAGCCATTAGTCGATTTAAAAAAGTAATCCAATCAGATTCTAATTATATTGAAGCCTACTTGCATTTAGCCGATGCCTTTGAAAAACAAAAAAATAACTCTAAAGCCATTGAAATGCTTCAAAAATACATTTCAAAAACAAATGATATAACAGCTAAAAATGAAATTAACAACTATATTGAACAATTAAAAAATAATATTAACTAATAATTTTAAAAATTATGCCAAGCGGTAAAAAAAGAAAAAGACATAAAATGTCAACTCACAAGCGCAAAAAACGTTTGAGGAAAAATCGTCATAAAAAGAAATAATTAGCTAATCGCTAGTTATATTAATAAACAGAATAGAAGGCTTTTTTGGCCCTCATTTCGTTTATTTTCAATATCATAAACATATAATTAAAAATTATTTGATGTTTTTTTATTTATTAAATAAAAAGATGACTAGTTTATTTTATTGATTAAATGATTACTTAAACTTAAACATTAAAGACGCGTGAATCAAGAATTAATTATTAATTCCACGCCAAGCGAGGTCGTAATAGCACTCCTTCACGATAAACGCTTAGTGGAATTGCATCGTGAAAAAAATAACTCGAAATTTTCGGTAGGAGATATCTATTTGGGTAAGGCTAAAAAGGTTATGACTGGCCTAAACGCTGCCTTTGTAGATGTTGGATATGAAAAAGACGCTTTTTTACATTATCTCGATTTAGGAACCCAAGCCCAATCTTTTATTAAATATGTTGATCAGGCAAAATCTGGTAAACAAAACGTGAGTAATCTCATGTATTTTAAAAATGACACCGAAATAAAAAAAGATGGTAAAATAAACGATGTTATAAAATCTGGCCAAAATTTATTAGTTCAAGTTACAAAAGAGCCTATAAGTGCTAAAGGCCCCAGAATAACAACCGAAATTAGTTTAGCAGGAAGATATTTAGTACTTATTCCTTTTTCTGATAAAATTTCTGTTTCATCAAAACTTAGAAACTTCGAAGAAAAAAATAGGTTAAAAGAGTTGATGCAAAAAATTAAACCAAAGAATTTTGGAGTAATTGTTCGAACGGTTGCCGAAGGTAAATCGGTAAGCGATTTAGAAGGGGATTTAAACGACCTCATTAAAAGATGGGACGACTGTTTCCAGTCTTTAAAGACCTCTCAGCCTCCTAAAAGAGTACTCGGAGAAGTTGATAGAACTAATGCTATTCTTCGTGATTTTTTAAACGCCTCTTTTAATGCCATTCATGTTAACGATGCTGCAGTATTTGAAGATTTAAAATCTTATATCAAAACTATTTCGCCTGATAAACTCTCTATTTTAAAGCATTATAATGGCAATGTTCCTATTTTTGATGCTTATGGAATTGAAAAACAAATAAAAAGTTTATTTGGTAAAACGGTTCACATGAAGAGTGGGGCCTATTTGGTTGTTGAACATACTGAAGCTTTGCATGTATTTGATGTAAACAGTGGCAACCGCTCAAAAAGCGACTTTAGTCAAGAGCAAAATGCCTTAGAGGTTAATTTAGAATCTGCTGTTGAAGTAGCCCGCCAATTGCGTTTAAGAGATATGGGTGGAATTATTGTGATTGATTTTATCGATATGCATAATGCTGAAAACCGTAAGCTACTATTCGAAAAATTGAGGGATGAAATGAGAAGCGATCGTGCAAAACACAACATTTTACCTCCAAGTAAATTTGGGTTAATTCAAATCACTCGTCAACGTTTAAGGCCTGAAGTAAATATAGAAGTTCTTGAAACTTGCCCAAGTTGCACTGGAACAGGAAAAGTACAGCCAAGCATTTTATTTGTAGACCAAATTGAAAATACATTGCGATTTATCATTAAAGAACAAAATCAAAAAAACATTACTTTAAATGTTCATCCGTATATTGAAGCTTTTATTAAAAAAGGCGGCTTTTTAAAAAGCAAACAATGGAAATGGTATTTTGAATATAAACAATGGGTAAAAGTTCAAAGTATGGCCAGCCAAGGATTTATGGAACATTCTTTTTTTAACAAAGATATGGATGAGATTATCTTGTAATTTTTAAATAAAAAATAATTTATTTAAAATCCATTTTTAAATTTTAATATTCTGTTTTTATTTGAATGTATTTTAAAAACTCTTGACGCGTTGTTTCGTTTTCAAATTTACCTCCATAAAACGAACTAACTGTAGCCGAATTGATATCCTTTATCCCACGAGAAGAAACACAAAGATGTTTCGCATCAATTAAAACCGCTACATCTTTTGTGCCTAATGTATTTTGAATTTCTTTAGCAATTTGCATTGTTAATCGTTCTTGAACTTGAGGTCGTTTTGCAAAATATTGAACAATACGATTTAGTTTCGATAACCCAATCACTTTTCCATTTGCAATATAGGCTAAATGAGCTTTACCTATAATTGGCACAAAGTGATGCTCGCAATTACTATAAAATGTAATGTCTTTCTCCACCAACATTTGTTTGTATTTATATTTATTTTCGAAAAGTGCAATCTGAGGTTTGTTCTTTGGATCTAGGCCACTAAATATCTCTTTAACATACATTTTTGCAACACGTTTTGGCGTGCCTTTTAAACTATCGTCTTTTAAATCTAGACCCAAAGTTTCCATAATCTCTTTAAAATGAAATTCAATCTTTTTCATTTTTTCATCATCACTCATTAAAAAAGCATCTTTTCGAAGCGGAGTTCTTGAAGAACTACTAATGTGTCCGTCTCCAATATCTTCTATACTTAATTTTTTAGATTTAAGCTGGGTATTCAACATAATTTTTTTCTGTTTCATTTAAAATAATTTTTAGTTCTAACGAAGAGTTAATTTTCTCTCTTAAGATGTTGTAAATAATGATTGCTATATTTTCGGCAGTTGGATTTAAATCTTTAAACTCAACTAAATCTAAATTTAAATTTCTGTGGTCAAATTTCTCTAGAACGGTTTCGTCAATAAGTTTACTCAAAATTTTAGTGTCAATTACGTATCCAGTTTTAGGGTCAACGTATCCAGTTACTTTTACCGTTAAATCATAATTATGTCCGTGGTAATTAGGCGAATTGCATTTGCCAAAAAGCATTTGATTTTCCATATCGCTCAAATTTGGATTATGAAGCCGGTGCGCTGCATTAAAACGCTCTTTTCTGAAAACCGCAACTTTTTTATTCATAAATAATTCTTGTATAACAATGTTAATTGGCGATGATTTTAATTTAATTAATAATACTGTGTCAGAAGTTTGCTGAACAAATTTGTATTTTAATAAGTAACAAAGTAAACTAAAAAATGTTTAAACTAATTTTTTTTGATAAAATTATTTAATTTCCGAAATATTCAACACAAATACTTGGGGTTTCGTATAATTTAACACAATGTAATTTAACGTTATAGGGCAAATGAGGGAGAATTTGTTCCCAAATGGCGAGGGCTAGATTTTCGGTGCTAGCAAGTTTGCCAAACATAAAATCAACATCTAAATTAAGATTTTTATGGTCAATTTTTTCGCAAACATGTTCTGAAAGAATAGCGCTTAATTTTTTTGCATCCATTAAAAATCCTGTATCCTCATTAACCTCTCCTTTTATTGTGACAATTAAATTATAATTATGTCCATGCCAATTTGTATTAGCGCATTTACCAAAAACTTCAATATTTTTTTCTTCAGACCATCCTGGATTATATAATTTGTGGGCAGCATTAAAATGCTCATGTCGGGTTAAAAAAATCATAGTGTAAATTTAAGCATTTTATTAAATTTGTAATTAATGAAAAAAATTATTTTAGTTAGCGCTACTGAATTTGAAATTGAACCAACCTTATTATTTTTAAAACAAAGGGCGCAAATTCTTAACGATATTTTTATTTTTAAAAATTTACAAATTAGTTTTTGTATTACCAAAGTTGGAATGGTAAATACTGCTTTTGAATTAGGTAAATTAAATGGCAAACATTTTGATATTGCTATAAATATTGGCGTTTGTGGCAGTTATGGCTCGTATTCTATTGGACAAGTATTAAATGTAACTCAAGATCGATTAAGCGAATTGGGTGCCGAATCAAATTCTAAATTTATTAGTATAGATGACTTGGGTTTTGGTAAACAAATAAAAACTATTGATTATCCGTTTAATCACTCATTAATTAGAAAATTACCCAGAGTTAAAGGAATAACCGTAAACACTGTTCACGGGAATTTAAATAGCATAAATAAAATAATAAAACAGTATAATCCTGATGTTGAAACGATGGAGGGGGCGGCTTTTATTCATGCTGCCAATGAATTTAAATGGCCTGCATTACAATTAAGAGCGGTAAGTAATCCGGTAGAAGTACGAAATATTAAAAATTGGGATTTGCCTTTAGCTATAAAAAAATTAAATTTATTTTTAATTAGTTTAATTAAAAAAGTTGGAGAAGAAAAATAATTTAAATTTACAGCGCTAAAACTTCTTTTAGTACCTCTAAACTTTTTATATCGTTAAATCCTGGGATGTGTAAACGATAATACGCTAGTAATATTTCTAGTAATTGCTGGCGTTGTAAATTTGATAAATTTGTTTTTAAACTATTGATTTTTAAAAACTCGGAAAATAAAAAAGAATCCTCTTTAGAGAGCCCTAAGGGCAGAGACAATGAGTTGAAAGTATACTGTCCTTCGCGACAATCAAAATAAGGAGTTCGAATAGAATAATTATTTTTTGGTTCGAAGCCTATATATTTAGTAAGTTCAATTAAAAAATAAATATGCAAATTAATATAATTCTCTTGTGCATCGTCTAAAAATTTTAAACATGTTTCGATAAATTCAAATAAATGAAAATTAGAACTTTGTTCTTTAAGCGTTTTAATTAAAATTTCGTTGATGAATTGGGCAATGGTTAGTTTTGATAAATCTTTAGAAATCCCCTTAAACACATTGTTACATGAAGCTTCTGTTAGCTGATGAATATCTTTGTTTTGTTTAAAAAGGAATTCAATATCAATTAGCGTTAAAGGTAATAAGGTGCTTGATTTTAATTTTGAAGAACTTCCTCTTCCAACAAAAGCCAAAACTGTAAGCAAACCATTTTGTTTTGTATACAATTTTAGAATTAATTTTTTATCTCCGAATTTTATTGCTTGTAATACAACTGCCTTATCTGAAATACGCATTAATTTATCACTAAAATTTTTGTTAACGCTCTTTGCTCTCCATCTGTTGAAGAGGCATATACAATATAGACCCCTGAGGCAACTCTGATTCCAGAAAGATTTGAAACAGGCCAAACTATTTGTCCACCTTTTGATTTTGTTTCCCAAACCATATTACCACTTTCATCAACAATTTTTACAATAGAATTATCTATTAAGCCTGTTACGTATACACTTCCGCTAAAGTTTGGTCTAACTGGATTAGGGTATGCATATACATTAGAGTATTCGGGGCTTCCTTTAATACTATAGCTTCTATATGATTGCAGGCCAATTTCAGTGCCAATAAAAATATCGCCAGTTACTTCGTTATAATTAATATCAATTATATTATTAGAATATAAAGGGCTATTATCTTTTGTAAAATGATTTAATTGAGTTAAGCCATCTGAACTAAAACAATAAAGGCCACCGTTTTGTGTGCCAACCCATTTATTATTTGCTCCATCAACAACAATAGATGTTACGGCCTCCCTCCCTAATAATAATTCTACATTTCCATCTTGAATAATTTTAATTGGTTGCGAATCAAAATTTCCATTATTAAATAAAGCTGATGAATTATTAAATACAGATATTCCTGATCCTGTTCCTACCCAAATTCTACCATCATTATCTTCAGCAATAGAAAATACTGCATTTGATTGTAAATTACCTTTTCCTGCTTGATTTATTAATAACCTGGAATTGTAATAGTTGTTTGGATAATTTTCATCGTAAAACTTTGGTGAATTAAAATTATCGTTTTTATAAACTGTAATTCCTCCATCGCGCTCGTGCAAGGCCCAAATGTAATTATTTTTATCTATAAATATTTTTCTGGTAAATCGTGCAGCGTCAAAATTAAAATTTTGATAATCCCCATTTTTTTTAATTACGTTTAAAAAATTTTGCACGTTACTATTAATAAACCATAAGTTACCCTCTTTATCGTTTGCAATTCCAGTGCATCGAGGGTTATTAGGTAAAACTTGTGGCATTGGTGAATTAGACGAATTATAAATTTTTACCAATTTATTATTTTTATATTGTAATAAACCATTTCGCCAAGAGCTTGCCCAAAGAGTGGTTTTATCTTTCCTATCAATATGAGCATAGGTAATATCTTGTACCATATTAGAATCAAAATCTAAGGGTGGTAAATAAGTCCATTGGTTATTTTCAGAAACATTTACTCCTTGATCAATGTATAAGGTCCCTCCTGCGTCATCTGGGTGAGATGGAGAAACTGCCAACTTCCCTTCGAATATATCAATATTATTTACCAAAAATTTATTTAAACCATCAGCCGTAATTTTATTTTGAGGGTAATATGGCCAATAACTATATGTTTGATAAAGCCCATTTAACTCATCTGCCAACCAATAAGACCTATTTGTTTCTTCATCAATTCCAAAATATCCGTCTACTATTTTACATTGGGCTCCATTAAAACTCGTTACATAATTTATAATGCCGCCAGTATAAAAATCTCGAACCAAAAAACCAAACTCATTTATAACCGAAAAACACTTGCCATTTACTAGCCCTATTTTATGTATTGTATTTCCTTCATTTGAGGTAGGTGGATATTTTTTCCAAGTATTGTTTTCTAAAATATACAAAGTGTCTTTTCCCTTTATGGCTTGATTTAACTTAAATGGAGAATATGCCGCTAATAGTTTTCCTTCTATCGATACTGCTCCAACATATGGGCCAGAAGGGATGTTGGTGTTTAATAAAGCCCAATTTTTGTAATTATTTAAAGCTTTAGTTTTGTAATTAGATTTATATAGCCCAATTGGTGTTGCCGCAACAATAATAGAATCATTTAATGCAACTTGATAAACTTCTAACTCTGCAGCATTAGATCCAATAATATAGGTTTCTTTTATTTCAAGTTTTTCGGTATCAAATACTATAATGCCAAATCCGCAAGCTAAATATGCCAAATGTTTATCAAAAGTTATTTCGTTAATTGTTTTTTTTCCATTTAGCATTTTTAATTTAAAATCTGGATAATTTTTAATATTTCCATTTAAATCAATTACGTCGATATTACAGTTTTCGTAAATAACTAGTAGTTTATTATTATAGGTATTAGTTCGCAGAAGTTTGATTCCAACATCATTTAAGCCATTAATTTTATTTAATTTTTGAATACTTTTTTCTAATTCGTCGAAGTAAACTAAACCCACTTTATTTGAGGCGTATATTTTTGATCCTAATTTAGCAACAGTATTACACGTATTTATACTCAATTGATCTTGCCAACTACCTGGGCCAATTTGAGAAAAGTTAACCAGTTTAAAGCAACAAAAGGCGAAAGCGAGAAGTATTCTCATTTATAAAATTTAGTAAATTAATTGATTAACGCTAAAAATACAATATTATTTTAGTAAATTTTGAAAATTATGATGGTATATTTGATGTTAATTGGCTCCGTAGTTCAATTGGATAGAATGTCAGATTCCGGTTCTGACGGTTGGGGGTTCGAATC
>Ga0114977_10001197_pt1 | contig 16945 bp, 28 predicted proteins | sample S_130805_MF_Meta_FD_87026 | JGI IMG/M metagenome (GOLD analysis project Ga0114977, IMG submission 87026) | Freshwater microbial communities from Lake Simoncouche, Canada to study carbon cycling - S_130805_MF_MetaG | ecosystem: Environmental > Aquatic > Freshwater > Lake | place: Lake...
GATAACGTGAGTATCGTCGTCAACTTGATCAACCCAATCGCGATGGAAGAAGGCTTGCGCTTCGCTATTCGTGAAGGTGGTCGTACTGTTGGTGCGGGTGTGGTTGCTAAAGTTATCGAGTAAAGATACAATGCGCCCCCTCGCGTGGTCTAGGCCACGCGTTTTCGTTCTTTAAACAGCGGTTTTACCGCTAACACAAGCTGAGAAAATTATGCAAAGTCAAAAAATTCGCATTCGCCTTAAGGCATTCGACTATCGTTTGATCGATCAATCTGCGTTGCAGATTGTTGAAACCGCAAAACGCACTGGTGCTGTGGTTAAAGGTCCAGTTCCTTTGCCAACTAAAATTGAGCGTTTTGACATTCTTCGTTCGCCGCATGTGAACAAGACTTCGCGTGATCAGTTTGAAATTCGTACCCATTTGCGTTTGATGGACATCATTGACCCAACTGACAAAACTGTCGATGCGTTGATGAAATTAGATTTGCCAGCAGGCGTAGACGTAGAAATTAAGTTGCAGTAATTAGTAGTTGTAGTACTTGGATCGGTTGACCAATTGTAGTCAACCCCTTAAATAAGGAAAAAATAATGAGCTTAGGACTTGTCGGTCGCAAGATTGGCATGACCCGTATTTTTACTGACGACGGATCATCGTTGCCGGTAACGGTGCTGGACGTGTCCAATAATCGCATTACTCAGATCAAATCAGCCTCAACAGATGGTTACTCTGCAGTTCAAGTTGCTTTCGGTACGCGTCGTGCGAGCCGTGTAACTTCAGCTGCTGCGGGTCATTTTGCTAAAGCTGGTGTTGAAGCGGGTAGCGTATTAAAAGAATTTACGGTTACGCCTGATCAATTGGCAACGTTGACCGTTGGTAGTCATGTAAGTGTTGATTTGTTCCAGGTTGGTCAAATCATTGATGTGACTGGCACAACGATTGGTAAAGGCTATGCCGGCACCATCAAACGTCACCACTTTAAATCAGGTCGTGCTACTCACGGTAACTCGAAGTCGCATAATGTTCCAGGTTCCATCGGTATGGCGCAAGATCCAGGTCGTGTATTTCCTGGTAAGCGCATGACTGGTCACTTGGGTGATGTTCAGCGCACTGTTCAAAACCTGCAAATCGTTCGTATTGATGCTGAGCGCCAATTGTTGTTGGTGCGCGGCGCTGTTCCGGGCGCGCCTGGTGGCGACGTAATCGTGCGCCCAGCAGTGAAGGCGAGGGCATAATGGAATTAAAAGTCATTACAGAAAACGGCAAAGCTGCGGCGAATGTTATCGCTTCGGATGAGATGTTTGGTCGTGAATATAACGAAGCATTGGTTCATCAATTGGTGACGGCTTATCAAGCAAATGCTCGTTCTTCTAGTAGCAAACAAAAAGGTCGTAGCGAAATCGCTAAAAGTACTCGTAAGCCATTTGCCCAAAAGGGTACTGGTCGTGCACGTGCCGGTATGGCATCTAGCCCATTGTGGCGTGGCGGCGGTAAGATTTTCCCGAATGGCCCAGAGGAAAATTACACTCAAAAAGTTAACCGTAAAATGTACCGCGCTGGCTTGGCTGCGATTTTGTCGCAACTGGTCCGTGAAGATCGTTTGATGGTAATTGACTCTTTGACTGTTGAAGCGCCAAAAACAAAATTGTTGGCCGATAAAATGAAGAGTTTGGGCTTCGGTTCTGAGCGCGTTCTTATTATCACCGACAGCATTGACGAAAACTTGTATTTGTCTTCACGTAACTTGCCAAATGTATTGGTACTTGAAGCGCACCAGGCTGACCCGGTTAGCTTGGTTCGTTTTCATAAAGTTGTGATGACTCGCAGTGCAATTGCCAAGATTGAGGAGGTGCTGGTATGAGTACGCTAACTTTCAATCAAGAGCGTCTGATGAATGTTTTGTTGGCTCCGCAAATCTCTGAAAAAGCGACGTTCATTGCTGAAAAGCATGATCAAGTTATTTTTCACGTGGTTTCTGATGCCAATAAGCTGGAGGTCAAGGCGGCGGTTGAATTGATGTTCAAGGTTACAGTGAACAGCGTTCAAATTAGCAACGTAAAAGGCAAGCAAAAAAGATTCGGCAAACATATGGGTCGCCGTAACAATTGGAAAAAAGCCTACGTTTGTTTGGCTGCTGGCCAAGAAATCAATTTTGCTGCAAGCGAGCAAGGATAAGTCATGGCACTGATTAAACTTAAACCAACTTCTCCAGGCCGCCGCGCTGTTGTGCGTGTGGTCACACCAGATTTGCATAAAGGTAAACCTTTAGCATCTTTGATCGAGAGAAAAAATCGTACTGCTGGTCGTAATCACAATGGTCATATCACCGTGCGTCACATGGGTGGTGGTCATAAAAAGAATTACCGTCTGGTGGATTTTAAACGTAACAAAGATGGTATTCCAGCGACAGTTGAACGCATTGAATACGATCCAAACCGCACTGCTCACTTAGCATTGTTGTGCTACGCCGATGGCGAACGTAGCTATATTTTGGCACCTAAGGGTGTGGCTGCTGGCGCGCAATTGATGAATGGCTCGGAAGCGCCAATCAAAGCAGGTAACACGCTGCCTTTGCGTAATATTCCAGTAGGTTCAACGATTCATGCAATCGAAATGATGCCAGGTAAAGGTGCTCAATTAGCGCGCTCTGCCGGTACTTCAGTTCAGTTGCTGGCACGTGAAGGTAGTTACGCTCAGTTGCGCTTGCGCTCTGGCGAAATTCGCAAAGTGCACGTTGATTGCCGCGCAACCATTGGTGAAGTCGGTAACGGCGAACATTCATTGCGTTCGATCGGTAAAGCGGGTGCAAATCGCTGGCGTGGTATTCGTCCAACCGTTCGCGGTGTGGCGATGAACCCGGTTGATCACCCACATGGTGGTGGTGAAGGTAAGACCGCTGCGGGTCGTAATCCGGTTAGCCCATGGGGTGTGCCGGCTAAGGGATTCCGTACTCGACGCAACAAGCGCACTAGCGGCATGATTGTTCGCCGCCGCTTTCAGTCTTAAGGGGTAAGTAAATATGGCACGTTCAGTTAAAAAAGGTCCGTTCGTCGATCTTCACTTGTTGAAGAAAGTTGAAGCCGTGCGCGCAACGAATGATAAGCGTCCAGTTAAAACCTGGTCACGTCGTTCGACAGTGTTCCCGGAATTCGTAGGCTTGACGATCGCTGTGCATAATGGCAAACAACATATTCCGGTGTATATCTCCGAAAATATGGTTGGCCATAAGCTTGGTGAATTTTCTTTGACCCGTACTTTCAAAGGCCACGCAGCCGATAAAAAAGCTGCGTCCAAGAAATAAGGAAACATGATGAGCACAAAAGCAGTTATTAAGGGTGTTCGCCTGTCAGCACAGAAAGGTCGCTTGGTAGCCGATCAGATTCGCGGTTTACAAGTTGAAAAGGCATTGCAATTGCTATCTTTCAGTCCTAAAAAGGGCGCCGTCATCATCAAAAAGGCTCTTGAGTCTGCTATCGCCAATGCTGAGCATAACGATGGTGCAGATGTTGATGAGTTGAAAGTGACAACGATCTATATCGATAAAGGTACTTCTCTGAAGCGCATGACGCCCCGTGCTAAGGGCCGTGGTACTGGCATCGAGAAGCAGACTAGTCACATCACTATTGTCGTCGGGAGCTGATTATGGGACAGAAAATTCATCCAATCGGTTTCCGATTGAGCGTAACTAAAAATTGGTCTTCAAAGTGGTATTCGAATAGCAAAAATTTCTCTGAGTTGTTGCTCAAAGATATTGAAGTTCGTGCTTACTTGAAAAAGAAATTGGCCGGCGCGGGTGTTTCGAAGATTGTTATCGAACGTCCAGCTAAAAATGCCAAGATCACCATCTACACTGCACGTCCAGGCGTGGTTATCGGTAAAAAGGGTGAGGACATCGAGCATTTACGCAATGAATTGAAAAAGCGTATGGGTTTGGCAGATGTTGGTTTAAACATTGAAGAAGTTCGCAAGCCAGAAATCGACGCGCAATTGATCGCTGATTCGATTACTCAACAGTTGGAAAAACGGATCATGTTCCGTCGTGCGATGAAACGTGCGATGCAAAACGCGATGCGTTTGGGTGCTTTGGGTATCAAAATTATGAGCGCGGGTCGTTTGAATGGTATCGAAATTGCGCGTACTGAATGGTATCGCGAAGGTCGTGTGCCACTACATACTTTGCGCGCTGACATCGATTATGGTACTTCAGAAGCTTTGACAACCTACGGTATTATTGGCGTTAAGGTCTGGGTTTATAAAGGTGATGCTGGTCAACAAGATGCTGCTACGGCAGTCGCAGCTGAACCGGAAAAGAAAGTAAGAAAGTCGGGGGCAAAACATGCTACAGCCAGCTAGAAGAAAATACCGCAAAGAGCAAAAAGGCCGTAATACCGGCGTTGCGACTCGCGGCAATGCAGTCAGTTTTGGTGAGTTTGGTTTGAAGGCGGTTGGTCGTGGTCGTTTGACGGCGCGTCAAATTGAAGCGGCACGTCGCGCAATGACTCGTCATATTAAACGTGGTGGTCGTATTTGGATTCGAATTTTCCCAGATAAGCCAATTTCACAAAAACCTGCCGAAGTTCGTATGGGTAACGGTAAAGGTAATCCTGAGTACTACGTTGCCGAGATTCGTCCAGGCAAAATGTTGTACGAAATGGACGGTGTTGATGAGGTTTTGGCACGCGAGGCATTCAAATTGGCTTCAGCTAAATTGCCTATCGCCACCACTTTTGTAGTTAGACAGGTAGGGGCTTAATTATGAATGCTAGCGAAATGAAAGCTAAATCAGCTGCCGAGTTGCAAGTTGAACTCTTGGCGTTGACTAAGGCGCAATTCGGACTGCGTATGCAGTTGGCGACACAGCAACTAACTGACAATAGTCAGTTGGGTAAAGTGCGCCGTGATATTGCCCGCGTTAAAACCATATTGAAACAGAAGGGTACGCAGCAATGAGCGAATCAAATTTGAAGCGTACGCTGACCGGTACGGTTGTCAGTGACAAGATGAACAAGACGGTTACCGTTTTGGTTGAGCGCAAAGTTAAGCATCCTCAGCTAGGCAAGATCGTCAGTGTATCTAAGAAATACCATGCGCATGATGAAAACGATGAGTTTAATCAAGGCGATGTGGTGTTGATCGAAGAGTGCCGGCCTTTAGCTAAAACAAAAAGTTGGCGCGTTGCAAAATTGCTCAATAAAGCAACTTCGATCTAATTCGTAGGCCCGGCAGAGTTCGGGCTGAAAAATAATATAAATAATTGTGAAATTCTGCTTGCCTTGTGTGGTAAGTTTGAATATAATGCGCGGCTTCGTTTCACCGCTGCATGCAGCGGCCTAACCCGAACGGGTTCCAAAACTAGCCGCTGCAGGCGGATTAAGTTGGAGATTGATAAATGATACAAATGCAATCTGTTTTGAATGTGGCTGACAACACCGGTGCACGCTCCGTTATGTGTATTAAAGTGTTGGGTGGTTCAAAGCGTCGTTATGCTGGAATTGGCGATGTGATCAAGGTCAGTATTAAAGATGCTGCGCCGCGTTCACGTGTTAAAAAAGGTGAGGTTTACAGTGCGGTTGTGGTGCGTACGGCTAAAGGTGTGCGTCGCAGTGATGGTTCTTTGATTAAGTTTGATGGTAATGCTGCGGTGTTATTGAACAATAAATTAGAGCCAATTGGTACGCGTATTTTTGGACCGGTTACTCGTGAACTGCGCAATGAGCGATTTATGAAGATCGTTTCGCTAGCGCCAGAAGTACTGTAACGCAAGCGAGGATAAATCATGAGTAAGATTAAGAAAAATGACGATGTGATCGTTATTGCTGGCAAGGACAAAGGAAATCGCGGTACAGTTATTTCTGTGGATGTTAACTTCCTGGTTGTTGGTGGCGTGAATAAAGTTAAGAAGCATCAAAAGCCTAATCCTGTTAAGGGGTTGGCTGGCGGCATCGTAGAGATTGAGAAGCCGATTCATGCTTCCAATGTTGCGATATATAACGCGACTGCCAAAAAAGCAGATCGTATTGGTTTTAAAACCCTGGGTGACGGAACTAAGGTTCGCGTGTACAAATCCAGTGGCGAAGTGATTGCGTAAGGGGTAACAGAGCATGGCTCGTTTGTACGACTATTACAAAACATCTGTAGCGCCTGAGTTGATGAAGCAGTTTGCTTATGCGTCTATTATGGAAGTTCCGCGTATCGAAAAAATCACGCTCAATATGGGTGTTGGTGAGGCGGTTGCGGATAAGAAGGTGATGGATCACGCGGTTGGCGATATGCAAAAAATTGCAGGTCAAAAGCCAGTGGTGACTAAATCTAAGAAATCTATCGCGGGTTTTAAAATTCGTGAAAACTATCCAGTTGGTTGCAAAGTAACTTTGCGTCGTGAGCGGATGTATGAATTCTTGGATCGTTTAGTTACCATTGCTATTCCGCGTATTCGTGACTTCCGTGGTATTTCGGGTAAGTCTTTTGATGGCCGTGGTAATTACAACATGGGCGTTAAAGAGCAAATTATTTTCCCAGAAATTGAATACGATAAAATTGACGCTTTGCGTGGTATGAATATTACGATTACCACGACTGCTAAATCTGACGCTGAAGCTAAAGCTTTGTTGTTGGCTTTTAAATTCCCACTGAAGGGTTGATATGGCTAAGTTATCTATCATTAATCGCGATCTAAAGCGTCGTGTGCTGGTTGAAAAGTTTGCTGTCAAACGCGCAGCATTAAATGCTACTGCGACTGACATGTCTTTGACGGATGAAGAGCGTGCTGCGGCGCGTCAAAAAATACAAGCTTTGCCGCGTGATTCTAGTCCGGTTCGTTTGCGTAATCGTTGCGCGCTGACTGGTCGTCCGCGTGGTGTATTTAGCAAGTTTGGTTTGGGTCGTATCAAGTTACGCGAATTTGCAATGCGTGGCGAGATTCCTGGTGTAGTTAAGGCAAGCTGGTAAGGGTGAATCTATGAGTATGAGTGATCCTATCTCCGACATGTTAACGCGCATTCGTAATGCGCAAATGGCGGAAAAAGTAACGGTTTCAATGCCTTCATCAAAGATTAAGGTGGCGATAGCCAAAGTTCTTCAAGATGAAGGTTATGTTGATGGTTTTAAGATCGGTGGATCTGATGCCAAGCCAACATTAGCAATCGGATTGAAATATTATGCCGATCGTCCTGTTATAGAGATGATTCAGCGTGTTAGCCGTCCAGGCTTGCGCGTTTACAAAGGTAGCGAAGACATTCCGCGCGTCATGAATGGCTTGGGAATCGCTATTGTCTCAACATCCAAAGGTCTGATGACAGACCGCAAAGCTCGTGCCAATGGTTTCGGCGGCGAAGTTTTGTGTGTAGTCGCTTAAGGGGTTGATATGTCAAGAGTTGCTAAAAATCCTGTAATTGTTCCTGCTGGCGTAGAGTTTTCACAAGCAGCTGGGCAGATTTCTGTTAAAGGCCCGCTGGGTACTTTGACGCAAGAGTTGAAGAGTGGTGTTGTTGTTGAGCAGCAGGGCGATGCCTTGATGTGCAAAGCTTCGAATGATTCAGCTCAGGCTGATGCGATGTCTGGAACCATTCGTGCCTTATTGGCGAATATGGTTACGGGTGTTAGCAAAGGTTTTGAGCGTAAATTGACATTGGTTGGTGTGGGTTATCGTGCACAAGCTGCCGGTGATACGCTTAACTTGTCATTGGGTTATTCGCATCCTGTTGTATACAAAATGCCAGCTGGTGTGAAAGTTGTTACACCAACTCAAACTGAAGTTGTATTGACCGGTTCCGATAAGCAGCAAGTCGGACAGGTTGCCGCTGAAATTCGCGCATTCCGTGAACCAGAGCCATATAAGGGCAAGGGTGTACGTTATTCCGATGAGGTGGTGATCTTGAAAGAAACCAAGAAGAAATAATCGAGGCCGAAATGTTGAATAAAAATCAAGCTCGTCTGCGCAGATCACGCAAAACCCGTGCAAAAATCGCTGAGCAAAAAGTAATTCGTTTGGCAATTCATCGCACTAACTTGCATATCTACGCTCAAGTAATTTCTGCGGATGGCGGAACAGTTTTGGCTAGCGCCTCAACTTTAGAGGCTGAAGTCCGATCGCAAGTTGGAAATGGTGGTAATGCGGCAGCTGCGGCAGCGGTTGGTAAACGTGTTGCTGAAAAAGCTCTAACTGCTGGCGTGACTGCTGTTGCGTTCGATCGTTCAGGCTACAAATATCATGGTCGCATTAAAGCGTTAGCAGATGCTGCGCGCGAACATGGCTTGAAGTTCTAATTGGGGTGAATCATGGCTAAAGCGCAAGGTAGAAATCAGCAGCAAGAAGACAAAGGTGACGGCCTCATCGAAAAGATGATCGCGGTTAACCGTGTGACCAAGGTGGTAAAAGGTGGTCGCATTATGGGTTTTGCTGCATTAACAGTAGTTGGTGATGGTGATGGTCGCGTTGGCATGGGCAAGGGCAAATCGAAAGAGGTGCCAGTTGCAGTGCAAAAAGCAATGGACGAATCACGTCGTAAATTGTCTAAGGTTAATTTGAAGAACGGCACATTGCATCATGCGGTGATCGGTCGTCATGGCGCAGCTAAGGTGTTTATGATGCCGGCTTCAGATGGTACCGGTATTATTGCTGGTGGCGCGATGCGTGCGGTGTTCGAGGCGGTTGGTATTCGTAATGTGCTGGCTAAGTGTATGGGTTCTAACAATCCTTACAATGTGGTTCGTGCAACATTGAACGGTCTGCAGTCATTGAATGCACCATCCGAGATCGCTGCTAAACGCGGTAAATCTGTTGAAGATATCCAGGGGTAATGATGACAGCCACTAAAGCGCAAGCTAAGACATTAAAAGTGACCCAGATCAAAAGTATGATCGGCACTAAGGAATCTCACCGTGCAACTTTGCGCGGTCTGGGATTGCGTCGTATCAATCACACTGTCGAGTTGGAAGATACACCGGCAGTTCGTGGCATGATTAACAAAGTGTATTATTTGGTTAAGTGCGAGGCCTAAATGCAACTGAATCTTATTAAGCCTGCTGAGGGCTCAACGCATTATAAACGCCGTGTTGGTCGCGGTATCGGTTCTGGTTTGGGCAAAACTGCTGGTCGTGGTCATAAGGGTCAAAAATCCCGATCTGGCGGCTTCCATAAAGTTGGTTTCGAAGGTGGTCAAATGCCTTTGCAACGTCGTTTGCCTAAGCGTGGTTTCGTTTCATTAACACGTAATGACACTGCTCAGGTTCGTCTGGCTGACTTGGAGAAAATGCCAGTTGAAGTCATTGACTTGTTGGCATTGAAGCAAGCTGGTTTTGTACCAGCGATTGCTAAGTTTGCTAAAGTTATTTTGTGCGGCGAGTTAACTCGTGCAGTTAATTTGCAAGGTCTGCTGTTGACTAAGGGTGCGCGAGCCGCAGTCGAAGCTGCTGGCGGAAGTATTGCTGAGTAAGGTATCAAGTGAACGCTTCAATTAAAGGCGCTAAAGCCAACAAATACGGTGATCTAGGTCAGCGACTGTGGTTTCTGTTAGGTGCTTTGATCGTTTATCGAATTGGCGCCCACATTCCGGTTCCGGGTATTGATCCGACTGTGTTGGCTGATTTGTTTAAATCGCAAAAGGGCGGCATTTTGGGCATGTTCAACATGTTCTCTGGTGGCGCTTTGTCGAGATTTACGATTTTTGCCCTGGGCATTATGCCTTATATTTCAGCATCGATCATTATGCAGCTGGCCGCAATCGCGGTGCCGCAACTTGAGCAGCTAAAAAAAGAAGGTGAAGCGGGTCGTCGTAAGATTACTCAGTACACTCGATACGGCACTTTGTTGTTGGCTTTGTTTCAAGCGTTTGGTATTTCGGTTGCATTGCAATCTCAGGCTGGATTGGTGTTAAACCCTGGCGTGATGTTTCAAATGACCTCGGTGATTACCTTGGTAACCGGCACCATGTTTTTGATGTGGCTGGGTGAGCAGATTACAGAACGTGGTTTAGGGAATGGTATCTCACTGATTATTTTCGCAGGTATCGCTGCCGGTTTGCCTAATGCGATTGGTAACACTTTGGAAATGGCTAGAACCGGTGCTTTCTCGATTCCCTTGGTGTTGTTCTTGTTTGTTGCTGCGATTTTGATTACAGCGCTGGTGGTTTTTGTTGAGCGCGGTCAACGCAAAGTTTTAGTTAATTACGCTAAGCGTCAAGTGGGTAATAAAGTGTACGGTGGTCAAAGTTCTCATTTGCCACTGAAGTTGAATATGGCAGGTGTGATTCCACCGATTTTCGCTTCAAGTATTATTTTGTTCCCAGCAACTTTGGCGGGTTGGTTTGGTGCCGGTTCTGGCATGACTTGGTTAAAAGATGTGAGTGAGAAGTTGTCACCTGGTCAGCCGATGTATGTTCTGTTTTACGCTGCGGCGATTGTGTTTTTCTGCTTCTTTTATACGGCGTTAGTATTTAGCCCAAAAGAGACAGCTGATAATTTGAAAAAGAGTGGTGCGTTTTTGCCGGGGATCCGTCCTGGTGAGCAAACTGCCCGCTATATAGAAAAGATTATGTTGCGCTTAACCTTGGTGGGGGCTGTTTACATCACCTTGGTATGCTTGATACCTGAGTTTTTGGTGGTGAAATGGAATGTGCCCTTTTATTTTGGTGGTACTTCCCTGTTAATTCTGGTGGTAGTTACGATGGATTTCATGGCTCAAGTTCAGTCATACATGATGTCTCACCAGTATGAAAGCCTGTTGAAGAAAGCTAATTTTAAAGGCGGGTTGACGCGTTAATGGCAAAGGAAGACGTAATACAAATGCAGGGAGAGATCGTTGAATCTCTGCCAAATGCAACCTTTCGCGTTAAGTTGGAAAACGGTTTTATCGTGTTGGGACATATCTCTGGCAAGATGCGGATGCACTACATTCGAATCTTACCAGGTGATAAGGTAACGGTAGATGTATCGCCTTACGACTTGAGTCGCGCACGAATAGTATTCCGTGCCAAGTAATTGTAAGTGAATTGGTTTTAGGAGAACGTAATGAAAGTTCAAGCTTCTGTAAAAAAAGTTTGCCGTAACTGTAAGATCGTTCGGCGCAATCGTGTGGTTCGTGTGATTTGTAGTTCTGATCCACGCCATAAACAGCGCCAAGGTTGATTTTTTAAATCAATGTTGGTTATTAATTTTTTTCCTTTTTTCGAATAGGGTAGCTGCATGGCTCGTATTGCCGGTGTAAACATTCCAAATCATCAACACGCTGTAATTGCACTAACTGCAATTTATGGTATTGGTAGAACTCGTTCACAACAGATCTGCGCATCTGCTGGTGTCGTAACGTCAACAAAGATGAAAGACGTGACTGATGCTGATATGGAGAAATTGCGTGAAGAGGTCAGCAAATTTACGGTAGAAGGTGACTTGCGTCGCGAAGTCTCCATGAACATCAAACGCTTGATGGACTTGGGATGCTATCGTGGTCTTCGCCATCGTCGTGGTTTGCCAGTTCGTGGCCAACGCACACGTACTAACGCTCGTACCCGTAAGGGTCCGCGTAAGGCGATAGCCGGTGCGAAGAAGTAATCTTCGTACAAACAATTTTTAAAGGAAATAATTATGGCTAAGACAAGCACTAGGGTGCGTAAGAAAGTCAAAAAGAACGTAGCAGAAGGAATTGCACACGTTCATGCTTCTTTCAACAACACGATTGTGACGATTACAGACCGCCAAGGTAATGCCTTGGCTTGGTCAACCAGCGGTGCAAATGGCTTTAAAGGATCGCGTAAGAGCACTCCTTTTGCTGCGCAGATCGCTGCTGAACAAGTTGGTAAAGCCGCACAAGAGTGTGGTGTTAAGAATCTTGAAGTTCGCATCAAAGGCCCAGGCCCTGGTCGTGAATCCGCTGTGCGCGCATTGAATGCCGCCGGTTTTAAGATCACCAGCATTTCGGACATTACGCCGGTACCACATAACGGCTGCCGTCCTCCGAAAAAGCGTCGTATCTAATTGTTGGGAGTATAGATCTTGGCTAGAAATCTTGATGCAAAATGTCGTCAATGCCGCCGCGAAGGCGAAAAGTTGTTCTTGAAGGCAGAAAAATGTTTTACCGATAAATGTTCTGTTGAGCGTCGTGCTTATCCGCCTGGCCAACATGGTCAGAAGAAGAACCAACGTCAGTCCGAATACGGCGGCCAGCTTCGCGAGAAGCAAAAAGTTCGTCGTATTTATGGTTTGATGGAAGGTCAATTCCGTTTGACATACAAACGTGCTGAGCAAGAACGTGGCATCACCGGCGAAAGCTTGTTGCAATTGCTTGAATCACGTTTGGACAACGTTGCATACCGTATGGGTTTTGGCGCATCACGTGCTGAAGCGCGTCAGGTTGTACGTCACAACGCTATTTTGGTTAACGGCAAACGTGTGAACATTCCTTCATACCAAGTTCGTCCAGGCGACGTGGTTGAAGTGGCTGAAAAATCTAAGAACCAATTGCGTTTGAAAGCTGCCTTGCAAGCTGCTGAACAACGTGGTTACCCTGAGTGGATCGAAGTTGACACTAAGGCGTTCAAAGGTACTTACAAAGCCATGCCGCAACGTTCTGAATTGCCAGCGACAATCAATGAACATCTGATTGTTGAGTTGTATTCCAAGTAATCCACGCGGAGTCGTATATGCCAAATAACAGTTTGTTGAAACCCCGCATTATTGATGTGCAACGGATTTCACCTACGCAAGCGCGTGTGGTAATGGAACCGTTCGAGCGTGGCTACGGCCACACTTTAGGCAATGCCTTGCGTCGTATTTTGCTTTCCTCTATGCCCGGTGCTGCTGTGACCGAGGTGAAGATTGCTGGCGTGTTGCACGAATACTCATCGATCGATGGCGTGCAACAAGACGTTGTTGAAATTTTGCTGAACCTAAAAGGTTTGGTGTTGAAGTTGCATAACGCTAGCGAAAAAACCCTGTATTTGAAAAAATCAGGCGCTGGTGTAGTGACAGCTGCTGACATCGAAACAGATGGCGACACAGAAGTGATCAATCCTAACCACGTTATCGCCCACTTAACAGCTGGCGGCAAACTGGATATGGAAATCAAAGTTGAACAAGGTCGTGGTTATGTTTCTGCCATTTCCCGTCAACAACCTGGTGTTACGCGTCCCGTTGGCCATATCGCATTGGATGCTTCATTCAGCCCAATCAGCCGCGTTAGTTACGCAGTTGAGAGTGCTCGGGTTGAACAGCGTACCGACTTAGATAAGCTGATCATGGATATCGAAACGAATAGCGCAATTGATCCGGAAGAGTCGATTCGTTACGCCGCTCGCATCTTGGTTGACCAGTTCTCAGTGTTTGCTGCATTGGAAGGCACACCAGCGCCGGTTGAAAAACCACAAGCGCCTAAAGTTGATCCAATGTTGTTGCGCCCAGTTGATGATTTGGAATTGACGCCACGTTCATCAAACTGCTTGAAAGCGCAAAGCATCCATTACATTGGCGATTTGATTCAACACAATGAAGCTGACTTGTTGCGCACTCCAAACTTGGGTCGCAAGTCACTTAACGAAATCAAGCAAGTACTGGCTGAACACGGCCTGTCGCTCGGTATGAAATTAGAAAACTGGCCAGCGCCGGTAACGAACTAAGCAAATAGCAGTACGAAAGGATAATCATGCGTCATCGTTTAGGTCTTAGAAAACTCAATCGCACCAGCAGCCATCGTTTGGCCATGTTGCGTAATATGACAGTTTCGCTCTTGCGTCACGAAGTCATCAAAACAACCTTGCCTAAGGCGAAGGAACTGCGTCGTGTGGCAGAACCTATCCTGACGCTTGGTAAACATCCAAGCTTGTCGAATCGTCGTTTGGCGTTCGCTCGTTTGCGTGATCGTGAAATCGTGACCAAATTGTTTGAAGAATTGGGCCCACGTTACGCAACACGCAATGGTGGTTACTCACGTATTTTGAAGTTCGGTTTCCGTAAGGGTGACAATGCGCCAATGGCGTTAGTTGAACTGATGGACCGTCCAGCGGAAGCGGAAATGGTCGAAATTGCTGACTAAGTAATTAGATTGCTAAAAAAACCGGGATTCGTTCCCGGTTTTTTATTGTCTAAAATTTGAAGGGTAGAAACGAAAAATCCGTCCACGGAAGACACGAAAAGCACGAAATAGCATTTACTGGCAAGCAAATACATATTGGGTTGGAATTGATTAAATAGTGTCAGCAGAATCTATTAAACCGCCGTCTAGCAATAAGTTTTAAAGTATTTTTAGTGCGTTACGTGTTTTTAGTGGAGGGCTTTTGACCTTACTTTAAAAGCTTCTTCAAATACGGACCAGTCACGCTATTCTTATTCGCTGCCACCACTTTAGGTGACCCTTGCGCCACGATTAGACCGCCGCCATCGCCTCCTTCTGGGCCCAAATCTATCACCCAATCCGCCGTTTTAATCACATCCAAATTGTGTTCAATCACGACCAGCGTATTACCTTGATCGCGCAGCGTGTGAATCACTTTTAGCAGTAGCGCGATGTCTTGAAAATGTAGTCCCGTGGTCGGTTCATCCAAGATGTACAAGGTGCGACCGGTGTCACGTTTGGATAATTCAAGCGACAATTTCACTCGTTGCGCTTCGCCGCCTGACAGCGTGGTGGCGCTTTGCCCTAGCGTGATGTAACCCAGCCCCACATCGAGCAAAGTTTGCAATTTCCGCGCAATCACTGGCACCGGCGCAAAGAATTCCCGCGCGTGTTCCACCGTCATTCCCAATACGTCGTGAATGTTTTTGCCTTTGTATTGCACCTCCAACGTTTCGCGATTGTAGCGGTGGCCGTGGCAAACATCGCATGGGACATACACATCCGGCAAAAAGTGCATTTCAACTTTGATAACGCCGTCACCTTGGCACGATTCGCAGCGACCGCCTTTGACATTGAACGAGAATCGTCCTGGGCCATAACCGCGTTCACGCGACGACGGCACGCCAGCAAACAATTCGCGGATTGGCGTAAACACGCCGGTATACGTAGCGGGATTTGACCGCGGCGTGCGACCAATCGGTGACTGATCGACGTTAATCACTTTGTCGAAATGTTCCTGTCCTTCAATCGTGGCATACGGTGCCGGTTCAGTGTTGCTGCCGTATAAATGTTTAGCCACCGCGTGATACAGCGTGTCGTTAATCAACGTCGATTTGCCTGAACCAGACACACCCGCCACGCAAACCAGCAAACCAATCGGTAACTCCAAGGTGACATTTTTCAGATTATTGCCGCAAGCACCCACGATGCGCAGCATTTTCTCGCGATCTGGTTTGCGGTATTTTAGCGGGAGCGGAATGCTGCGTCGGCCCGACAAATAATCACCGGTGAGTGAGTTGGAGTTTGCGCACACTTCGCTTGGTGTGCCTTGAGCAGTGATAGTGCCGCCGTGTTCGCCAGCGCCTGGCCCCATATCCACCAAATAATCCGCTGACATAATCGCGTCTTCATCGTGCTCAACCACAATCACGCTATTGCCCATGTCGCGCAGGCGTTTTAGCGTAGTCAGCAAGCGATCGTTATCGCGCTGATGCAAGCCGATCGACGGCTCATCCAGCACGTACATCACGCCAGTTAAGCCCGAACCAATTTGTGACGCTAGCCGGATTCGTTGCGCTTCGCCGCCAGACAGGGTTTCCGCAGAACGATCCAGCGACAAATACTCCAAGCCCACGTTATTCAAAAAGGTCAGTCGGCTGGCAATTTCCAGCACAATTTTTTCCGCAATAGCCTGTTTATTCCCGGGTAATTTAACTGTTTGGAAAAATGTGAGCGCATGCTTCAGCGCCAATCCACTCAGTTGATAAATGGTGTGATCGGCGACGCGCACATTGCGCGCTTCCAAGCGCAAGCGCGTGCCTTTACATTCTGGGCAGACGCAACCATTCAAATATTTTGCCAATTCTTCGCGCACCGCAGGCGAATCGGTTTCTTTATAGCGGCGTTCCAAATTATTCACGATGCCTTCAAAGGCGTGTTCGCGTACCGAAAACTTACCGCGCTCATTCAAATATTGAAAAGCAATCAACTCGTGGCCGCTACCAAACATCACCACCTGTTGAATGTGATCTGGCAAACTTTCAAACGACTGCTCCAAATCGAAGGCATAATGTTTTGCCAGCGCATCTAGCATTTGGAAATAAAACTGATTTCGCTTATCCCAGCCTTTAATCGCGCCGCTAGATAGCGACAACTGCGGAAACGCCACAATCCGTTTTGGATCGAAAAAATTGATATTGCCCAACCCGTCGCATTTCGGGCAAGCGCCCATTGGGCTGTTAAACGAAAATAAACGCGGCTCTAATTCTTGCAAGGAATAATTGCAAATCGGGCAGGCAAACTTTGCTGAAAATAAATGTTCTGCGCCGCCTTCCATTTCCACCGCCAGCGCCCGACCATCGGCGTGACGTAAGGCCGTTTCAAACGATTCCGCCAAACGCTGTTTAGACTCAGCATTCACCTTCAGCCGATCGACCACGATTTCCACCGTGTGTTTTTGATTCTTCGCCAGTTTCGGCAAATTATCCATTTCCACCACGTTGCCATTCACCCGCAGCCGCACAAAACCTTGCGCGCGTAAATCCTCAAATAATTCAACCTGCTCGCCTTTTCGACCAACCACAATCGGCGACAAAATCATCACCCGCGAACCTTCCGGCAACGCCAAAACGTGATCAACCATTTGCCCCACCGATTGCGCGCGCAACACAATGTCGTGTTCTGGGCAATACGGATCGCCGGCGCGAGCGAACAACAGCCGCAAATAATCGTGAATTTCAGTCACCGTGCCCACCGTCGAACGCGGATTATGCGACGTCGCTTTTTGCTCAATCGCAATTGCTGGCGACAAACCCTCGATTAAATCCACATCCGGTTTTTCCATCAACTGCAAAAACTGCCGCGCATACGCCGACAACGACTCCACATAGCGCCGCTGACCTTCC
>Ga0114977_10001198_pt1 | contig 16942 bp, 28 predicted proteins | sample S_130805_MF_Meta_FD_87026 | JGI IMG/M metagenome (GOLD analysis project Ga0114977, IMG submission 87026) | Freshwater microbial communities from Lake Simoncouche, Canada to study carbon cycling - S_130805_MF_MetaG | ecosystem: Environmental > Aquatic > Freshwater > Lake | place: Lake...
ACACAGTAATCTCCCAAATCCAGCTTTAGAAATTCGCTGTTCTTGAAGGATAGGGGTTGCTGCTCTCGCGTGTCAATGAAAATTTTTGGGTTTGGATTGGCGAGGCATTCTTTTGGAAACTTATCGCCAAACATAAGCTTTGAGCCGCAACTCTCAGTTGCCGCAGAGTAACTGCCAAAAAACTTTTTAAAAACTGAAATGCTTGGCAAACCATAACTCTTCAGGATAACTTCGCATGGTGCAAATCCATCCTTGGTCTTTGAACAAAGCATGTCCAAAAGAATCATACAAACTCCCAAATCTTTATTGTATTGTTGATTAAAGAACTTGTCCTGATTCTCACTACTGAGAAAATAAGTTTGAAAATACTGCTCTTTGTTTTTAAAAGGTAATAAATCGCCAGTAAGCAAGTCTTTGCGCCTAAAATGCTTTACATAATAATCATGCAAGAACATGTCATGCTTTTTGATGTGAGCATGAAGACTGCGTTCTGAATCGAACCCTTGTTGACATTCTAAACAATTAAATAACATCTTCTTTTGAAACACCAAGAACTCTCGCTTTCCATTCGCCCATGCTCTCTAGCCTATTAGCTTCTTCGCTAATTATCTTCTTTTGCATCTCTGCAATCTTGACCATGTTTTTGCGCTCTTCCTCATCCTGAAACAACTGAACCAAAGAAATAATTGATGCATTTTCTTTGTATTTATTTTTCATTCTTTCGGCGCGATCACCTTGCAGTTTTTTAGTGAGATTTTCAATGCGCCCTTCGCATTGATGGTATTCGCTGGACTTTGCCTTGATGATTTCAGCAAGCCTCATGGTTATATCTTGTTGATCGTCAATCTCATCAAATTGATCGTTAAGTTTGTTCAAGTGCTTGCCAACAACTTCCAAGTTGATGATTTCTTTGCACACGTTCATGTAAAGATTCAATTCATCAGAGGATAGGTCTGGCTTGTCCCAAGTTAAACGAATAAATTCTTCTTCAAAAAGAATGCGATCTTTTTGCGACAAGTAATTATTCATGATTGTCACAAAGCGAGAATTGGAAAGATTAATAGTGAGCTTATCAATGCAAATCTTATACTGGCGAGAAATTTTATTTTCGTCTAGAGTCAAACCTGTAGCATCATTGATCTTTTTTAAGACGCGACTAGAAGCTTTTGGCGGAATGTACTCTGTGAGCAGTGCAGACTCAGAATTACCAACAAGATCAGGATTCACTAGTCTAATGTAGTCAAGAATCGCTCTTTGCTCCATGCCAAGCTTTTTAACTTCGCGATCTTGGAAAATTAATTCAGCAATGCGAAAAGTGGATGTTCCAGCTTGACTCTGCAAAAGAGCAAACTGTTTTTGAGCGTCATTTAATTCAATGCTTTCGCTCTTTTCTTTTTTTGTGGTTGTGAAGGAGTAATTGTTATCAATTAAAAATTGCCTAACCAAACGGCCTTCTTTTTTTCTTCCATCCAAAGACTGATCATTGAAACACCTTTTAGTGAGTTCGTTGAGATCAGTGATTTGCAAATAGTTTTCGCTAATGAATTTTTTTTGCTCTTCTGTGAGATCGCTCATAAAATGTCTTTATTCTTTAAGATTTCAACAGCCTTGTCTCGAAAAAGCTTTTTGAGATTTTTGATTTGCTTGTAGCCGATTTTACGATTTTTTTCGCTGCTGCGATAGCCTAAAAATTTTGCAACATCTTCGTCCGACATCTTTTCGAAGAAAAGCATTTCATAGGCGCGAAAATAGTTTTCTGACAATACTTTTTTCATCTCTTGATTAAGCAAAGAGATTGATTGAGAATAGTCTAGTTGATGCAGAGGCATCTCTTCAACTTCGCGAGAGTGATTTTCCAACTCTAGCGGAAGCTTAATGTTATAACCGTATCTTTTGCTCTTGGACCAAACAGCATACTTTTCACAAGAGGAGTCTTGTGATCCGCTGATGTTTAGAGAACAAAAATCATCGCCCAAATTGTAAGGGCAACTCATGCACGGTTTAACGTAATTTGTATAATTGTTGCGAATAAGATTTCGAATCTGATTAGCAATGACGCGAGAAAGCCAAGGCTCAAGAGCTTTCTTCTGGTCCCACATGCTCCACTTTTTGAAGATGTGTAATTTAATGATTTGCTCAACGTCTTCGAAAGACATCCATTTTAATACGTTAAGCTGCCATTTGTTTCGGCGCTTTCGTATTTCGATTTCAATGATTGGTAGCTTTTCCTCGAAAAGAATTTTTTTACGTCTTGGCATGTTTGTCTTTAAGTTCGCTTAAAGACATTGCGCGATTTCTTCTAGAGAATGTTCTTGGTTGACCAAAAAGCTCGCCTAATTGATAGCTACGATTGCTAGAACCGTCGTTTTCAATTTCATAAGCAAGAGAGGAAAGATTAGGAATTTCAGAAACATCAGAAAACTCTTCTGAGCTTTCATCTTCTTCTTTAATAGTTTCTTCTCTCTTGTTGGGCGCAGGTAGTTTAGCTGATGCGGTGGCAGTTAATTTTGTACCGCATTTTCCGCAAAAGTTTGGAGCAGAGACTGTGTAAGTTATTTTATTGCCACAGTTGGTACAGAATGAAACGGCCATATTATTTAGATTTTAATTCTTTTTTGATTTCGTCAGTGTCTCGCTTTATATATTCAAGCTTAGTGTTGATTAATTCAACTATTGATTGAATTTTTTGATCAAGCATTTTGTTTTTTGATTCCACTTCGACTACTCTCTCATCAAGAACTTGCAAATCTACTATAGAGGCATAATTACTGTTAAGCCACAAAACAAGAACGCCCACAACAACTAACACAGTGCTCTTGATGGCTTCGAACCAATCAAGGCTAATTTTATTTGTTGAGGGCTTCTCTGGCATGTTTTAATTTACACTTTTTTATCCATGTTTTCGATTTTTTCAACGATAAATTTAAGAATTTCGCTGCGGAAAATATCGCTCTTGTCAAACTTAAAAACATGAATTCCTCTGGCTTTACTTTCTTCGTTATCGAAACAATCCAAGAAGCGTGAGAACCCGCTGCTGCGAATATCGCTTTGCATCAAATCACCAGATAAGAAAATCTTGGCATTCTCGCCAACGCGAGTGAGAAGCGTTACAAGCTCTTTTTTAGAGAAGTTTTGGCACTCATCACAAACAACAACTTTGTTTTGCCAGCTTGAGCCGCGCACAAAGTTTACTGGCATAGCGTTAATAACGCCATCTTTGCGCAAGGATACCATTGTGGGCGCTGTGATGATTTCGTCCATCTTGTCCTCAAGAGGCATCAAGAAAGGCGAGAACTTCTCATCCACTGTTCCTGGCAAGCTGCCCAAGCCTTTGTCGCCGCTCTCTGCAATGCTGCGAATGTATGTTAAGTCCCAATCTCTGTTTGATGCTAAAAGATTCAACGCAGAATAAACGCTCATGTAAGTTTTCGCGCTTCCTGCTGGACCTGCTATGAAGACAATTTTTGTGTCTGGGTTTAAACAGATTTCGAGTAGTTGTTTTTGCTTTTCAGAAAATTTAAATTTGCGCTGTTTGAACTCGACTTTACGTTCCATTGAACCGATTTCAATAGAACCCTCTGAAGACTTTTTAGATTTGGCCATTCAGATTATATTACACTTTAATAAATATTTTCTCTGATTGTTACTGAACCATTTAAAGAATTTCCTTGCTGCTGAGTGAGTGATTGGCTAGTGATTTTGCCGCTCACATCAATGGCAAAAACATAATTGCTGCGGGGATCAAAAGAAGTTCCAGTGATAAAATGCCTAAAAGGAGAAAACCTAAAACTCACAAAAGAACCATCGCCGCTGCCATTAAAATCAATAATTTGTCCCACATTCTCGCCCTCAATAGTGACTGTGCGCTCAACGCTGTTCAAAAGAACTCTCTCTGGTGTTTTGTAGCCAATGGTGTAAACAGGCGTGCGAGAGCAGGAAACGCTGATTTGAGCGCTCTTCTTGCTTTGAGGTAGTGGCTCTAGGTTGCCAGTGATGCCCACTGCTAAAGCGTGCAAAGAATCAAAATAAGCTCCTGTTCCAGCTTGCTTCAGAAGATTTGGCGCATTTGCCATGCCAGTAAATGTTGTGCCCTCAATTGTGTCAACATCGTAACTATTAAAGTCGGCGCTAAAAATGATTGGCTGATAGGGAGTGATTTGAATCGAGTAAGAATTAAGGTGACAGTCTTTAAACAAGAAATTGCCCACTCTAATCTGATGTCCTGTTTGAAATTCGCCAGTGAGCGCCAAAACTCCTGTTTGAGAAATTCTGCGAGAATTCGCGTTCTCCCCAATCATGGGAAACCAAGAGAAAGAAACTTTGGCAGCTAATGGGGCTGTGGGTGCAAAATCGTTTCTGATGGGAGTCTTGCCCAAATATTTTCGCGGCTCTAGAGATGAGTCAAAATTTATGCTCACTTCATTTGCTGCCATCAAGTCATTGTTTGTGCCTACTGTGACAGGAGCTTGGTTGACTGCGCTGAAATTTGCGAAAACGGGAACGTTTGTGTATTTAATGAATTTTGACATTGACCTTTTCTTTTTCTTATGATAAATTACACCAATGAACAAGAGTTTAGAAAAGTGCGTGGAAATAACTAAAGGACTAAAGCCTCACAAACAGAATGGCCGCAGTTTTCATGCCACTTTTATTTTTGACAAGAAGAGACTGCTCAGCATTGGCTACAATGACTATAAAAAGCATCATCCCTATCACAAGCTGGGCAAGTACATTGGCTACAAAACTAACCCTGAAAAATACCAGCCCTGCTTGCATTCTGAGATTAGTGCCTTGTTGAAACTGGGTGAAGAAGATTTGAGTCGTTGTGTTTTTGTTAATGTGAGAATAGACCAGAGAGGCGAACTAGCCCTAGCAAAGCCTTGCCAAAATTGCGAAAGAGTTTTGCGGCAGGTTGGTTTTAAAAAGCTTTTTTATTCTTCTGAAAAAGGGTTTGTGGAAATGATGGGTTGATTTTTTTTCTTGTTTTAATAGCATTTGTTTGTTTTAAGAGGGGTGTTTTTTTATTAATTAGGGGGGGTAGTGAGTGCAAGATGGTGAGGAGCATGGGGGGAGATGAATAGTTGTTTTTAAGAGTGGAGATTGAGAAAACCCACCCCTGGCGCGTTTAGGAGATTTCCTTAGGTCAAATTCTTAGGAAATGGGGGTGGGGGGTTTTCTTAGTCAACACTAGGGCAGTTACCTACGCCGCCCTAATGGGGGGCAAGCTGTCAAACGAAAACAAAAAAAACAAATAGTGGCACTTGGCACGCTAATTTCCATAAAAGAAAAAGAACGAAAATAAATGCACATTGCGCTTGCAGGTCTGCGGATTTGTGGCAATATATAAACAGTTAACCACATCAACAATATGTCTCTCAAAAACTACACCTTCCTCCGCCTCCGCTCCCTTGGTTACTCGCCCCGCGAAGCTCTACGAATCTTGAACGTGGCTCGCCATTCTCGCTTGGAATGGGAAGAAAGCATCAACCTTTGCCTAGAGTGTCACGGCAAGGGGCCAATTTTCTATGTTCCGCAGGATTGCCTAGCATAGTTCACACGGGGGCCGCGCATCCTACACGCGGAAAATAAAACTTGCGCTACCTCTTTCCCCCTCTAAAATACTCTTGTTATGAATAACGAAATCAATCTCGCCGCCCTCGAAACCAAAACCCTGACCGCTCTTCAATGGGTAATCATCCGCAACGCCTTGGAAGATAAGATGGAAGAGTTCGACAGCGCTGCCAGTTGGGCAGAATCCAAGGGCTACAGCAGCGAAGACTACTATCGCAACGAATATGCGAAGCGCTCCGAAATCTTGAAAGCTATCGCATAAAATCGCTTGCGCGTTTAACCTTCCCCCCTATACTCTAATCATGGAAACAATCGAAACCATCCCCGCCCTCCTCCTTGAAATGGCCGAAAAACTTTGGCCAGTCTCTGCTTTCGCCTCGCGTGAAGATTGGGAAGCCTACGTTGTCGAATGGCTCCCAAAGATTACAAAATAAAACTTGCGCCCCTCTTTCCCCTCTCTACTCTACTCCTGCCATGAACGCCCCCCTCTCCAAACGTGAAAGATTCGCCCTCCGAACATCCAAGGCTAGTCACCTGCCGAATGGTTTCGGCCCTCGCCTAGTGAACCCTGCGCCCTATGTCTGCCAGTGTGCAAGTTGCAAGGTTGAGCGTGAACTTGGCCTTTCCCTTCGCACGCCAAAGCAGTGCGAAGCATAAGCAAACAACCTAAGCAACAACACTATCCACTATGCAATTCTCACCTACTGCCGAAGACATGCACGCCCTCGCTAGCGAGCACGACGCACGCTGCGATTCACTTAATCCCGAATGGGATGATTTCCTAAAGGAGCAAGAGGATAAGTTCTTAGATGCTTTCTATGAGAGGGCAGTGGAAAAGTCCTACGAACTTTGACTAAGCCTAGGCTAGGAAACTCTTAAGCCCCTTAAGTGGGGAGCCTAAGAACTTTACCTAGGCCAGGGGGCCTGGGGTAGGTAAAATTCCTAAGACTCTAAGCCTAGTTCACCTAAGACAATCCCTTGCCTTTCCCTAAGACGATTCTCTTGTCAAGAGAAACAAAAGAAATCTTTTCTGCGAACTTGGCATGATAATTTCCATAGATGAAAAAGATGAAAACAAAACAAAAAAGAATTTGCGGTTCTCTAGCCCTGTGGCATAATAAGTCATGGAAACGAAAGCTCTGCTGACAAACGACCAAGTCCTCGCCCTTCTCAACAACGTCGCCCCCCGCGCCGTTACCATCACGAAAGATGAAACTCCGCTGGAAAACATTCTCGCTTCTCTCACTTCTTTCAACTACGAGAAAGAGGACGGCGTGACTCGCGTGGAAGGCGCAACTTTCCAGCACGTTGCAATCTCCAAGAACACTGGCAAGCAATACGCCACGTTCAAGACTTCCGATGGAAAGTTCAAGTCTTTCTTCACTGCCCAAATTCAATTCTAATTTGCCAAGCCAGAAAAACCTGTTACCTTCTAACCCTATGACAAACAAAATCCCCATGCAAGACAACATCACAATCTCCCGCGAAACTTTTTGCACCCTGCTTTCTTTCGCTAAGCGCGAGCAGACAATCTGCGACAACAACGCAAGAAACGCTCTTAAGAAAGTCGAGGAACTCCCGAACGACATTTTCTGGCAGGATTCGGTAAACTTCTGGAGGCAGGAAAGCCAGAACGCCCAGAATGCCTACAGAAAAGCCCTAGAAGAAGCGGAGACGCTCTAATCGGGCCTCCTAGGTGGTTTACCTAGGCCAGGCCCACTGGCATAGGTAAAATCCCTAAGACTCTTACCCTAGGAGTCTTACCTAAGAAGTCTATTTACTATTAGGGCGTTTCGAATTTGCAGTTTGATGAATAAAAAACATGAAAAAAAGATTTGCGCGTTCTTTGTTTTCTGTTATTCTATGCGCGTAGTCAGTTAACCATTAATATATCCTCTGTTATGCAATTCTCTATCACCGCTGAAGACATGCACGCCGCCCGCCCCGCTTATGACCTTGATGAGGTCAACGGTTTTGAGGGCGAAGAACCCTCCGACAATCAAGAGTTTGACACTCATGAAGATTACGTTGAGCCAACTGAGGATCAGTGGCTTGACAGCTACTACGAAAGCCAAACCGAATGCGACTTCGGTGAATGACCTACGAGGGCGGCGAAAGCCGCCCTTTTTTATATACATTGCCTAGGAGGTTTACCTAGGCCGCGCCCCCTGGGATAGGTAAAATCCCTAAGATTTTCGCCTTAGGTAAGAAGTCTATTTACTATTAGGAGATTTCGAGTTTGCTATTTAGAGAATAAAAAATCATTTTTTTCTTGCGCGGACGAGGTAAACCGCTATTCTATAGCCCTATGAACGAAATGAACTTCTCCACTACCGCCGAAGATATGCACGCCGCCGCCGCTGAGTTCAACGAGTTTTACGACTTGTTGCGCGAGGAGGCATGGGAGCATCAAGAAGCTTCTCTCACGCAAAACAACTAAACTTAAATCTTATGATGACACCCGACGAATATGATCCCCCCTCTTATGGGGGCACTCCCACGCAGGAAGCCCATGCAGAAATGACTCTTTTGTTTGGCGCGGAAAAACCAACTCACGCTTGGATTCTTACGGACTTTGATGTGTGGGAACCGAATCCTTTTTACTGCGGGCCTCCACAGCCTCATCCAGAAGACGATTACCATTGGTGAGCATAAGCCCTAGGAGAAATACCTAGGCCACGCCCCCTGGCGTAGGTAAAATCCCTAAGAGAAAACAAAAAAAACTTTCCTGCAATCTTGGCATGCTAATTACTAGAATAAAAACAAGTTAAAAAAGACATTGCGCGAATCTCTTTTTCTGTTATCTTGTGGCCATGAAAAAAATCACATTTCGCAAGCCAAAAATCCTCTCTTTCCGCCTCTCCACTCGCAAAGTCGGCGGCATTCGTTTCGTGCGCGTGGGAAAACTTGTCTTTTCTTTCTGCGTGTCAAAGAAAGCGTAACCCCTAACCAAACATAAAAAAATGAGCCAACAAGCCGAAATCACCAAAGAAATCCTTGCCAAATCAATTAAATTTAATCTGTCGCACGAACAAGCGACAGAATTGCTAAACTTTATTTTTATCGCTGCTGAATGCGAAGAGTTGGTAGTGCAAGCTCAAATGCCCGATCTTGCTTTTTCTTATCTTCGCACTCAAAAGGATGGACTGTATGGAGTTTCGCACGATCAAATTGATTCTTGGGCGGAAAACTCTTGACTACTCCTCTTTTCTTGCTTATCTTTCACTATGCACAACACTCCTATTGAAAACGCCGCTTTTCGCGTAACCTTTACAGAAACAAATTTGCTCTATCTGCTTGGCGCTGAAACTCCAAACAAGGCCGCTATTGCACGCTGCAAAAAACAACTGAAAGAAGCGCGGCAAAACTTGAAACAGTTGAAAAGCTCTTGACTTCTTTCCCTTTCTCGCTTATCTTATCCCCATGAACGAAGAAATCTTCACTACAATCTTTATCTCACTTACGCAACGCTTTGACCTTGCCTGCAAAGAAGTTGCCGAGTCGAAAAATGAAAAACTCAAAGACTACTGGCGGGAAGAAGCGGACAAAGCTCTTCAAGCTCGTCGATATATTGTAGAAAAGATTTGACTTCTCTCCTTTCTCGCTTATCTTATCCCCTAACCAAAAAACAACACACTATGAAAGACCTCATCACCAAAGACAATCTAATCGCCCTTCTTCGTTCCAAGAAAGAAGCAGTCATCGAAACGCTGAACAACAAGCATGTTGTTTACCTGAACGAAGGAAATTCAAGCGTCAAAACCAACGGCGTGCGCAGTTTCACCATCAAAGACATTGAAGGCGTGAACACTGGCAAATCTGGCCGCACCTACATCACCGCCAAGGTCATCGACCATGATGACGGCGATGCCGAAAAATATCGTTCCCTTCACATCGCGGGCCTTGAACTCGCTTGGGAATAGTCTTTTGAAGAGAGACGGCAATTGGAAAATGCCCCTAATAGGCTAGTAGGTTCAAACCCTACCCTCTTCTTTACTTTTAATCAATAAAAAATATGCTACGCCTAGAATCCTCCACTACTTCTGTAAATGCCGCTTGGCATTATCTCTTAGAAAACAAATGCAGCTTTAGCTCTCCTGTGCAAATGCTTTCTTCTCGCGCCTTGCAAAAGGCAAAGCTCAAACCCCTCGCGCCGATTGAAAGCAGAGTAAAAATCCTCTCTAGGGCTAACGCTAAAAAGAAAGCAAAAACTTTCTTGCTTAAAGCAGAGGAAAAAATCTCAAACCTCGTAAAAAAAATCTCTAGGCGGTGATAAGACAAAAGGGGGTGGAGAGGTTAGTGTTGTTCCTCTCTGCCCCCTAAGTTCTCCTAGGTGATTTACCTAGGCCAGCGGGCCTGGGGTAGGTAAAATTCCTACTCTTTCTTAAGAAAGATGCCTAAGAAGACTATTTAAAGCTTTCCTATTTAGTATTAGGGGGTTTCGAATTTGGATTTTTATCTTTTTCTATTTGACGGAAGCGCTTTTGCCTCTATAGTAGAAACATGAACCACACATTAGAAACCGCAGGCAACCTACTCCGTCAAATCAGTGAAGAAAGCAGAGGCGTGGCCTTGACAAAGGAACAGGCGCACATTTTCAACGCAGTGTTCTACAGGGGCATGCTGGAAGACCTCATTGTCGGCAACGAAACAATTGCCAAACATTTTGAAGAACGCCTTGACCTTGTGCGAAAATATAATAAGCTCTAATCATGAACAAAACAGACATCAACTGGCGAGACATTCACGAAGATGATTCCATCTTTGAAAAAGAAAACAAGAATCGCGCAATTCTTGTCCAAACAAATGTTGCAAATTCTCCAATGAGTGCAAGAGTGACTATAGCGCGATATGTTAGCATCTTAAACAATCGTGATTTTTCTTTGGAAGAAAACGTTACTTTTTACGCTTTCCTAACATGAAACATCACCTCGGCACAATCTCAGACCGCGAATTAAAAAAGCGCGTGCGCAAAGACCTTCCGCCGCCGCCGCAGAAACATAAGAGCGCGAAAGATTACCGCCGCAATCCCAAACATAAAAACAATGGATAGCTTCAGAGCAGAACAAAAGAAAGAATGCCTTGACGGCAGCAAAAACAAACGCGCCAAATATGGTTGCCGTTGCTGCTGCAAAATTCGAGACGTTAGCGAGCACAAGAAATTCTCTCGCGCCCTTGCGCGTGCGAGGCTCAAAAATAAAGACAAAAAAGACTTGCCAGAAGAATAAAAACTGTTATCTTGCCAGCATGACCCAAGCACAATTCCACAACAAAGTTCTGACTCATTACTTTGAAGCTCGCAATAAAAAACGTAATCATGCAATCTCTCAAACGATTGCGGAAATCGAAAGCAAATCAAACGAGGCAGATCAAACAAAACAAAAGCTTTTACCTAAAATGACCAAAGGGAAAGCTAAACCGTTTGAATCAATGGAATTTTATGAAGCGCGGGGCGTTTATGCCGCCCTTGTTGGTTTGGCTTACACATTGCGAGAAGCACGCAAGCAAATCTTTTACGACATTGATGAAATTGCTCACTTGACAAGGCCAGAGTGGAATGGCCGCGAACCTTTGCGGGAAGAAGTTGACACCGAAAAAATGTATGAAATTTTAAGTGACGTATAAACTTTCTTGACTTTCTCTCGCCTAGGGGACAAGAGGCTCCATGCCTCGATCAACGGAGAAATCCCGCGACTTACCCTAGGTGGGGGGCTTAATACTTTTACCTATACCAAGCGGACTGGGATAGGTAAAATCCCTATGCTCTCTTAGGGAACACTCCTAGGGGATAACCTTGTCAAGCGCTTTCTAAAAGCGTGCCAAGTTTGCAAAAATAAAAAAGAATAAAAAACGCACAAAATGATTTGCGCTCTTTCTTTGCGTGTGCTAAGTTTACCTTGCCTATGAAAAAACAAACACAAGCCATTGATGTGCTGGTCAACCTAGTTGACTGGATGATGACCAACAGCCGCGAAAACCTCGCGCCTGCTTTTGAAGCCCTGAAACTGGATGCTGACACAATCTTCTCTGCTTTCGACTTCGCCTATGGTGAAGAAGAAGAAGAAGATTCAAGCGAGCATCTTGTTCCTCGCTCGCTAGTTCGTCAAGAATTGCGTGCAATGGGAGTTGACATTGAAGATTAATCTGATAGCTTGCATTCCTATGATGACACCAACACTTGCTAAAGAATTGACTGGCGGGCTTTCCAAGCCTTCTAAAATGCCAGGCTTTGCCTACTCTATCCCTGCGCAAGCGTGCGGGGTGGGTTCACGCCTTCGCGCTGTGCAAGGCTCCATTTGCTCGAAGTGCTACGCTCTGAAAGGGCGTTACGTTTTCAGCAACGTGAAAAATGCCTTGTATCGTCGCCTTGCTTCCCTTGTGAATCAAGAGTGGGTTGAAGCGATGGCGTTTCAAATCAATCATGCCTCTGTGAATGTTTTCCGCTGGCATGATGCGGGCGATTTGCAATCCCTCGAACACTTGGAAAAAATCGCGGCAGTTTGCGAGGCTACCCCCGACGTGCGCCACTGGCTCCCGACTAGGGAGTATGCTATCGTCACAGAATACAAAGAAAAGCATGGCGCGTTCCCTGCTAATCTTAACATTAGGCTTTCTGCCTATATGATGGACGGCCCCTTGCCTACTGGCGCTGCTGAACGCCTAGGCGTTACAGTGTCAGGCGTTACTAGTGACCCTAGCAAAGTCACCTGCCCCGCCTACAAACAAGGCGGCGTCTGCGGCAGTTGCCGCGCCTGCTGGAATAAGAATCAAGACGTAGTAATGTATCCTAAACACTAATGGAAATTTTAATTATTTTTCTTATAGCGATGCTTGCCACGCTGGTCAGATCAAGATAACTCCTACGAGGGGGCGGGAAACCGCCCCCTTTCTTATGCCCTACACCTAGGGAATTTACCTAGGCCAGGCCGCCTGGGATAGGTAAAACTCCTATGCCCACATAAGAACATCCCCTAAGCATTCAATTACCGTGCCAACATCGCAAAAACTTTTGTGCAAAAAAACTTCGGCCATAATGCAGAAACACGTTGTCTTTTGTTTTTGATGTGGTATCTTTATGCACGTTCAAAACAGAACGCTTCAACGAACCAAAACCAAAAACACGAAAAAATACTATGTCACTCCTCATCGCCAAAAACAAAATCTCCGCCGAACAACTCGCCACTGTCGCCACTCCTGAGAAAACTGAATCTTTCCAGCCAATCGGCCACGCCTATCTGGTTGACCAGATGCGCGAGGCAATCGCCCGCGCTGGCTACAACGTGAAAGAAGAGGAGCACGCGCTCGCCCGCATGGGCCAGCGTTACTTCGGCGGCTTCGTCATCACTGGTAAAAACATCGACGCAAGTGATCGTCAGCTTGTGCTCGGTTTGCGCAACGCGCACGATAAGAGCTTCGCGGCTTCTGTCTGCATTGGGAATCGAATGATCGTTTGCGAAAACCTCTGTTTTGCCAGCGACATTAAACTCGCCCGCAAGCACACCACGAACATCATGCGCGACATTCCCCGCGTTCTCGGCGAGGCTGTGGGCCGTCTCGTCTCTCACTTCACCGACATGCAAAACCGCATCGAAAACTACAAGACCTTTGAGCTTGTCGAAGATGAGGCCGCTGGCTTGATCGTGAAACTTGCAGATGCCAAGGCGATTCCTGCCCGCGAGGTTTACCCCATTATGCAGCAATTCCGCACGCCTAACCATCCTGAGTTCAACGGCCATACGCTGTGGAGTCTCTACAATGGCGTGACAGAATGCCTTAAGGGTGGTGACCTGAGCAAGCTGCCCGCCCGCACCATGACCATGCAGAGTGTTTTCGATGCTCGCGTAGGTCATCGCCCTATCATCGAAGCGGAGATTGACACTGCCGAGCTTGTGATGGAAGCGTAAGCAAAACCTCTACGGGGGGCGGGAAACCGCCCCCTTTCTTATGCCCTACGCCTAGGAGTTTTACCTATGCCAGGCCGCCTGGGCTAGGTAAACTACCTAAGCAATAAAAAAGAATAAAAAAGATTTGCGAGCTTCTCTTTTTCTGCTATTCTATAGGTCATGAACCAATACGACACACCCGCAGAAATAATCCTCATCACAGCAGCTTGGCTAGTGGGCATCATAGCCCTGTTGTCTGTATCAATCATTCTCTGGTATTGATTGACAAAAGATAAAAAACACATTAAATTCACCACCATGAACACACTTAAAGAAATCCTTCTGAACGGCGGCTACGTTACTGACGCGGCACACTCTGAACTGAAAAGCGTTTTTCCAAACTTGAACGTCTGCGTCAAGTGGGGCGCTGCCCCTCGCCAATTGACCACACTTGGCAGTCTGGAATCTGTGTTGAGTGCTGGTAAACTTCGCGGCGACTATGTGCGGGAAGTTTTCGTGCCTGTTAGCGCATTCGACAAGTTGCGCGAGGCTTTCGGCATCACTGACCAAGATCAGCAGGAATACTACAAAAACTTTTTGTCAGCTTAACATTGAACCACCATGAAACGAGTAAAAATCTATCGCAATCTTAACAAGCAATGTCTCTCTGTGCTTCACCGCACTGAAAAAGGCTGGAGGCTTTGGAAACACGTTCCGCGCATTGAAGTTTTCAATGTAGTTTTTAAAGTGTCGCAAGCTGGGCGCGAGCGAGTGCTGAAAGAAAAGCGCAAAAACGTTCATGCTTTCATCGAAGGCGACTACGCTGGCGTGACAAATGTGACAAGCTCTAACCTTCGCTTTGTTAGATATAATCCCTATGTGGCTGGGCACTTTTTTGATCAGGATACGAAAAAACCCATTAAGGAATCTTCTTGGGCTTTTGTAAATGAAAAAGGCATCATGGCCATAAATGTTCTCTAGGCAAAGGGGGCGGGAAACCGCCCCTTTTTTATGTCCTCTACCTAGGGAATTTACCTATGGCAAGCGGCCTGGGGTAGGTAAAACCCCTACCCTCACTAAGAAATTCCAGTATGTTTCCTAGGAGTCTTTATTACGCATTTTCTCGTTCACTTATTAGGAGTTTTCTCGTTCACTTATTACTCATTCTCTTATTTGCTATTAAGGCGTTTCGAATTCATTATTAGGTGGTGGCGCACTCGGTAGGGATCGAACCTACGACCTGAAAATTAGAAATTTCCTGCTCTTGTCCACTGAGCTACGAGTGCATTTGCTTCCCCCTTTCGGGGGAAGCGGCTAACGAACCACCATTAACCAATTGTTTCCAAGAGACGCAAGCCTTGACTTGTGATCTGTCGTGTCCCCTCGATGCGCAGGAGATTCATCTTAAGCAAGTGAAGTTCTGCATCTTTGCGGAGAGCTTGCACGCTAAGGCCAGTGATGGCGCTGAGCATTGTGAGAGTGAGAGCACCGCGCTCTTTGAGAGCAGAGAGAATCTGAATCTCTGTGTTGGTAAGTCCGCGCTTGTTGATGTTCGCTTTGTGGCATAGGCTAGCCCAGTCTTCGGTGGAGAAGTCAGGGTTGTTCTTTGCCTCGCAATACATTTCGATTTCTTTTGCACGCTTGACTGCGCTGCGAGCATTGCCGCGAATCGTGGTGGCGATGTCATCAAGAACACCAGCGGCGAACTTCACAGCAGGAATGCGCTTCTTGATGATGTCCTTCACTTCGCTGTTGCTATAGGGGACAAAATCAACAACAGTGAGGCGATCTTTGAATGGCGCAAACAAACGATCCATTTCTGTTGTTGCGAAGATGAAGCTCATCTTGGAGAAGTCGAAAACGTATTCAACGTCTTGATGAGTGTATTCAACGACTGTTTTCTTTTCTGTGTTTAGGATAGAGAGAAAAGCAGCGACGAGCTTGCGAGGCAGTTCATGCGCTTCATCAAAGAACAGCACACAGTCAGTGTCTTGAACCTGTGGCATAAGCTGCTCAAAGAACTGCTTCTCGTTCTTGATGCTGCTGCTGTTGATCTCATAGAACGTTTTCTTTGCTGCGGCACCAAGGGCGCGAGCGAACTCGGTCTTGCCAATGCCACGCTGGCCGTTGAACATGAGGAATGGCAAGATTGCCGTGTTCTTGTAAGCATCAAGATAAAAGCTGAGTTGACGCTTGATGTGATCTTGCCCGACGATGTTTTTGAATGCTTGGTTCATAGTAGTGGTGGTTCGTTGCTAAGGCTTATATTATAGCGGTTTTTTATTCCGCGTCAACAAAAATCTCTTCGGGAGGATCAGGAAGAAGTTCCTTGTCGAAGCGTGTCACACTAAACTGGATCATTGGTTCAACCTCGCGCTCTTCTGGCGCTGCGGTGACCATGATTGGTGCTGGAGCTTGGATGCTCACACCGTAATTGCGAAGCCAAATGGAACCAACTGGAACCGCTGTTTCAGGGCCGAACAATTCGTTTAGTTGTTTAAGAGTGATGTTAACAAGGCTTTTTGCGCCTGCTGGACGACCGCGTTTAGGTTGTGTATTCATAGTGGTGTTAATATAATGGGTTTTTATTCAGTGTCAAGGTTATTTTTGCTCCAGAATCCACTCGTCTTCAAGTCTATTGCTTTGCTTCATCCAAATCAACAAATCAATTTGTGCGATGCTCATGAGGGGGAATTCGCTCTGCGCCAAGTTAAGGAACACTCGCTCAAGAAACAAATACTTTTGTCCTGTTGGAGTAGCGGCTGGGGCATCAATACCTTTGCTTCTCATCCATGCCAAGATGTGAGTGTCCAGCACAGCACATTCACACTGAGGGCGAGAGTGAAGCAAAAAGAAACGTGCGGTCTTTGGCCCGCAACCAAACACATTCATCAAGTCTTCCAAAGAAGCAGTCGCGAGGTCAAGATCAAGAGACTGAACAATTGCTTTTGTTAGCCTAGAGTATTGACCAACCTTGGCGGCGACCAGTGCGTTGTGAATGCCAGTCTCGCCAAGTTCGCGCAAGTAATCAAAAGGATTTTGTTCGTTAAGCCTTGCCTTGTGCAAGAGACGAGCCAAGCATCCAGCAGCATAGTCGCTATTCTTTCCTGCTACAAACAAAGAAAAAAGCCAAAACGATTGTAGTTCAGCATTGGTGCGGGAGAAGTTTGTGATGTTTTTGGGATCAATGTTCATGGCAATAATATAAGGACTTTTTATTCAGCGTCAACAGCTTTCTCAAAGTTATTCGCGATAAAGTTGCCATGCTCGTCAGTGCTAGCAAGAGACAAATCAAAAGCTGCTTCTGCGATTTCATCAATGGTATTCCAGTATGATTCTTTCTCGCGCTCAAGAAGGCGCAAAACATAAATAGTAAATAAGCGGCAGCGGTGTTCGTGGAGTTCTTTGTTCATGGCATCCAATATAATGGAATTAAAATCATTGTCAACATGTTTCGCGCTGTTTCTTAAACGCACGAAAGATTTCAT
>Ga0114977_10001201_pt1 | contig 16921 bp, 16 predicted proteins | sample S_130805_MF_Meta_FD_87026 | JGI IMG/M metagenome (GOLD analysis project Ga0114977, IMG submission 87026) | Freshwater microbial communities from Lake Simoncouche, Canada to study carbon cycling - S_130805_MF_MetaG | ecosystem: Environmental > Aquatic > Freshwater > Lake | place: Lake...
CACGATCCCACTTACTCAAAAGAAAATTACAGCGGAAGCATGTATTCACCACTTGTGGTTTTCCGATGCAGACTATGCTGAAAAAGGAAACTCCATAAAGTGGAATCCAGCGGTAAAAACAGCAAACGACCGAGAGGCAATTTTTCAAGCCGTATTGGACAACCGAATTGACGTCATTGCTACAGACCATGCACCGCATACGCTCGAAGAAAAATCGCGTAAATACCTTGATGCTCCATCCGGCGGGCCTTTGGTTCAGCATGCCCTGATGGCCATGCTCGAGAAAATGGAGCAAGGAAAGATTTCGATCGAGAAAATAGTAGAGAAAATGGCCCATTCGCCAGCCGAATTATTCCGAATCAAAGAGCGTGGCTACATTCGCGAAGGATATTTCGCGGATTTAGTGGTTGTCGAGAACAGTGCTTTCACCGTGACCAAGGACAATATATTGTACCAATGCGGCTGGTCACCATTTGAAGGACATACTTTTCCTTATCGAATAAGTAAAACCTTTGTCAATGGAAACTTGGTCTACAGCAATGGTTTGCTCATTGAACACTCATTGGGCGAACGACTTATGTTTGAGTATCCAGGATGAAAAAGTACCTAGGGATATTTTTGTGGGTTGTGCTATTTTCTTGCACGGATCAAATCGGGTCAAAACCTGCTCCGAATAATCTGATTGAAAAAGACAAATTCGTAAACATCATCAAAGAGTTGAGCTTGGTTGAATCCCATGTTCAGCTCAAGTATGGTCATGTTTCACGTTTTCAAGAAACAATGATTATGTCGGGAAATGCTATTTTTAAGCAATACAAAGTCACACCAAAGCAGTTCGAAGAGAGTATGGATTATTATGCATCTCATCAAAAGCAAATGCAGGAAATATATGCTGAAGTACTCGAGTTACTCAATCAGGAATCAGGTAAACTCGGCGGTAGCGCTGGTGTAGTACAACAGGATACAGCTCTTCCTGTTGTGTTGAAAATAAGGTAACTCCATGTCCTGCGTGGCTCTGTAGTTAATTGTTGAATAGGAACGAATAAGTTTTTTGCCTCCGTGGCTCTGTGGTTAAATGACTTAAACGGTGTAATGCTCAACGCTTTTACTGCAAAGACTCAAAGAAGAATAGTATAATTTCCCTAGAATCAATAGTCTACCAAAGCTAAAGTTTGTCAAATCCGATCAATCAACTTGAACATAACCCAATATTGGTTTATATTTCTTTTCAAAGTCTTTAAATTCCTCAACATCTTTCTCAATAATGAGACGTTTCATGTCTTCGGAACGTTCTGATTTTGGCACATCAGCAAGTCGCAGTTTCTGATTTTTTAAGGTTTCAGAGATGACTTTTCGGATTTCACGCGCATTACCAAATCCTTCATATCTATTCTCAGATATGTTTTTAATATAAGATTCAAGGATGTCTTTTGCTTTTGGCGCGAGTTCTTTCTTGTTTTGATTGATTAGATTGTTGAAAATAGTCCAAAGTTCTTTGGCGTTGTAATCTTCAAAGGTGAAAAATTTATCAAAACGCGATTTTAATCCGACATTAGAATTTAAAAATTGCTGCATAGGTTCTTGATAACCTGCAACAATGACGATAAATTTTCCACGTTGATTTTCCATTTCCGTTAGCAGGGTTTCAATGGCTTCATTTCCAAAATCTTGGGCGCCTTTTCCTACTAAAGAATATGCTTCATCTATGAAAAGGACACCACCCATCGCCTCATTCACTTTACTTTTTGTTTTTTCCGCTGTTTGCCCAATGAAACCAGCAACGAGCGCTGTACGATCGACTTCTACAAGTTGACCACGGCCTAATAGTCCAAGACCTCTAAGTATGTCTGCAAGTATACGCGCAACTGTAGTTTTTCCTGTACCAGGATTGCCCATAAATACCATGTGAAATGCACTGTTCCCGTGATCGAATTCATCTTCCTCCATTTCGTATTTCACCAATTTCACTAACTCATTCACTTCATTTTTGAGAACAACAAGACCTTCCAGCGCATTCAATTTTGACAGTGCTTCGTCAAGGATTTCTTGATCAAAACGATTTATTTTTTTTAAGTTCAGCAGATTATTTGGATTTTCCGGTACTTGTGGTGTCAATTCACTGGAAATTTCTTTTTTACTTTTCGAACGTTTGTCAATGACAACTACGATGATAGCGATAATAATGATAATCAATGTGGCAATCCCCAAGATGGCCATAGCATTCCAAAAAAACTGCATAGTATTTCGTTTAGTTGGATAAATGTACTCATAGCAAATAAATTTATGCCATTGAAGGAGTATATTTACATGCATTTAGGCTTTAATTTCAAGTACTTAAAGACTCTTAAAATTTCTAAAGAAGCATGGGGAGAGTAATCATTATAGGGGATGTGCATGGGTGCATTGAGGAATTGGATTTACTCATTGAAAAATTAGGACTTCGTGAAGATGACCATGTCTGTTTTATTGGAGATCTAATTGACAAGGGACCCCATTCTGTTGAAGTAGTTCGGCGTTACGTGCAATTGACTAAAAAACACACCGTTACCTTGATTCTCGGTAATCATGAAGAAAAGTTCTTTCGCTATTTGCGTCACGTTTCAGCAGGAACTGGTACAGAACGTCAAATGAAAGGTATAGAGGAATTTCCAACACTCATGACGGAATTGACGCAAGAAGAAATTGATAAACTAAAGGAAGCCTTTTACACGTTCAGGATTGAAGATTTGGGGATAGTTCTTTTGCATGGTGGAATTTTCAATGTGGTTCAATTTCCTTTCCCCGAAAATTATCCGTACAACGAAAAAGCAGCCAAACAATTTAAAGGCTTGGAATTGATCACCAAAATCAGGTTTTTGAACCCCAATGATAAATTTGTTGGTCTAGGAGAGGAGGGCCCTGAGGACACCTATTGGGCAGAGCGCTACACTGGAGGATTTGGACATGTGTATTTTGGTCACCAACCGTTTATACAGCCGGAGCCGAAAAGATTCCCATTTGCCACAGGACTCGATACGGGCTGTGTTTTCGGCGGATGGTTAACAGCAGTCGTTTTGGAAAATGGAAAAGACTCTTTTTGCAGCATCAAAGCATTGAAAACGTATGCGTCAGTGCATTAAAACAAAGAATTATGAGTTATACGATTTTGACGATTCCTTTTGAGTACAACGATAAAGTTGATCATATAAACCTTGACGATTATCTTCATTTTCATAAAAAAAGTGAGTCGAAGAGCAGTGCTTTTCTGCATTACGCAGAATTTGATAAAGCACAAATCAATCGCGCATTGGTCTGTGTTTTTTTGAAGAATATTTCTGAGTCTGTCTATAAAGAAGAAGCATCGTCAACGGATTTTTTAGCGAAAAAAACAAAGGTGTTTAAGCAGCCAAATAGTACCTCATTCATTGATCGAAAGTATTTGGCACACGTCGGAGATTTTGTTGATCCACTTTATACAACGCACACTAATGTCGAAGAGAAAATTTCCGATAGTGTTGAGAGCATTGCCAATAAATTGCTTTTAAATTCTCGTAAATTTTCAATCTTACATCCGAATAAAGAATTTGAGAAAGTAACGTTCGACATTGACTCGATAAAAATTTATTTTAATCGGTCGAAATTCAATCCAGAAATAAGATTTGGATTTGTTTCTATTGTTTTAAAATGGGATGTAAATGACGCCTATGGAATGATTGAAACGGTATCCGAGGTGATGAATCATTTAAGGTATTTTATCAAAGAAAATGATACGAAGGCAAAATCCGATTTCGTGCTGAATACGGATTCTTTGTTTGATGAATACTTAAGAAAAAACGCCTACTCCATCGTTGATAAAGAGAACCTAATTGAGGGGGATCATCCCGTATTAACGTGTTCAGTTAATGGTAAATACTTCACAATAAATGGTCAGGATAAATTTTATCAAAGGGAGAAAATTTTTGAGCTTAAAACTGAAATTAATGCCCAAAATCAATTATGTGCCATTCATGAAGTTCAGTATTTTGAACTTGAGGGGCAGAATAAACTTTTGCGTGTAGAAAGCTTACCCAATTTGGAGCAAAATTTCCGTCCTTTGCGAGGTGATATTAAATTAAATTCAACTGAATTTGCCCAGTCGAAAAAATCACTAAATGAGGTTTTTGGGCTTAAGTTTCACAAAATTATTGATGAGCTAATTTTGTCAATGTTTGAGCAAAATGATCCAAAAGGAATCATTAGTTTTCACCTCAACAAACAAATAGATATTAAACCTCATTTTCTTCATTTATCATTGAAGATGGATGATCAAAATGTCGTCTATTTAGATTCGGATGATTTTCAACAGCGCGTATATAAAATGCTGCGAATACCAGATGACGTCAATTTCGGCATTAATAAATGGAACTTCATACCAGAAAATCCGGATACATATACCAGAATTTACACCTTGAATGAAGGGGCTGTTGTTATCGAAGGAAAACAAAATAATGACAAGAATCAATTTCCAGAATTGATCAACAAATACTATCCGGCTCTATTGTTTGCCTTAAATCAAAAATACTTATTTCATCATTTTCAAGGAAAAATCGGAGATTTAAAGGTGAACGGAGAGGACTTTGAACCAGAATCTCTAAAATCAATGAAAGCCATGATGATCAAAGGCGAATTTTATCAAGTGTTTACACTAATAAGTAATTACAATGAAATCGATTCTTTCTTTCAAAATTTAAGAGCAAAATTCAATATCAAAGAATTGAAAGAAGAATACTTGGACAGCATCAATGGCTTGGAAAAATTGGCGTCCTTGGAGGCTGAGAAAAAAGAAAAAAAGGAAAAATTAGAGTCAGAGGACAGGGAAAAACTGCGCAGCGAGAGAATTGACAATGCTGTTATTCTCCTGACGTTTGCTCAGGTGATCGCGATATACTTTGCAATTGTTGATGACTTTAAAATCGTGTTCTTGTGTTTAGTGACCATCGTTTTGATACTATCTCTGGATGCTTTGTTTAATGAAAAGAGCTTTTTACAGAGAATATTGAATTTTCTTAAGAAAAAAACAGATATTTGATTAGTTTTTAATTTTAATCAACAAAATATATGATGAAGTATTTGTTTGTTCTGTGTGCAGTTTTATTTCTTTTTTCTTGTGGTGAAGAAAAATTACCACCGAGTAAATTAGTTTGCGATTGTGCAAATAAATCATTGGGAGTCTTAGAAGCTAAGTTCTTGACAAAGTTAACCGAAACAGCCCGTACGACGGGGGATTTCCACGATACAATTTTGAAAATCACGAATAATGAGCCTGGTATTATATTGTTAGCAGTAGATAAAGTTTTGGGTGAATGGGACAAAGGATTGCAAAAGATAATAACAGACAATAATATGTCAGAAGAGGAATTGAAAGAGTACTTGGATGTTTCAATAAAAGAATGTCCTGATCAATTTGAAATCATTTATTATTTTTCACATTAATGAATCAAATTTGCCAGTAAAAAATTAAATTTAAATTAATGAAAGATAAAATTTTGAACGTCATTCACGCATTGTACAATCCCCGATACATTGCGGCAAATATGGCCGGGGGTGGAGCTTTAGCATATTGTTTTAACATTGCTTACCCACTAATGGAGGATAAAATTTCCTGTATTTCTGATCCGTTTGGGAACAATCATGCTGCTTTTTTATGGTCCTTTTTATTTGGATGGGTGTATTTGGCTCAATTGCAAATGGTTGAAAAAATCACAAATAGCTTTATGATTAGAGTGATTATTCCGCAAATGCTCATCTTTTTAGTTGGACTCTATCTATGTGGCTATCCAATATTTTAAAAAACTAATCGATTTTTCAGTTCACAGAATCGCTTTTTGTCGAAAACCGCCAAGTTTAAGATGATAGCTCTCGTATTGAACTAGTATTATGCATTAAACGACTCGAACCCATATACCTGCGCTACATCTGCGATGGCCTTGTCAAAGGAAGTATCCACCCCAAAAATGCATCAGAACTTCCTGAAGGTTTAATTGGCCTCTACGAAGAAGCCTTCGAAGAACGCACCTCTGCTGTAGAAAGACAAAAGCTCTTACGCCGCTTTGCCATTTGGGCCTTACTGAAAACAGAACTGAGTGCACAGTTCGTGGCTGAAGTGCTAGATTGATTTAATGTGCTTATTTTTAAGGGAATTTTCAAAATACCTTTCAATTTAAAATACATGTCTAGACTCCCTCAATCGTTCATCAAATCCTTGGATGACATTGCCAAAGCAAAGTTTTACGAAGCACGACAGCGTTACCTTTTGCATTTAGGTGAGAGTTTAATTATGCATGTGTGCTCCTTCGTCCTGGCGGAATATAAAGAGACAGGTACGCATCTCATGTCTCTTGAAAAAGAGATCATCAACAGCAAGAAGTCGCTTTCCGTCGGAACCTATGTGGGTTGGGTAAGAAATACCAGTCAATACCTCGCGGATATTCAAAAACCATCGTTACTGGATGATTTAACTCGCAAAGAGCAACAAAATGAGGTCTTGGCCAACTTCATCGCCTGCATGGATATCCTGAAGAAGGTTGTTGAGTCTGATGACAAAGACAATCTTTATGACAGATGTATTCAGGCAAGGAAGGGAGTAAGCTTAAAGAAGTGTAATTTAAATCAGTTTTTTAGCAAGTTCGTGGAACTTCGGAATAAAATTGCTCATCCCATTTACGAAGTCAAAGGAAAAACCATCAATTGGCCATTCACTGACGATTGTTACCGTTTCATTTTGGAGCCATTAGAGTTGGCTATACAGGGCGTTCTCGATCAATTAAATCCACTCTGGGATTACGATCAGTACATCGTTTCTGAGAACGAAATGAATGTCATTGTGCTCAACATTGAAGATGGTGACCACTCAAAGCGAATCAATGTAAATCTTGAACTCCCCGAAGGTGTGCGCGTTTTATTGAGTTCCAACGAGCATTTATTGCCTGCCGATTGGAAGGTCTTGCTTCAACCCGACCCAATGGCTGTTGAACGCATCAAGTTGGAGCAAGAGGAACTGAGAAAAATGACGTCACTATCTGAATTTAAAGAGCATGTCATTGTTGCTTTGGAGGATAAGCAGATCAGCATGGAGGAATTTCGTTTTTTGGAGTCTGTCTCTCGGACAAAGTTGGGATTGAACTCAGCGCAGGTGAAAGAAATTATTCTCGAAACTGCTAATGAACTAGGGATAGAAGATCCTTTTCCTGAGATAGATACACGGTTTATTGAGGCAATCGATAGTGCAATTCGAAACAAGACATTCAATGAGTTGGTGCTAAAATTAATGGGAGAACAATACGGCGTTCATCCAAATGAATTCGATAAAATAGTGGATTCAAGGGCTTATGCTCTAGGAGTGGATTCTATGGAAGCCAGAAAATCTGAAACGGTCTCCTTTTCGAAAGAAGAATTATCAGCCTTTCATTCTTTAACGATTGCACGTACTTGGATCATGAGTATGGAGCGCTTGAACAGTGGAGGAGGAACGAGCAATTACAAAATTGTTGGGGATTCATCGAATGCGAACTCCAAAGAGTATTGGCACAAATTCGCCTTCACCAGTTTGGAACAATTTGTAAAGTTGCGTTTGAAACTGCTGCAAACAGACGGTGGTCTAGAGTGGGGAACCAAACAAAATCAATGGCAAATTGGAAACATGGCAAGCTATGCATGGTGCAGTATTTTTCCGAAAAATGCAGTTACAAAAGCAGCGCTGTCATTGCATCTTTCCTTGTATGGCTCAGGATCGATGGCTGTTGGATTTTTACCTGATTGGAAGGACCAAAAATCGATTGAACACTTCGGTTTATTGCTCGCGATCACCCGAAGAAATCTATTTCAGTTCTTGTTAAAATATGAAAAAGAGTTCAAAAAGTACAAAAATCTTGTGCTTTGGAATAGAAATGGAAACGCTAGTTACGGGACAATAAGTGAGGTGATGGAAAAATACCCATGGACCTTTCATTTCGATTATGAATTTGAGCAAATTCAGTTCATTTTTGACGTGCAACAAACCATTCATAATCCAGAATTAATCGTTGAATCCTTCGATATTACGTTCAATTTATTCAACGTGCTAATCCCTGAAATTATTCAGGATTATGAAAATAGCTTAATTGATATCCTTGACCCGCTTGCAAACAACGAGGAGGCAATTCGTTCATGTCTCAAGGAAATTGAAACAGGTGTAGAGCGCTATTTTAAACCATCTGGTAAGGTGACAAAAGATATAGCAGGCACCCCTCAAGGTGGAAAAATGTGCTACAGGGTTGTTTCTACTGTGGATGGTTACATTGTTCGGCTTTCTTTTGATTTTATTTCGGATTACATCACCAATGAGGTCTATTTGCACTTGACTTTAAGCAGTGCTGGACGAACGAATGACTATCACTCGTCTATTGATGATGTCCTCCAACAATTTCATTTTTCCAATACCGATTTTGAACGAAACTATCGTCCGGGACATCTGGTGTTCAGAAAAGCAGTCAGTTCGGAAGAAATAGAAACAAATTTGGCGCAAATCGCTCAGCTTTTCATCGCTGAATTTTCAATAGTCACTTCAAGGAATTATCTCGATTATTTGGGTTTGTCGCCTGTTTTGGATAACTTCAATAACATTCAGGCTAGGGTGGATGAGGTCATGGATAAGGTGTTAAATTCTGAATTGAAAAATACGTTTTCTAACGCCTTAAAAGTAGAACGGGAGAATGCAAAAGGACTTTATTACCTCGATTATGTTGCCGCTTCGAATAAAAAACAAGGATATCATTGGATAGGTTGGGGGGTAAATGCAACCGAACCAACTGCCCTTTCACTGGGCCTAATCATGAAAATGGCAAGTGTAAAAAAGGGACCTGAACTGGCCAACGATTTTCAACGCTTTGTATCCGACCACGACGGTTGGGAGTTGACGGAAAACGGAAATAAACCTGAGCTCGCTGATGCACAATGGGGAAGAGGAGTGTTGAGTGATGATGCTTTTTCAGCTTCTAGTGATTTCAATAAAAATCATTCCGCGAAATTAGCGCGTTTGAACAGTGAGCCGAAGTACGCAAATTGGTCAAGTAAGAAATGTGATGAAAATCAATGGGTTCAAATTGATTTAGGTGAAGTTAAAACAATTTGGGGCGTTTGTACGCAAGGCAGATACAATAGTGATCAATGGGTGAAGTCATACGGTCTTTTGATTTCGAGTGATGGTAAAAACTGGGATTGTGTCGGAGAGAATATAGTTGCCAATTTTGACCGAGATGGCTTGTCAGAATTTCTGTTCGACGCACCTCAATTAACGCGTTTCGTTCGTTTTCAACCGACATCTTGGCACCAGTGGATTAGCATGCGCGCAGATGTGCTTTATGGTGATGCACCCGACTATTCAATAAGTGCATCGAAATGGCTAACTTTAAATGATCAAGTGCTTCTCGACTTTCCTGAATGGATCGAAAAGGAGGTGTTGGAAGTGAAAAACAATGTCAAATCAGCTTTTTCATTTAAATAAAAAAGTTGTTTTGGCTTGAAAAATCAAATGCATTTCCTCTAATTTTCTACTGTTGGATCTTCATCATCTACGTGCATCAAATGCAGCAGTCGATGCGCAATTGGCGAAATGAAAATAGCTGCCGTCGTTAAGAAAATAATACCACTGAATAGGGCATAGAGGGATGAAAACACTTTGCCCCCTGTCGTCGTTAGCACATTCCCAGGCCCCATACCCGTAAGGATCATTGATGCATTGTAGAAACTGTCAATCCATGAAAGATTGGCATAATGCCGGTAGCCAATAACTCCAATGAATAAAGAAATACCCATGAAAATCATGGAAATCAAAAAGAATTTGATCAGCCTTATTGTAAAGTCTTTCGGAGAAAGAATATTCTTGTTGGGTTTGCGCTTTTTTATCATGGCTTTTGCAAATAGGTGTGTTTTTTGAATTGTAAAATGACAAGGACGATCCAAATTAAAGTAATGCCGAAGGTGATTTTTTGAAGAATTGGTAGGTAGTCAATACCTAAATGACTCATGTAGATAAGGCAATTCAGAAAGATAAAAGCGAGGCAAATAATCCCAAAGTAGGATAGAAAGTCGCGCTTGTTGCGGAATAGTTCATAGAATAAAAGTGTGAAAGAAACAGCGCCTGTAATGACTGCGACGTAGATGATTCCATCATGCCAATCTGTAAAAATTAATGCAGAGAAAAGCATAGATAATAGGCCAGAATAACGCATCATACCGCGGATAATTTGGCTTTTTTCATAGACCATTGCAGGAATGTTCCACCAAAAGATGGAAACCGAAAGAGATAGTATGATCATACCGGCCATAGCGTATGGACGCGCAAGATTTTTAAGGCCATTTTTCGCGTTTTCACCCAATAATTCGCACCAATAATTGTTAGCCCAACTGAATCCAACTTCTTGCACGTATGCATTTGAACCACCTGGATAATGAAATGCTGCCAATAGAAAGAACACCACAAATAAAAAGATCCCTCCGATTGAGAAAAGGGACCAAAGCATAAATTTGGATTGCTGTTCCCCGTTCATGCTATTCCTTTTTACGGTCGGGATTTTGGCGAATGAATGAATCCCATCCACCACCCTTCGACTTATTGTGTTCACCAATGCCTTTCGAGAAATGGTGACATACAGCTACGGCCAATCCGTCTGTTGCATCGAGGTACTTGGGCATCTCTTCAAATTTGAGCAACTTTTGCAACATGGCCGCTACTTGTTCCTTTGAAGCGCTACCGCTGCCTGTAATGGCCTGCTTTACGCGCTTTGGCGAATACTCTTCGAAAGGAATGTTGTGACTCAGTCCTGCAGCGATTGCTACTCCTTGAGCCCGTCCAAGCTTTAACATGGATTGTACATTTTTCCCAAAGAATGGTGCTTCAATGGCCAATTCATCGGGATGATATTCTAGAATGATTTCCGACACTCGGTCGAAGATCCGTTTGAGCTTGTCGGGGTGCGTGGGCAACTTGTTGAGTCGCACAATGCCGAAGTTGAGCATGGTCAATTCATTTTTTTTTACATGAACAAGTCCATATCCCATAATCGTGGTTCCGGGGTCAATTCCGAGAATAATCTTATCTTCAACCATTCAAAATTTCTTCGTTGGCTAAAGCTATAAAAAATAGGCAGACAATCTTCAATTTCCTCAAATTGCTTGCGCTTGTCGTGCTCATTTTTTTCTTGATTCAACGCTTTAAAAATCAGGATTTGGATCATCAGATTTTGAATCTAAAGCATCCGGCATTTTTATTCATTGGCTTACTATTGATGCCGCTTAATTGGTGGGCGGAATGGAGAAAATGGACCTTGTCTCTGCATTGTGCAGATGTTAAGAGTGAAAAATCAACCACCTTTCATAGTTTTTTGGCTGGAATGGTCACAGGTATGCTGACGCCCAATATGCTCGGAAATTTTATCGGCAGAGTGCTTTATTTCGAGCGTAGATACAGAGTCCAACTCACCTTATTGACGTTCGTCGGAAGCATGTCGCAGTTCGTTATTACCATGCTTGTAGGTGCAATTGGAATTACACTACTCCAAAAAATGCCTTTCGCGAACGATCTTGGGTTTCTTGCCTACATCATGATCTGTTTGATCTCTTTGCTGTCCTTGGTCTTTTATTTTCGTTTGGAATGGCTGCTCAAATTTCTCAAGAAACGAACTTTCGCGAATGGCTTGCTTGCAATTCTAATTGCCCATAAATACATACGACTTCGGATGTTGACTTTTGCCTTGTTCAGGCATGTCGTGTTTACGCTTCAATTCAGCTGTGTACTTTATGCTTTTGGCAGTGAAATAAATGCAACGAGCATCTTGTGGATTTGGCAATTCTACTTCTGGATTACTTTGGCGCCATCTTTATTTTTAGGGAAATTGGGCGTTCGGGAATCTATTGCGGTATGGGTTTTTGCTGCTGCTGGAATGGCTGAAATCAGCGTCGTTCTCGCTGCATTTTCAATTTGGGTGATGAATTTGTTTCTGCCAACAGTTGTTTCTTTGTTCATTTTAAAACGGGCGAAAGCATGATGGAGTGCCTATTTTTCATCGTTTATGGCGCCATCATGGCCGGTATTGTAGGAATAGGATACTTCAAGCAGCGCAAAAAGGAAAGGTCATACACGAGCGGAAAGCAACTGGTTTCGAGCGAAGAACTCTCAGTTATTATTCCATTTCGAAATGAAGCGCAGCGCCTATCTCAAATGTTAGATTCCATTTGTGGAGCTAAAATCCAACCAGGCACCTATATTTTTGTAGATGATCATTCCGAAGACGGTTCGATGGCTATTCTTCGAGAAAATCTTTCAGGCTCAAATTGGAAGGCAATTGTTTTGGAGGCGAATGAACAAGGGAAGAAGGTGGCCATCCGTCGCGGCATTCAAGAAAGTGAAGGCCAATGGATTTTGTCGATGGATGCCGATGTGTCTTTTTCCAATGACTATTTCTCGATACTTTCAACCTTGGAACACGCAGATATGTACATTCTTCCAGCAGTTATGGTTGCCCAACGTTGGTACGAGCATCTGTATGAAGTGGATTTGATTTTGGTCAACGCGGCTAATTGTGGATTGGCAGGGTGGAAACGTCCAATCATGGCAAGTGGTGCGAATCTCTTATACAGCAGAGAGACATTTGTACGTCTTGATCGCATTGAACGTCACAAGCACATGCCAAGTGGTGATGATATTTATCTGTTAAGGGACTTTCGGGAAGGTGCGGCAGACGTGCGATTAATGACGGATCCAGCGCTGGCCATTCACACTGAAACGCCTCAGTCATTTTCGGAATTCATTCATCAACGCTTAAGATGGTTGGCAAAGACAGGTGATGTAAAAGATCATTTGAGTACTTCCTTGGCAATCATTCAAGCAGTATTGACTTTCGCATTTGTGGCACTACTTGTTTCAAAAGGAATTGCAAATGAATGGGGGTCTTTTTGTTCAATTTTCGCAGTCAAGACGGCCATTGATATGCTCCTCTTCTATCCCTATTTCAATCGCATTAAACGATTGATTTCCTGGTGTTTTATTCCTATTTATGAGTTTCTGTTTCCGTTTTACACCCTGCTTATTTTGAGTATGATGTACTGGTTTAAACCGAAATGGAAGGGTAGAAAATTGATCCGAAATTTCTAAGAGGCCTTACTTTTCAATTTCTCGAAGCGACTCCATCTTTTTCTTTTCCAAGAATCCTTTGATGTCTTCGAAATGCTCTTTCACGCGCTTTTGACCAAATTCAAACACTTTCGTGACCAAACCATCCAAGAAATCGCGGTCGTGTGAAACGATGATCAATGTCCCGTCAAAATTGCGCAAGGCATCTTTGATGATGTCTTTGGTTTTCATGTCGAGGTGATTGGTGGGCTCATCGAGAATCAAAAGGTTCACTGGCTCTAAAAGGAGTTTGATCATCGCCAACCGTGTGCGTTCTCCACCAGAAAGAACCTTTACTTTCTTTGCGCTCGTTTCTCCACCGAACATAAATGCACCCAAGATATCCTTGATTTTGGTGCGAATATCGCCAACGGCAATGTAGTCTATGGTTTCAAAAATAGATAGTTCCTCATCAAGCAGTGCGGCCTGGTTTTGAGCGAAATATCCAATTTTAATGTTGTGTCCAAGTTGAAGTGTTCCCGTGTAGTCGATTTCGTTCATGATGGCTTTGATCATGGTCGATTTTCCTTCACCGTTCTTGCCAACAAACGCCAATTTCTGACCCCGTTCGATGCTCATTGAGGCATTGTTGAAGACCACATGATTGCCGTATTTTTTTCCTAAATCTTCAACGATTACGGGATAATTCCCCGAACGTGGGGCAGGGGGGAATCGAAGACGCAGTGCAGATGTATCGACCTCGTCGACTTCAATGATGTCGAGTTTCTCAATCATTTTTACGCGCGATTGCACTTGCAATGTTTTTGAATAGGTACCCTTGAAACGTTCAATAAATTCTGTTGTCTCAGCGATGAATTTTTGCTGTTCGTCGTATTGTTTTTGTTGTTGTTCGCGTCGTTCTTTGCGCAATTCAAGGTAATGGGAATATTTCGCTTTGTAATCGTAAATTCTCCCCATGGTCACCTCAATGGTGCGGGTGGTGATGTTGTCGACAAATGCGCGGTCGTGGGAAATCACAACCACTGCTTTTGCTTGTTCGGTGAGGAAGTTTTCCAACCACTGTATGGACTCAATGTCCAAGTGATTGGTTGGTTCATCCAGCAGGATGAGGTCAGGTTGGCGCAGTAGAATTTTAGCCAATTCTATACGCATTCTCCATCCGCCACTAAATTCTGAGGTCGAACGATCAAAATCTTCACGGTCAAATCCAAGGCCTTTGAGTGTTTTTTCGACTTCACCGTCGTAATTGATTTCTTCTATTGAATAATATTTTTCGCTGAGTTCTGAAACCTGCTCTATCAACTTCATGTAATCGTCCGAATCGTAGTCAGTGCGAACAGTCAACTGGTGATTGATTTCGTCCATTTGAGCCTTCATGGCAAAGATTTCTTGAAAGGCCTTCGACGTTTCTTCGAAAACTGTGCAGTCGTCTGCGGTCAGCAAATGCTGCGGTAAGTATGCGATGACGGTACCTTTTGGTGAAGAAACTCCTCCTTTTGTTGGCTTGCTTTGACCTGCAAGAATTTTCAGTAGGGTAGATTTTCCTGCACCATTTTTCCCCATTAGTGCAATCTTATCATTGTCATTGATGACAAAGTTTACATCACTAAACAGGATTTTTCCACTGAACTCTACGGAAAGACCATCAACTGAAACCATAACTTATTATTTAAGGGCGCAAAGATAGTCCCTTGGTGCGTGTGAAGTTGGTTTATAGTTATTTTTGAGAAAAAAAAGATGAGACTTTTTCTTTTAGTTTGTGTTTTCTTTGTTGAATTCTTAGCTTCTGCGCAGCAAAAGGACACTTGTTTGACACTGCCCTCATCCCTTTCAAAAGTGAATGCAGATAAATTGGTAATTGCTTGTTCGTGCGATTTGGCTGAATTTTCAATTCAACTTTACTCTCGTTGGGGGCAGTTGGTCTACGAAGCAAAAATATTCATGGCACCCTTTGATTTGGATTTGAATGCGCAAACGGGTAAGAAAAAACAAGAGGTTCAGGTATTTAATGAAGGAAGCTATTTGTATAAAATTCACTACCGAAAGTACAATACTCAGGAATACATCGATGTGACAGGGTATATCACTATTCTATAGGCGCGCACAATACCATCATTTTTAAGCACAAAAAAAAGCCGGGAGCACCGGCTTTTAAATTATCTATTTACTATTCCTTAGAAAGGAAGGTCATCATCTGCAACGCTTTCAGAAATTGCGGCAGGGGCTGATGCTGCAGGAGCGACAATAGGATTCAAATTTACTGGTGCCATTCCACCCATTTGTCCACCCATTTGACCAGCAGAAGCTCCTTGATTGGAACGTTCAATTCGCCATGCCTCAAGTGTGTTGAAATATTTCACTTCACCTGTTGGGCTCGTCCATTCGCGTCCACGCAAGTTAAACGAAACATCTACTTGATCACCGGCTTGAAACCCTTCTAGCAAAACACATTTATCTTGTGTTGCTTGAAACATAATGTCCTGTGGATACATGCCAGAAGCATCTGTTACCACAAATTCGCGCTTTGAAAATTTTTCCGATACTTGAACGGTATTGCCCACCATTTTTACGGATCCCGTGAGTTTAAACATGTTGATTTATTTTAATTGTTATTGTTTCATCCATTATTAAAAGCCAAAAGCGTCATCCACGCTTCATTCAATTTATTTTCCTTGAGCAAACCTTTCGCACGCTCATGAAGGGCGTTTTCCAAGGCCGTTGCGTCGTCTTCTAAAGATACGAACAATTCGCTTAGTTCTAACAATTTGTATTCATTTACATCGGTCTCATCTGGAAGTGCTTCGATGCCAGCAAGCTGACCGAGGTCATTTCGGCTTAAAACACTACTTGCGAGAAGATCTGAAGGCAAGTGGTCGAATCCAATCCCACATGTTGTTATCGGCTTTGTGATTTCAAACATGGATTGTTCATCGGCGCGACAATACCAGTTTCCACCCATGCGCGCGACCAAATCAATTTTCTTCTGGTCAATCATGCCGTTTTCATCCAACACTTCTTCACGAATGTGTATGCGCGTTACTTCGCAAATGATCAAATTTCCAGCGCCACCTTCTGTGCCTAGCTCAATCACTTGATTGACCTTGCATTCAAATTGAACAGGTGCTTCTGCTACGCGCATTGGTTTAATCGTCTCGGAGGCTAAAGCTGTAAATCCTGCCTTCGTAAATTCACTTGTTCCGGATGGATAAGGTGAACTGGCCAAACTCATCTGATGCACCATGTCAAAATTTACCACATTGATGACCACTTCAGAAACAACTTTCACATTGTTGTAGGTGTCTTTGGTGGTATTACTTCGTCCCGCCCGTGCAGGAGAGAAAATCAGTATAGGTGGATTGGCACTAAACACATTGAAAAAGCTGAATGGCGCAAGGTTCTGATTCCCTTCTGCATCTACAGTAGAGGCAAACGCAATTGGTCGTGGTCCAATAGCACCTAATAGATACTGGTGGACTTTGGGTACAGGAAGCGTTTTAGGGTCTAATGTAATCATTGATAAAATTGAATTCTACAAATTTACACCGAACACCGATGCGCTGTGAATTCAGTTATCACGACTTTTCCACAAAAAAACAAAGAAGTGTTCACGGCAAAATTCATTTTTTCCAGCGTTGATTTTTCATTCTCTAAATAAAACCATTATCTTTGCAATCCCGAAAGGGAAAGGTAGCGTCAGTCGGACCTCCTAATTTGAAATAAATTTGCGGATGTGGTGAAATTGGTAGACACGCCAGACTTAGGATCTGGTGCCGAGAGGTATGCGGGTTCGAGTCC
>Ga0114977_10001205_pt1 | contig 16861 bp, 10 predicted proteins | sample S_130805_MF_Meta_FD_87026 | JGI IMG/M metagenome (GOLD analysis project Ga0114977, IMG submission 87026) | Freshwater microbial communities from Lake Simoncouche, Canada to study carbon cycling - S_130805_MF_MetaG | ecosystem: Environmental > Aquatic > Freshwater > Lake | place: Lake...
CACAATGCGTCGGTATTAGCTGACAAAATTGGAATGGGTATCAACCAACGTATTTCAGGTTCAAGAAGAACAGATAAACCTTATACGAACACATTAATCATAGTTAATCAACCTTGGGTAGAATTACCTGATAATCCTTTCGGACAACCTAAAATTAAAGCAAAAGGTGGGGAAGCAATTTGGTTAAACTCAAGTATTGTATTCTTATTTGGTAATCAAAAAGGTGCGGGTACAACTAAAATCTCAATCACAAAAGATAAGAGAAAAGTTAAAATCGCAACAAGAACAAAAATCTCTATTATGAAGAACCACATCAACGGTTTGGGATATGAAGATGGACGTATCTTGATTACATCACACGGATTTATGGCGGGACGAGAAGAAGGAGAAGAAAAGAAATCTCTCGAAGAGTACAAAAAAGAGTGTGGTGATTACATCAGTAAGATGTTAGGTGTTAATGTTACAGACATCGAAGACGTGGAAGTTGTAACAGAAGAAAGTGATCTATAATAAAATTTATTAATGTCTGTTTTACTTGTTGATGGTGACAATTTACTTACGATTGGTTTTTATGGTGTTAAGAATTACTTCTATAAAGGAACACATATTGGGGGAATATATCATTTTCTTAATACTCTTAGAAGGGCATTTGAGACGTATCATTTAGATAAAATTGTAGTATTTTGGGATGGACTTGACGGTTCACAAACCAGAAAGAAAATCTATATCCATTACAAGGAGAACAGAAAATCTAGACTTCGTTCTGAAGAAGAGATTAACTCATACGGATATCAAAGGGATAGGGTAAAACAATATTTAGAAGAACTTTTTGTTAGACAAGGAGAATATGAATATTGTGAAACTGACGATTGTATTGCATATTATTCACAAAAATCAAACAACGAGTCCAAGATAGTTTACTCATCTGATGGAGATTTAACCCAACTTGTTTCAGAAACTACACAAATATACAACCCGTCACACGGAAAAATATACAAACAAAACGATACGATTGTTTACGACCACGAAGAAATTTTAATTGAAAATGTTAAATTGGTTAAAATGATGTGCGGAGACTCTTCAGACAACATCGCAGGTATAAGAGGAATGGGAGTTAAGAGATTTTTATCACTTTTCCCTGAACTAAAAACAGAAAAAATTTCAATTGAACAAGTTAAAGACAAATGTAACGTCTTATTTGAACAAGATAAGACAAATAGGTTAGTAACTAATCTACTTACAGGTGTAACTAAGCATGGAGTTTTTGGAGATGAGTTCTTCGATGTAAACAGTCGTATTGTAAGTTTGGATGACCCGTTCCTTACTGATGAGGCAAAACAAAATATAGATTCACTAATTAATGAAAATTTAGACCCTGAGGGGAGGTCTTATAAAAATACCATGAAAATGATGATGGAAGATGGATTATTCAATGTGTTACCAAAATCGGATGATGCATGGATAAAATTTTTAAACCCATTTTTACGTCTCACAAGAAAGGAAAAAAATAAAAGAATAATAAAAATTAAAAACTATGAGTAATCAAGAAAACATTACTAAATTCGAATTCCTATTATCATTAGAGGGAAACATCATTGTCCAAAGATTTTTTAACGTTAAAGACCATTATGACCCATCTAGAAGATCAATGGACTTACACTATTATGTAAAAAATATTTGTGACGATATTGCTGAAGATTTAAAAATAAAAAGTTCCAATTATCTATGTGAGAATGCAAATTTTATCTTGTCTTCTGACTATGTGGAAGATCCAAATGAGAAGGACAAAGAACACTTTTTATTGGAAATTAAATTGAATGAAGATGTATTTATTCAAAGAATATTCCCAGCATTTTACTACCATCCAAAGGTTAGATACACGGTGGATGTTCGACCAAGACTTAAGAGAATTTTGACAGATTTAACTGACATTTTATCATCTGATGAATTGGAGACAACGTATTTGAATTATGAACTATAAAATATATATATAAAATGGCAGAGAAGAATTTTGGTAATTTAGGATTTTCATTTCAACAATCACTTATTAAGTCAATAATCGAAAACAAGAAGTACGGAGAAACGATTATTGATGTTTTAGAAAGTAGATATTTTGATAATACATCCTTTAAATTTATCATGGAAAATGTTAAAGAGTTATTCAAAACGTATAACACTATACCAAACTACGATACGGTTGCACAAAAGTTAATGGCCGAAGGTGGTAATGACTCAACAAAACATGTTGATACTCTTGAAGCTATTAAACAATTAGAAGTCAATACTGAATACATACAAGATACTGCCCTTAATTTCTGTAAACAACAGAACTTAAAGAAGAAACTTAAAGATGTACATAACATTATTGACAATGGTGAATTTGAATCTTATAATAAGATTGAGGAAATCATACAAAAAGCGTTACAAATCGGTTTAATGAACGATGACGGAACGGATGTATTTGAGGACATTGATTTAGCATTAGAAAAGGACAATAGACTCCCAATTGCGACAGGTATTGTTGGAATCGACAACTTGTTAGAGGGTGGACTTGGAAGAGGAGAATTTGGTATTGTATTAGCTCCTACGGGTACTGGTAAGACTACCTTACTCACTAAAATGGCTAACACAGCATATAACCAAGGATATAATGTTTTACAAGTGTTTTTTGAAGACAATCCGGGTAATATTAAAAGAAAACACTATACCATATGGTCAGGTGTTGCACCTAAAGACCAACCAGAAAACGCTGAAGAGGTAAAAATAAAGGTTAAAGAAGCTGAAGTACAATCTAAAGGTGGAATTAAACTTTTAAAATTAGCGAGTGATAATGTAACAATATCTGAAATTAAAAATAAAGTTAGAAAATTAATTTCTGACGGATTTAAAATAGATTTACTACTCATTGATTATGTTGATTGTATTTCCCCTGAAAGAAGTATTAATGGAGAAGAATGGAAAGGAGAGGGTTCTATTATGAGAAGTTTAGAATCAATGACAGGTGAATTCGATATTGCAATATGGACGGCAACACAAGGTAATAGAGAATCAATTTCATCCGAAGTTGTTAATAGTGACCAAATGGGTGGGTCTATTAAGAAAGCACAAATTGCACACGTAATTGTTTCAATTGCTAAAACACTTGAACAAAAAGAAAATAACTTAGCGACATTAACTTTACTTAAATCACGTATTGGTAGAGACGGTGTTATATTTCAAAACTGTAAGTTCAATAATGAATATCTTGTTATTGATACCGACACACAGAATACTCTTCTTGGATTTGAAGAACAAAAAGTACAAGAGAGAGCAACTAGAGCGGCAGATGTCTACAAAAGGACACAAGAAAGAAAGGCAGGTTTAGTAGTTAAAAATTAAAAAAAATCAAAATGACTGAAAAAATATTACAAGACAATCCAGGGAGATTTGTCGTTTTCCCTATCGAACACCATGACCTATGGAAGTTCTATAAACAATCTGAAGCGTCTTTTTGGACAGCTGAAGAAATTGATTTAGGACAAGATGTTTCTGATTGGGAAAATAAATTAAATTCTGATGAACAACATTTCGTAAAACACGTATTAGCATTTTTTGCTGCGTCTGACGGAATTGTAAATGAAAATTTAGCAATAAACTTCTTAAATGAAGTTCAATATACTGAAGCTAAGTTTTTCTACGGATTCCAAATTATGATGGAGAACATTCATAGTGAAACATATTCACTTTTAATTGACACATTGGTTAAAGACAAAGATGAACAACATTTCTTATTCAATGCTATCGACACAATTCCTGCTGTTAAAAAGAAAGCTGATTGGGCGTTAAAATGGATTAACTCAGAGTCGTTTGTTGATAGATTAATTGCATTTGCTGCGGTTGAAGGTATCTTCTTTTCAGGTTCATTCTGTTCAATTTTTTGGTTAAAGAAAAGAGGGTTATTACCCGGACTTACATTTTCAAATGAATTGATATCTCGTGATGAGGGTATGCATTGTGATTTTGCTTGTCATATCTATAATCAACATATTCAAAATAAAGTAAAACCTGAAAGAATTAAAGAAATCATATGTGGAGCTTTAGAGATTGAAAAAGAATTTATACTTGAGGCATTACCAGTTCGTTTAATTGGTATGAACTCAGATTTAATGTCACAATATCTTGAATTTGTAACTGATAGATTATTAATTGCCTTAGGAGTATCTAAAGTTTATAACTCAGAAAATCCATTTGATTTTATGCAAAACATTGCATTACAAGGTAAAACAAATTTCTTTGAGAAAAGAGTTGCCGAGTATCAAAAAGCTGGTGTGAATAAAACAAACGAATCTGAAGATTTAGATTCTGCATTTGGTGATGTTGATTTTTAAAATTAGAAAATAAAAATGAAAGTAAAAAAAAGAGACGGTTCCTTAGAGGAGATGAGATACGATAAGATTACAAGAAGAATAAGTGTATTTTGTAGTGATTTAAATTTAGAATACATAGACCCAACCTACGTTACTTTAAAAGTTACACAAGGAATATATGATGGAATTTCTACAACTGAATTAGATGTTCTCGCAGCCGAAACTGCGGCGGCTATGGCAACAACACATCCTGATTATTCAAAATTAGCTGGAAGACTTGCCGTTTCTAATTTACATAAAACAACTCATAAGAAATTTTCACAATGTATTAAAGAACTATATTCTTTTACCGAACCAAAAACAGGCAAAGAATCTTCTTTAATTGATGAAAAAGTTTATGAATTTGTAATGGCAAATAAAGAATCAATAGATGGTGCAATCCATTTAGAAAGAGATTTAGATTTTGATTATTTTGGTTTTAAAACATTAGAACGTTCATATCTATTAAAGATAGGTGAACGTATTATTGAAAGACCACAATACATGTATATGAGAGTTGCGGTGGGCATTTGTAAGGGTGACGTTGAAATGGCTATTCGTATTTATGACGACTTATCCCAACATTATTATACACATGCGACCCCAACGCTGTTTAATGCCGGCACAAAACGAGCTCAAATGTCATCTTGTTTTTTAATTGGAAATAAAGGTGATGATATTGATGGGTTGTTTGATACAATCAAAGATGTGGCTAAAATTTCTAAATGGGCTGGTGGAATTGGTTTACACGTTCATGATGTTAGATCCAAAGGTTCTTATATAAAAGGAACAGGAGGTCTTTCAGATGGTCTGTTACCAATGTTAAAAACATACAATGAGGTTGCTCGATGGATTAATCAAGGTGGTAAACGTAAAGGTTCTTTTGCTATTTATCTTGAACCTTGGCATTCAGATATTTTTGATTTTATTGATTTAAGAAAGAATCATGGTAAGGAAGAAATGAGAGCGAGAGATTTATTCTTAGCGATGTGGACTCCCGATTTATTTATGCAACGTGTTGAAAGTGATGGAGATTGGTCCCTATTTTCACCTGACGAGGCGCCAGGATTATCCGACGCTTACGACAGTCCTGAAGATAAAACATTCACTCGTTTATATGAATCATATGAAAAGGATGGTAAGGCAAGAAAAGTAGTTAAGGCAAGAAAATTAATGGACGCAATCTTAACTGCACAAATTGAAACAGGAACACCTTACATGTTATACAAGGATCCAGCGAATTATAAATCAAATCAAAAGAATTTAGGTACTATTAAATCTTCAAATTTATGTACCGAAATTATTGAATATAGTTCACCAACTGAACAAGCAGTTTGTAATTTAGCGTCAATCGCGTTACCAAAATACATTCTTGATGGAGAATTCAATCATGAGTTACTTTATGAATACACATATCAAGTTGTTAAGAACTTAAACAATGTAATTGATTTAAACTTCTACCCAACCGAAGAAACCAAACGTTCAAACTTTAGACATCGTCCTGTTGGTTTAGGTGTTCAAGGTTTGGCGGACGTAATGTGTAAATTGGCTTTACCTTTTGAATCTGAAATGGCTGATAAATTACAAACAGATATTTTTGAAACAATTTATTTTGCGGCATTAACTTCATCAAAAGATTTAGCGAAAGAATTTAGTCCATATGAAACAATTGTAGGTTCACCAATTGAAAAGGGTATTTTACAATATGAAATGTGGGGTAAAAAAGATTCAGATTTATCAGGTCGTTGGGATTGGAAATCTTTAAGAAAAGAAATTAAAACAAATGGTGTTAGAAATTCATTATTGGTTGCACCAATGCCAACCGCATCGACTGCACAAATTTTAGGTAATAATGAAGCGTTTGAACCGTTTACCACTAACTTATATTCTCGTAGAACATTAAGTGGTGAATTTATTATGATTAATAAACACTTGGTTTATGATTTAATAAAAATTGGTTTATGGAATGAAGGTATTAAAAATAAACTAATCATGGAAAATGGTTCAGTTCAAAACATACCTGAAATTCCTACCGAAATGAAGGAAGTGTATAAGACCGTTTGGGAAATGTCACAAAAGAGAATTTTACAAATGGCAGCCAATAGAAGTGTTTTTATTGATCAATCACAATCATTGAATTTATTTGTGGATAACGCCACCAAACCAAAATTATTAGCGGCACATTTATTTGGTTGGAAATTAGGGTTAAAAACGGGTATGTATTATTTAAGAACGAGAGCGGCGGTGGATGCAATTAAAGGTTTGGGTGTGGATATGTCAACATCAAAACCAATTGAACAAACGTCATCAGTAAATAATGTTGAAGTACCAAAAAATAATTTTTTAATAAGTGAACAAACACCTGAGGTTGTAATGACATCGGAAAAACCAGTAGACTCTCCATTTGATTGTGAGGGATGTGGTTCTTAAAATAATGGGAGACCCCTTGAAGAGTACTCCCAGGTCTTGAGAATATAGGGGGTGAATATTAAGACACTAATTTAAATCCAGCTTCGGCTGGATTTTTTTATTTATTACCATTTTATATTAGTTTATATTTATAGGTATGGCGACATATGGTATAGATTTTCCTTTCCGAGATAGTTTAGAAGGAAAGTTTTTAAAAATGACAGGAGAAGCGGAAAGAGAGATTAGAGGAAACCTAATTCATCTTTTACTGACAAGAAAAGGTAGTAGATATTTCTTACCTGATTTTGGTACCCGTTTATATCAATTTATCTTCGACCAAAACGATATGGTAACATTCGGATTGATTGAAAGTGAGATTAGAGAGACGGTAAAAACCTATATCCCTAATTTAGATATCACATCAATTAATGTCATGTCAGCAGAGGATGACCCTGATGAAAGAACCACATTTAACATGATGGAAGATGAAAGACTATTCAGGGTTTCCGACCATTCAACCAAACCATATACTGCCAAAGTAAAAATTGAATACACAGTAACTAATGGAGCATTTTCAACTTCAGATTTTGTAATATTAAACATTTAAGATGAGTAAAAAAATATCATATGCAACCCGTGATTTTGCGGGTTTAAGACAGGAATTAGTAAACCTAACTAAACAATATTATCCTGATTTGGTTAAAAATACCAATGATGCGTCAATATATTCAGTATTGTTAGATTTAAACGCGGCTGTTACCGATAACTTACATTATCACATTGATAGGGTTTGGCAAGAAACTATGTTGGACTTTGCTCAACAAAGACAATCGTTATACCACATTGCAAAAACCTACGGACTTAAAATACCGGGTAACAGACCATCGGTTTGTTTGTGTGATTTCTCAATAAATGTGCCTGTTAGAGGAGATAAGGAAGATGAAAGATATTTGGGTATTTTAAAAACAGGAGCACAAGTTTCAGGTGGTGGACAAGTTTTTGAAACATTAGAAGATATTGATTTCTCTAGTCCATTTAACACTAAAGGGGAACCAAACAGACTTAAAATACCAAACTTTAATGCAAATAACACTTTAGTTTCCTACACAATCACAAAAAGAGATGCGGTTGTTAACGGTGTTAGTAAAATATATAGAAAAATTATAAATCAAACAGACCAAAAACCCTTCTTGAAGTTATTTTTACCTGAACAAAATGTTTTAGGTGTTGTTTCAATTATACATAAAGAGGGTACGTCATTTGGTGCAAACCCAACACCAAGTGAATTTTTAACAATTACAAATAAGTGGTACGAAGTTAAAAGTTTAATACAAAATAGAGTTTTTATACCCGATTCAACGGCAGTTTCAGATAAGGATAATTTTAAATCTGGTGTCTATAAAGACGTTACAAATAAATTTATAACAGAATACACACCTGAAGGATATTTTTCATTGATATTTGGTTCTGGAACTGTTAATCCATTAGATAATTTGGATAATTACATGACAGGTCAATTAAAGGTGAATTTAGCGAGTTATTTAAACAATTTATCATTAGGTGCGGTACCAAAAACGGATACTACATTATTCGTAAAATACAGAATTGGCGGTGGTAAAAATTCAAACGTAGGTGTAAACGTCGTAAACAGTATCGATACTGTTGAATTCAATGTAAACGGACCTGTTAGTTCAACAAACACTCAAGTCATACAATCTTTGAAAGTTACTAATATCACACCTGCGGTAGGTGGTGCGGACCAACCAACAATTGAGGAATTGAGAAATATGATTTCATATAATTTCGCAGCACAAGATAGAGCGGTTACATTAAATGACTATAAATCTTTAATAGAGGTCATGCCATCGACTTTCGGAGCACCAGCTAAGGTAAACGTCATGGAAGAAGATAATAAGGTTAAAATCAAAATATTATCTTACGATGATAAGGGTAATTTAACTGATACAGTTTCTAACACATTAAAAAATAACATCATTAATTACCTTTCTGAATATAGAATGATAAATGATTACATTGATATTGCAAATGGTGAGGTTATAGATTTAGGATTGGAGATTGATTTGATTATCGATAAAAATGAAAACCCTTCTGATATCATCAAAACAACAATTAACAATACGATTGATTTCTTCTCATTCGATAAAAGAAAGATGGGAGACCCATTATTTGTTGGTGATTTGATTAGACAAGTTGGTCAAGAAAACGGTGTTATCAACGTAATTGATGTTAGAGTCTTCAATAAAATCGGTGGTCAATATTCATCCGCTGAAGTATCACAATCATATGTAAACAATAGTACCAAAGAGATACAACAGAGTGACATGACTATTTTTATGAAATCTAACCAAATTTACCAAATTAGATTCCCAAATGTCGACATCAAAGTTAGAACTAAAACATTAGGAACGACTACATATTAAAATGTTTTTTCGTTATAATAATAGAAAACCCGATCGTTTCTATTTATTATAAGAATCATGCAAAAACATAGAATTTTAACCAACGTTGGTAAGGACAACAAGATTACCGTCGAACTAAAGCAAGATTATGAATTATTAGAAATTCTATCTTTAAAGTTCAGTCAGAAAGACGCGTACGCCTCGTTTTGCTCAGATTATGGTGTTGTTTGTGGTAGGATTTCGGTTAACAATGGTTTAGGTATACCAAATGCAAGAGTTTCAATATTTGTTCCGTTAAAAGACGAACACAAAAATGACCCCGTAATTTCAGCTTTATATCCATATAAAGAGGCTGATGACAAAAATGAGGCGGGTTACAAATACAATTTATTACCATCTAGACAACAACACGGAGGACATGAACCAACAGGTACGTTCTTTGATCAAACCGATATTTTAACAAGAGAAGAAATTTTAGAGGTTTTTGAAACTTATTATTCTTATACGGTTAAAACTAATGAGGCTGGTGACTTTATGATTTGGGGTGTACCATTAGGTAACCAAACATTACATGTCGATGTAGATTTATCAGACATTGGGGCGTTTTCGTTAAGACCATATGATTTAATGAGACAAGGTGCTGGTGTTGATAAATTTAAAAACAAATACAAATTTAAATCTTCTGAAGATTTAATAACTCTACCTCAAATTATTTCATATAATAAATCAATTGAGGTATATCCATTTTGGGGTAATGAAGATTATTGTGAAATTGGTTTAACAAGAACTGATTTTGATTTATCAGAAAGAGGTGTCACTATAAAACCTAAATCATATTTAATTGGAGGAGTTTATACTGACGGTGGAAAAAATGCAATAAATAAAAGTTGTGTACCGAGGGCTAAGATGGGACGTAAGTGTGACTTACTTGCCAAATCGGCTAAAGTAGAATTAATTAGATTCACACCGGTTAAAGATGAAAGTAATAAACCAGTCTTAGAGGAAGTAATTCTAAATGAAGATATCCCCGATGATGGTGGTTTTGTTATTCCATTAGAAATGAATATGGATTTCATCTACACTAACGAATTTGGTGAAAATGAAATAACAAATGACCCAAATAAAGGAGTTGCGACTTCCGCATGTTATCGAGCAAGAATTAATATAAATGATAATGATTTATCAAGAGTTAGACAAAACGCTGATTTTTTAATTCCAAACATTAGAGAGTATGGTTCATATAATAGTACTACTTGGACTATAGATGATAAATCGTATGCATGGTCATTAGATTGGGATGATTATCCAACAACTGCAGTTAGTAATGACGAGTCATTAGGAATTTTATATAATGAAAATGGAAAGTATTTTCCAAAAGATTATTTTTATAGATTTAATTATAATAAAGTTTATACCGTTTCATCTTTTCAAAGTTCATATCATAATGATTATGGTGCATACACAAAAGATAGATTTATAGGTCTTAAAGAATTAGTACCCGCTGAAGAAGAAGATTGTGGAGATCATTTAACACCACCAGTGAATTTTGGACTTAAGAATTACACATTTACATTATTAATTGCCGACATATTATTATTTTTTGAACAATTAATAAATCTTGTTACCTTAACATTTTTTAACACCATTGCTAGAGTATTTCATGGACTTGCAGATGCTGTTGATTTTTGGCCAATTAGAAGATTATCAAGATCTGTTAGAAAATTTGCATATAGAATTCAAGATTCATCACAAAGAAATTTATACCTAATAACATATCCAGAATGTGAAGAATGTAGTGGTGAAAATTCATATGGTACACAGGGAGGTACATCAACAAGTTCAGAATATTGTCAAGTTGGTACCATAGAAATTACGGGTTCTGGAGATCAATCATATAGAATTTTAAATGCTGCTAATTTTAATAGTGCAGTTCCCGATGTTGGTATTTGTTTTGGTACGGCAAGCCCATTAGTTGATATTAATGATTTTATTAATAGACAAAGTGATTATGTTATTTCATTTTATGGTAATAACATTAGTTTAGTTGACTCACCATTCAGTGATGATGGAAGTGGAGGTATACTTTTTAATGATACATATAGTATTTTCTCAGACTCATCAGTATATACTTTAATTATTAAAGATAAAAATGCAACATCTAACCCAAGTAGTAATTTAGTTACACTTGAATCAGGTTGTGAACTTTATGATGTACCATATAATGAATCATTAGTTGCAATATATTATGTTGGTTCAGGAAGAACTGAAACAACAGTATATACACCAGGATTGGATGTAACAGCAACAAAACTATCCGACACTAGTAGTTTTAAATTACCAACAAGTTATGATGGTGAGACATATTCACCAATAACAAAATCAGGTTATTGTGAATTTTCAAACGGTGTATTTTATATAGTACCAGGTTCATTATCTAATATAAGATTATTTGATGTCCTTAAAGAATATAGAAGACGAAAAAGAGTTGGAAAAATGTTTTGTGGTGGAATTGTAAATTATGCATTTATTGATAATTGGTTATCAGGATCATTATATTTTTTTCAATTTAAAGCTAAAAAAATGTCCGACGCGGTGAATAACGCAAACGAAAAGACTGCAAAATATTGTAGAGATGTTGTTAGATTTGTTGTTTCACAAGGAAGGTTTTATTATAGATCAACTAAATTTAATGGAACATTTGTTCCATCTGTTGAAACGTTTGGTAATTCAAGTGGATATAAAAGAATCGGAACTCCAACCACATTTGTTGATTTAGGACCAAGAGATGAATTTATAAAAGAAATAACAACAGACCCAACCTTAGATGTTAATTCGTCCGTTGCAAGGTCAATTGGTGCAACTTCATATCAAAACTTTGGTGAAATTTTAGGATTGACAATAAATTATAGATTAGATGTTAGTAATAGTGAGTTTGAACTAAAAGATTTTTTTACAAATTCAGGATTTTCATCGATTGCTCTTTATAATGTTTTAGATGGAGATATCCTACAATTAATATCAACAAATTGTGAAACTGGAATTGAACCATTTGATTTACAAAGTCCAAAATATTTGGGTTACTCATATCAAGTACTTGACCCTGATTTATATCCACAAGTATTTAAACCAAACGGTTATTACGGAGGAACACCAATTACATTAGAATTTAACGACGATGGTGAAAGAGTTAGAGCATCATTAAATGAACCAGGAAGATTAACAGAATCATCTCAAATTGTACCTTTCTATTTATGGGATAAAAAAGGAACGGGATTCGGTGGTACAAATGAAGCAACTTCAGATGATCAATCTTGGGATTACGGTGGAATACAAACACAACCGTTACAAGGTATGACTTATGGTTATTCTTATACTAGTACATATGATGACCCATCTGACAAATATTTGTTATTACCCATCACATATAATTTTGCCGGATTAACAATCACAGGTAACACAACAGACCAAATTGAATTTGATGATGTAATCACAGGTAAAACTCAATCGGGTAGTTTAATATCTGTTGGAACATTATTACAAGATTATAATAATCAATATCCAGGTTACACCGTTTTAGCTGTAACAAGTGGATCAATACTAAACCCAACAGTCGGAACTTTATATACAAGAAAAGGACCAGCGGGTAATGATGGTTATACAGGTTGGGCAACACAGTCGTGGACAATCGATATTGATTTTATTATTAGACCGACTGAGGATTATTATAGTGGTAACAAACAAATACTTTCTACACCGTTCCAATTTTATTTTGGACTGAAAGCCGGTAAAACTGGGCTTGATAAATTTATTGACCTATTTGGTCCGAAGGGAGCGTTCCCACCAGCTGAATAATGGAAGAGAATAAAGAAATATTATTACCTAATAAAAGGTACAAGAAAGCCGAAGAACAAGATTTAACATTACAAGTTAATTTAGAATCGTCCGAGTCCCTAATGAGACTTGGTGATAGAGATATTGTTTTAGATTTAGAAAAATTATTTAATAAAGAAAGACAAGATAGTATTGATTATAAAATTTACGGTAAGATGAAAATGGTCTTCCGTAACATGTATAGTGGTGATACCCCTTACGATTATTTAAGTGAAAATTTATACTTAGCTGGCGATGGAACAAACGGATTAAATGGTGCAAATAGATTTACTGGATTTTTACCATATGATGAGTTTGCATTTTTAAGAAGAGATTTACGTAGACAAATTAATACACCAGTAAGTGGAGATACAGTTGGGTTTAATAGTGATTTAAGTTACATAGGACCAGAAAGACACCCACCTATTTCCACAATGATGGCACCATATCATAATTGGAATCTTTATTTATCATATGTTTATAGTGGAGATTCCAATTATCAAATGACATATACGTTATCTGGTTGTACAAAGATTGTTGGTAATAATATAATAACATTTAAATCGGGAGACGGTATTCCATTTAGAGTTTCATTAACAGACGGTAATTTTTATGAATTAACAAGTCCTATTGAACATGGAATGAAACAAGGTGAATATATCACATTATCAGGTGTAACATTTACGGGAGCGATTACAGGTAGAACTTATCAAATTGATTCAGTTGGAAATGAATTTTACGATTCAGAAAAATATGTTATTAATTTATCAAAATCATCATTTAAAACCGGTATCACAATTGGAACAAGTAACAAAATTTTATTTACAGGTAAAAGGGTATTAGATGTTAATAATATAACTAACACAACATCATCATATTATGTACATAAACATAAAACATTAACAGATAGTAGTCATTATATTATGGACAATGTTGGATTCGAAAGTCCAATTTTTGAAAATGAAAAAAAGATAATATTTGAAAATAGTGCAGGGGATAACGACGTATTAGTTGAAAGAAACAGACCTGAATCGGTTCTATTTGATTTTAAAGAACCATTTCAATTAACGTCAGAATTAAAAAATAATTTAGGATACACACCAACAGAAATATATGTAACGACTATTTTTAGAAATGGAAATGGTTATTTTAATTACCCACCAAAAGTTGGACATAAATTTAATTTTCATAATAGTTGGGTTGATAATCATTTTAGTGGTACAACATCAAATGAAAGTACAATTGGAAATGGTACTACATTCACGAGAGACTCTATAACATTTACTAGTGGTAATACACTATCAAAGGGAACAGTATTAACTGGTGCCTTTGTTGAGTACAATCCAAAAGAATTAAAAGAAAGAATTATTTGTGAGGCGTTTCAAAAAATTACAAACCCAACAACAATTTTTGATTATGGACAAACTGGTGATGTAGATGGATTTTCATGTGCAACGGTGAATAATCCATTTGGTTTACATTACCAACCACATCATAGAATAAAACTTAGACAACTTTCACCATATATTGAAAATTCAGATACGAAAGATATTTTTAATATACCCGAAAATAAAATATATGATAGTCAAGATAAATTATGGAGATATCGTGATTTATATGACCATGGTTATGTTGATGTTGATGGAAATGGAACTGATTTTCCTTTTATCAATGGACAACATTATGTTAAGTCAGACATTAATTTTTATTTAAGAAATGAAAGATACTATACAAATAAGGCCGATGGTCTAATAAACTTCTTGGATAGTAATAACCCAAGAAATAACACTAAAGGTATTTGTTAATGAAAATTATTAAACCATTAAACACACCAATTAACAATTGGAATTCAAGTAAAACATATGGGTTATCTGAATTAGTAACATATAGTGGAAATACGTATGCTTCATTATTAGATGGTAATAAAAATAATAATCCACTATCATCATCAGGAAAATGGAAGTTAAGTTTTAACACGAATGACATCAATTTAGTTTTAAATATTGAAACCGACTTTTTATCAAATTTAGGATCAGAAGAAAATTTACAACAATTTGAAGGTGAAGTGTTAGATGAAATTTTAAATCCGATTGAGAATTATGATGTTATTAGATTTATTCATAAACCATATTCTATCAGTACGGGTACAACATTAACACAATCAGATATTTGGTTTTATTTTTATTTTTTAATTCAAAATTGGGACTCGGGAAAAACATATGAAAAAAATGAACTAATAAAATATAACGGAAATAAATATATTTCATTAGATATATTAAATAAAAATAATAACCCATTAACATCACCAACTAAATGGGAATTGTATTACGGTTTAGAATATGTTCAAGATTATAGACCACAAGATATTAGTTCAAGAGAAAATGAATTAATGTTAAAACAATCAACAGATAGTTTTTTTAGATTAGAATTTTATAAAACTCCACACATTCTTAATGAATATGAAGAAATTATTGGATACGAACCACCAACAAGAGTAAATCGAAAATTAGTTTTCAGTAGAAACTTATCCTTACCGTTGGGTGAGAAAATGTTTTATAACACATTAAGTGGTTATGTGAATCTACCTGTCTTTAATGGTAACAATTACAGAAATAAAGAAAACATGTATTTGTTTTGGTTTGAACAAGAAGATGTTTTTATTGAAACCAACTTAAGTGGTACAACTTCAGGAAACACATTTTTTATGACTGCTAAATTTTACAATGCCAAAAACGGAAACATTGTTGATTTTACAAATTCAGGATTCACTCAAAATTATGAGGTTACTGAAGAAAGTGATATGTATTACCAAGTTGATATTGATAGAACAAATCACACATATGAGATATCAAATTACAATGGAATAACTAAAGGAACTAGAGTGGGTACTGTTAGTGGTACAACAATAAACGCGGTTAAGTTCTACGAAAAACGTTAAACATAAAAGAAATTATTTATAGTAAGTGAAGAAAATCATACATAAAATACGAAGAAAAGAAATACCGAGCATTGCTTTGGTTTCTTTATCTGCGCAACAATGGTATGATAATGAGGGTAATTTAATTCCATGGTCAGGTAACACAGGTTATTTACCAACAGGATATACCCCGTCACAAGGTTTTGTGGTTTACAATACAACAACGGGAACAACAGATAATCTTGTTCAAGGTTATTATAAGTATAGTGGTTCTACATGGTATCGTGTAACGGGAACCACATCACAAATTAATTCACAAATTTACGATGATACACAGTTACCCATATTTTTAGAGTCTAGTGCTTATGAGATGGGTCAAATGTATGCGTTTGATGGGCAAGTTCGACAAGATGGACAAAATAAAATAACGGCAAACTTTGCTTACGATGTGGAATGTGATGTTGTTACGGTTTATAACACAACAAATTATGGTTCTCTTAGTGTTTTAGCTGATGCCGAATTTACAATTCATTGGGGAGATGGAACAAGCAATTCAATTGAATCAAATGGTTCAGTAACAAAACAATTTAGTACCCAAGGGGAACAAAATATTGAAATACAATTTATCGCACCATGGTCAACGGATAGAGTTGTAAAAGTATTGACAGTTAATTGTGAAACCCCGACTCCAACACCGACTCAGACTCCAACAAATGAGGCTACACCTACACCTACACCAACCAATACATCCACACCAACTCAGACTCCAACTCAGACTGTTACACCTAGTCAGACGCCAACTAATACGGTTACACCGACCAATACTCCTACTAATACACAAACACCAACTAACACCCCTA
>Ga0114977_10001207_pt1 | contig 16846 bp, 14 predicted proteins | sample S_130805_MF_Meta_FD_87026 | JGI IMG/M metagenome (GOLD analysis project Ga0114977, IMG submission 87026) | Freshwater microbial communities from Lake Simoncouche, Canada to study carbon cycling - S_130805_MF_MetaG | ecosystem: Environmental > Aquatic > Freshwater > Lake | place: Lake...
ATCACCGTTTTTTTCTCTTATCAGCCTGAATACTTCACGAAGTGGCATATCATCGGTAGTGGTAAAAATGCTGATCTCACCAAGAGAACTTATTTTATCGCTTGCAAATGCCTGAATACGTTTACCATCGGTCAGCGATTCGATGATAACGCCGGTTTTTGTCTGTGCTATTGTTTTAAAAAGCCCGGGCTTGCCCGAGACAGATAAAATCTCTTTCAAATCCATAAAATGTCTTTAAGTTTTGTGCAAAATTACTTAAAACAATCTGTTTATACTACATTGTTTTTCGTTCGCCTGCAATTTTACATTAATGATACCATTCCCGAAATAAAATATCACTTCAGCAATTGTTTCGCTTAGGTACCACCAGAAGATCGAAGCGAAAACCGGGTAAAAGAATCTAAGAATTTTCTTGTCTTAAAACCCAACATTCTCATCATTGAACTCAGGGCTCATCAAGTAGAAACCTATTGATAACCAGATAAATACTATTCAATACCTCAGATTTCGAAACGCCCGGTATAATTGGAAGGTGTAATTTTATTCAATTCAGCTTTCACCTTGGCCGTAACATTTAGTTTTTCAATAAAATCGCTGATGGCTTTGTGGTCGATGTGGGTATTGGTCCGGGTTAGCTCTTTCAACGATTCGTAGGGTTTCGGGAAGCCTTCGCGGCGAAGAATGGTCTGAATAGCTTCGGCAACAACAGCCCAGTTGTTTTCAAGATCGGCATGAATTTTTTCTTCATGCAGAATCAATTTATCGAGGCCTTTGATAAGCGATTTTATTGCAATAAGAGTATGAGATATAGGCACGCCGATATTCCTGGTCACGGTTGAATCGGTCAAATCGCGCTGAAGCCTCGACAAAGGAAGCTTTGATGAAAGGTGTTCAAACATGGCATTGGCAAGTCCAAAATTACCTTCAGCGTTTTCGAAATCAATAGGATTAACCTTATGAGGCATGGCTGAGGATCCGATTTCACCTGCTTTGATTTTTTGTTTGAAATACTCCATCGAGATATAACTCCACATATCGCGGCTTAAATCGATCAGGATGGTATTGATACGCTTCATATTATCAAAAAGCGCGGCCATATTATCGTAATGCTCAATCTGTGTAGTATAACGCAGCCTTTCGAGCGAGAGATTGTTTTTCACAAATTCGTCTCCGAATAAAGCCCAGTCAATGTCGGGATAAGCCACAAAATGGGCATTAAAATTCCCGGTAGCACCACCAAATTTTGCTGAAAAAGGAATTGTTTTCAGCAATTTCAGTTGCTGTTTCAGTCTTTCGGCAAACACATATACTTCTTTACCCAGTATGGTTGGCGAAGCAGGTTGTCCATGGGTACGTGCCAGCATGGGAACCTTCTTCCATTCTTTTGCACGTTTTGTAATTTTAACCAGAAGATCTTCGTATACAGGGATAATTACCTCATCAACAGCAAGTTTAAGTGCATAAGGACCAGCGGTGTTGTTGATATCCTGGGATGTTAGACCAAAATGGATAAATTCCTTGTATTTGCCCAGGCCTAATTTATCAAACCGTTTCTTCAGGTAATATTCAACTGCTTTGACATCATGATTGGTTGTAACTTCAATTTCTTTTACTTCCTGAGCATCGGTAAAGGTAAAATCCCTACATAATGACCTGAGTTCAGCAATTTTTTTTCGTTCAATTTCTTTAAGCTGAGGGAGCGGTAACTCACACAAAGCGATAAAATATTCAACCTCAACAAAAACGCGGTAATTAATAAGTGCAGCCTCGCTGAAATAATACGAAAGACGTTCAACCTGTTTGCGATAGCGACCATCAATGGGCGATATGGCATTAATCATTGTCAAATCCATAGCAAAAAAATAAAAGTTCAGTGGTCAAAAGTATGAAAGCCTGCGAATGAATTGCAAATTTTTTGAAAATTTAATTTTTTTTCCGTTTATCACGTAAATTGAAGACAGATTTGCGGAAATATCCCTGTTATTATACCATATCAATCCAAAACAACAATTTAAGCTTTACAAAACTGGACGAAAACTCAGATAATCATTGCATCGGAATTCTAAAATCCAGACTAAAAAAATGCCTGAGAAGGAACTCAGAACCCAAGTGATTCATTTACAATAAATACCGAAAATTCTGTTAAAGAGGGTCTACGACGGGTAGCAACATAAATATTACATCCTCGGGTCGGCAGGTTGCAATTCATGCAAACACCGTGTTTTGCACATGGATTGGGCCGGTTAAGCCTTTTAAAATTAATAGGTGCAGCGATTGTCCTGATGCGCTGCCATGCTGCTTCTTCATCAGCAACAAGTTTGTTTACCCCGGCAATAACAATAACTCTACGTGGTCCAAATGACATTGCTGCAACCCGGTTTCCATGACCATCGATATTAAATAATTCACCCTGAAATGAAATGGCGTTACTGCTGCAAATAAACACATCACATATCTGCTGCCGGCGCATTACTTCCAGTTTCTGCAAATCATTGAGCCCCTCAGCATTATGATCAAGAATTACAGCCCCGGCATCTTCCATAATCTGTTGAAGCTTAAGCTGACGTGCTGTCTGCGAACCCCCAAAAGCTACTTCCATACCTGGTAAAATAAAAGCACTGACAACCTTTACGACATCTTCACGGGTTTCGAAAAAGGCTGCATCAAACCGGTTCTTACGCAATGCCTCAACGGTTTTTACCCCGATTGTCCGGTCATGCCAGGTATTCATTTCGTTTACAAAAATATCGGCTGGATTGAGGGTAGCGGGCATAGGAAAAGTAATTTTAACAAGAGGCAAAGATAGGTTAAGAGCTGATAAATTATCCGGCTGCAGTGAAATAAGTAAAAAGAAAATACAAGGGCTTTTACTTAGTTAATGCAGTACCAGACTTATCTTATTTATTGGTCGTAATCTCAATTTCATGAATTAAAAAAAGAACAATTTAATTATACATTGTAGTGAGGCCCGTAAAGTCATTCCAGTGAATTTTCCTGTAATGCATCTCAATATTAAAAAGCAAATCCCGAATCTGATTCAGTTCATCAACAGAGGATAATTCAAAATCAATATTCGTATTTATCGTACCCATCAGGTCAGCAAATTGTTTAGCATACAGCATCAATAAAGCTGACAAAGCTGCCTCACTAACTTTTTCATCCGGGTTCTGGGATTCTTTCAGAAACTGAAGTATTCGGAGTCCGTCAATTTTCTCATGGCAAGCCCTGATAAAATGTGCCTGTGTTTTGAAATTTTTACGAAGGTTATCCCATGGCAGACTACCAAATCTGCGAAGCATAAAATCATCGAGGGGTGTAATAATATCCTTTATAAACAGGCTACCAAATGCTTTGCATGTTTCGGCCACCTGATCGAAAAGCCGGAAATCATAAATCGGATAACTGTTCCAGTCGCCTTCAATTCCTTTAATCAGGGCAGGACCCGTTCCAAAGAAAACCCTGTCGGACAGGCGAGTGGCAGGATAAACGATTTCACCGTTCCAATGGAGCAAACGTCCGGTTTTCACAATTTTCTGAAGAAAATAAAAATCCTCGCCGCTCAGTTTAGGCGTCATACCTCCTGCCGCACGATATGCCCACACCGGAAATGCGATTGCCGAACCCAGTGCCGAAAAGCAGTAAGGACTCCGGATCCGCCACATATTAACAGCATAGGCCCGCATATATATCTCATATCGCAGTACTGCCCTGTCAAGTTCAGGGTTGCCCGAAAGCCGGTGGTAGTATGGTACTGATATAGCATAAGCCGCAGGGTTTATACGAAAATTTTCGATAATAGACTCAAAATATCCATGATCAAAAACGGTATCAGCATCCATACTGATTAGAATATCCTTTTCAGCAGCAACTGACGAAATATGATCCATCAGGTATTTACGTGCCACTCCTATACCATACCCTTTATCAGGCCAGCCTTTTCCCATTGATGAACGGTCAAGGATTTCGATTCTGTCGTCATGAAGCGATTCAAGGAATTCGATAGCTAAGCGGTTTTCAATGCAAACCGGAAGTCGCAATGGGTCACTCCACCAGGATTCGGGTTGGTTCACACAAACTATGAGTCGGAAACGCTGATAGGATTGATCCATGATGGCCTTTATCAGCAAAGGCAGACGTTCCATCTCCCGCATTACCGGAAGGGCAATATAGATAAGGGATGGAGACAAAATCTTTGGTTTTATATTCAGGGAAATATATATCTTTGGGAAACCATTTCACAAAAGTTTTCAAAAGTAATAGTTTTGCGCGAGATAAAATCCCTCTATGGAAAGTAATGAAGTACTTGATAAGTTGCCGCGCCATCTGCTCAGCCTGATCATTGACCAGCCTTATACAAGTTATACGGCACAGGATCATGCTGTTTGGCGGTACATCATGCGTCAGAATGTCCGTTATCTTCCAGGTGTTGCTCACCCATCATACCTTCAGGGGCTAAAGCAAACCGGCATCAGTATCGACCGTATTCCGGAAATGTACGGCATGAACCGCATTCTGAAAGAAATTGGCTGGGCAGCAGTTGCAGTGGATGGTTTTATACCGCCTGCTGCTTTTATGGAATTCCAGGCGTATAATGTACTGGTAATTGCTGCCGACATCAGGCCTGTCGACCAGGTTCTCTATACTCCTGCTCCCGATATTATTCATGAAGCTGCCGGGCATGCACCTATTATCGCCGATGAAGAATATTCAGCCTACCTCCGCGATTTTGGGCGCGCCGGAACAAGAGCTTTTTCGTCGGCATACGACAACAAAATGTATGAAGCTATCCGTCATCTTTCTATTCTTAAAGCGGACCCATACACTACATTCGATTCAATCGAAAAAGCTGAAGCTGAACTTGACTATCTTTCAAAATTACAGGAAGCTCCTTCGGAAATGGCATTGCTTCGCAATCTGCACTGGTGGACGGTTGAATACGGACTCATAGGATCTCTTGAAAATCCCAAGATTTATGGCGCAGGGCTTCTTTCCTCCATTGGCGAAAGCTATAATTGCCTGAAAACAAAAGTAAAAAAGCTTCCTTATTCGTTAGATGCCCGGAATTTTGCATTCGACATTACCACGCAGCAGCCGCAGCTTTTTGTAACTCCCGACTTTCAACACCTCAACACAGTTCTTGAACAATACCTTGACACCATGGCTTTCAGGCAGGGTGGTTCCGACGGGCTGAATAAAGCCCTGGGATCAGATGCTACCTGCACAGTTGTATACAGCTCAGGCTTGCAGGTTTCGGGAAAACTGGTTAATATCCACAATGATAACAACCAACCGGTGTACCTCAATTTTGATGGTCCTTCCATGCTTTCGCATAACTATAAAAATCTTGAAGGGCATGGGATTAGCAATCACAGAACAGGTTTTGGATCGCCTTTAGGTAAAATAAAAGATATAAACAGTATTGAAACCATGAGCCGGGGCGAACTTGCCGCAAACGGCATTGTTGAAGGAAGGGAACTGACAATTGAATATATCAGCGGCGTTCAGGTTAAAGGAAGACTTGATAAAATAACCTCATTCAATGGACAGAACCTTTTATTCTCATTTCAGAACTGTTCGGTTCAATTTAATGGAATCCAGCTTTTCAAACCAGAATGGGGTATTTATGATATGGCTTTAGGCGAGAAAATCATTTCAGCATTTGCCGGCCCTGCCGATCCAGATGCATTTGAACTCCAGTACCCCGCTCCTGCTGAAAAAACCCATCATATCCAATACACCGGCAAAACAGTAGAGTTGCATTCATTGTATACTAATGTTCGATCAGTGCGCGAAACCGGGAGAAACATCAAGGAGTTATTCAACATCTGGCAGACCTTGAAAATGAATTATCCTGATGAGTGGCTTTTGCCACTCGAGATTGCTGAAGAACTCATAAAAAACAATGAAAATACCGGGATTACAGAAGAAATTATCTGTTACCTGAACCTTTTGGCAGGTAAAAACGATGAACTTCAGAAATTGATAGAAGACGGACTGTTACTTTTTACAAATCATTAACGGCAAAATTGCTGGTAGCTAATACTAACAGGAGCGCTTCGTGCAACTCATTTTTTGTAATCAGGCCATGAGCCAGTTTATGAGCTTCCTCTGTAATTTTCTCCTTGTTTCCGCTATACTTTGTTAAAATCGTTCTGAAATATGGCGATGCCATGTACTTTACAATATCAGGAGCAGTTGGTAATGCATGTACACCGCCCAATCTTCCCAGATCATTTCCGGTTAATATAGCACTCATCCTCACATCCTCCGGAAAAATATCGACTCCGACTGCCTCTTTGCCTGAAGGTTTTTCAAGTGTAAATAGGGAGCGCCCCGATGCACGAACATAATAATCAGCGCCCATTCTGCCTACCAAATCGAGCTTGCGCGTATCGATTGCACCCTTTTTATCGAGCACTTTATCATTAATATGAATCAAGACTACTTCACAAACGACCAGGTTTGCTGAGCCAGCCCCACTTCCAGTTTCAATAACCTGTCGAACTTTACATTCGATTTGTACAGGCGATTCTTTTACACGGTAAGGCTTTATTTTTTCTGAAGGAACCGGTGTAAATCCGGATTTAAAGAACTCATTTACACCCCGGGGAAACTCAGTACTTGCAAGGTTCATCTGTTCAACCATGGAATAAGTAACCATATTGATTACTACTTCCGGAATTTCTTTCACATTTAAAAGTGTATCCTTCAGTTCATTGGTCCTGCCGCTCCGCGAAGGCGAAAAGATGAGCGTACTCGGATTCACGCCGAAAACATTAAAACAGCTGAATGGTGACAGGTTTGCTTTTCCTGAACTATCAACGGTACTAGCAAAGGCAATAGGGCGAGGTGCAATTGCACTCAGCAGAACGCGATGCAGATGGTGTGAAGGGATCAGATCAGGATCAATTTGTGTCATTTTTTACTTTTGAGTGTATCTTGAAATATAAAAAGTCTTGTTTGATCAGCGGAGTGCTTATTGCTTTGCAGGTAAAATGGTTACAGTTGCCTCCCCGAATCCTATCCTGACGCCTTCCTTCTCTCCAAATCCGCGCATGATTACGGTATCGTTGTCGTTCAAAAATTTACGATCGCTGCCATCGGGCAAAACAATAGGGCGGGTACCTTTCCATGTTAACTCAAGCATGCTGCCGTAGCTTCCTTCGGCGTGACCACTGATAGTTCCGCTTCCGCACAGATCACCGATCCGCATATTGCATCCGTTAACCGTATGATGAGCCAGTTGCTGGCTCATATTCCAGTACATGTATTTAAAATTAGATTGGCATACACTTGCCTCATTTCCCTTTCCGGGCTTGATAAGCACTTCGAGATTGAGATCGAAATTACGGTCTCCGTCGGATTTAAGGTACGGCAACACCTCGGGTTGCTGAACAGGGCCGGCACATCTGAATAACTCAAGTGCTTCCATAGTAACAACCCATGGAGAAATAACCGAAGCGAAATTCTTTGAAAGGAAGGGCCCCAGCGGCACGTATTCCCAACTCTGTATATCCCTGGCCGAAAGGTCATTAAACAATACCATTCCGAAAATATAATCTTCAGCTTCAGCTATAGGAATACTTTCGCCAAGCCGATTTTCTTTGCCGATTACAAACGCTGTTTCCAGTTCAAAATCAAGCTGACCGGTAGGGATAAATATTGGTGCAGAAGCATCGGCAGGCTTTACCTGCCCTATAGGCCTGTATACATTGCTGCCTGAAACCAGAATACTGGAAGCCCTCCCATGATAACCTACCGGAATATGACGCCAGTTGGGTAAAAGTGCATTGGCAGGATCACGAAACATAATGCCTACATTGGTGGCATGCTCAATACTTGAATAAAAGTCAGTATAATCACCTATCCTTACTGGCAGAAGCATCTGAATATCAGAAGCATCGTGTAAAATAAAATCACTTATAAAACCGGCTTCCGATTCATTATAATTCTTTTCCTGAAAACACTCAATAATTGCCGATCTGACTTTGCCGGTGGCCTGCTTCCCTTTTGAAATAAAATTATTCAGCTCCGAAGCAACAAAATCAGAATCCTTAAAAACAGAACGATCAAAATATGCGTTGTTAGCCATTATGGATAAATCAACCACTTTATCACCAATTCGGGTGCATATGCGTGGCCCGCTTCCCGGAATTACACCAATGCCGAAAGGAATATTAGATAACGAGAAATCACTGTCAGCTTTAATCTCAATCCACGATTTCATTATGTGTACTTAAAATGAATTACTTTATTCTGATTTTCACCAGATCATATAATTGTTCTAGTTTCAGCCTTGAAATTTATAATGTCCCACGCCGGGCCTGTTCGCGTTCAATACTTTCGAACAAGGCTTTAAAATTGCCTTTCCCGAACGACTTGGCGCCTTTTCGCTGTATGATCTCATAAAATACTGTTGGACGATCCTCAACAGGTTTGGTAAACAGTTGTAAGAGGTAGCCTTCCTCATCGCGGTCAATTAATACACCAAGTTTCCGAAGTTCGTTTATATCTTCTTCAATTATGCCAACACGTTCTGAAACAGTTTCGTAATAACTTTCGGGAACAGTCAGAAACTCAACGCCTCTTTTTCGCAATTCGCCAACCGTAAACATTATGTTGTCGGTAGCCATGGCAACATGCTGCACACCGGAACCACGATAATAATCAACATACTCTTCTATCTGTGATTTTTTCTTCCCTTTGGCAGGCTCGTTGATAGGGAACTTTATAAATCCGTTGTTATTCGACATAACCTTACTCATCAGTGCCGTATATTCAGTTGAAATATCATTATCGTCGAACGATATCAGTTGTTTGAATCCCATCACATTCGCATAGAATTCAGTCCAGATATTCATTTGACCCCAATCGACGTTGCCAACCATATGGTCAACGTATTGAAGTCCTACATCCGTGGGTTGATACTCAGGTTCCCATTTCACATAACCCGGCAGAAATATTCCATTGTAATTTTTCCTTTCTACAAAAACATGTACCGTTTCACCATAAATATGGATTCCGGACAGAACTACTTCACCTTCACCATCCTTCTTAACTATTGGTTGAAGATATGGCTTTGCCCCTCTGGCTGTAGTTTCCTGAAAAGCTTTGCGGGCATCATCAACCCATAAAGCCACAACTTTTACTCCATCGCCGTGCTGTTTTACATGTTCGCTGATGGGCGAATCGGGAATCAGGGCCGTTGTAAGAACAAAGCGTATTTTACCCTGTTGCAGTACGTAGGAAGTACGATCAGTAATTCCGGTTTCGAGACCGGCATAAGCACAAGGCTGAAAGCCAAATGCTGTCTGGTAATAATGAGCCGCCTGTTTGGCATTTCCAACATAAAACTCAACGTAATCCGTACCGTTGATAGGAAGAAAGTCGTGATTATCCATTTCTTAAATTTTAAACATTTTACTTAAATTTTCTAATTCTGCCCGTCAAGGAGTGCAAGCTTTGGAATAGAGGAAAACAGAATTTCAGTTTGTAGTTCCTTAAAGTATAACAGGTTCAGAACTGGTGACAGTTTTACTATTCAAGTTTACTTTTAAGCGTAATATAATCGGACTATTCAATCCACGATTTGTAATATTCTTTTTCTTCAATTTCCATAGCCTGACGTGTCAGTTTAAGCGGCTTAAACGTGTCGACCATTACAGCCAGTTCGTGGGTTTCTTTAAGTCCAATACTTTTTTCAACTGCTCCAGGGTGCGGACCGTGTACAATCCCGATCGGGTGGAGTGTTATTTGACCACGTTCGACATGTTTACGACTCATAAACTCACCATCCACATAGTATAGCACTTCGTCGGAGTCGACATTGCTGTGGTTATAAGGTGCAGGTATTGATTCGGGATGGTAATCATACAATCGCGGCACAAAAGCGCACATCACAAAATTATTGGCTTCAAGGGTCTGGTGGACAGGCGGCGGCTGGTGTAACCTGCCGGTTATAGGTTCAAAATCGTGTATTGAGAAAGCCCAGGGATAATGACAGCCGTCCCAACCGATTACATCAAAAGGATGTGTTGCAAAATGGTAAGGGAAAATCATGTCATTTTTCTTTATCAGCACCTTAAAGTCGCCCTTTTCGTCATGAGCTACCAGGTTTTGCGGAGTCCGGATATCGCGTTCACACAGCGGGGAATGCTCCAGGAGCTGTCCCGAATGGTTTGTATACCTTTTCGGAAAACGGAATGGGGTAAAAGATTCGACGATAAAAAGACGGTTATGTTCCGTTTTAAATTCAATCCTATAGGTAACACCTCGCGGAATTACAACATGATCGCCATAACCAAATGGGATCTCGCCGTACATGGTATGCAAAACTCCATTTCCTTCGTGGATAAAAAGCAACTCATCAGCCGAAGCATTGCGGTAATAATCCTTCATCGAATGCTGAGGAGCAGCTAATGAAATATACACATCACTATTCACCAGCACCGGAACCCTGCTGCTGATGAAATCTATCCCGGGCGCAACCGAAAAGCCATGGAAACTCCTGTTCTGTGTATTATTTACGACAGCAATTTCAGTGGCAACACTATAGGCTTCGTCAACTGATGTAACCAGGGTTGGCGGATAAATATGATAGGTATTTGAATAGGCGTCGCTGAAACCTTCTGTGCTGACCAGTTGTTCAGAATAAAGACCACCCTCAGGCTTACGGAATTGTGTATGGCGTTTACGAGGGATATCTCCCAGTTTAAAATAATAGGGCATAATTACTTCTGTTGAAGTATATGAGAACGAATAAAAGAATTATTTCAAAGATAGTAAAACGAAGCATAAGCAGCTTTGTTCAGAAAAAATAATTATTGTATTACCAAACATATTTAAAATCCTTGATTCCAATAGTTGATATTTTGGTATGGTTTCTGGATGTTAAACCAGGCGATTTATTGTTCCGGTAATTCATCGGTTAATTCAGCCAAACAAAACATAAAATAAATACAAATTTACCCGGGCATTGTTACTTTTTGAAAGACCGGCAATTAATATAAAGAGGCTTACTATTAAATATTTAAGATGTTAAAATATAATAACAAATTTAAAATTAAATACCATGAACGCTACACTAAAATACCCGGTTATGGGATTCACAGAAATCCGGTTAATCCTGAAACACGACTGCAAATGGCTTGCTGAACTCGTTGGCGCCGATTTAGAAATTGAAGTATTCGAAGAAGATTTTGTACTCCTCAAAATGGACAAAAAAAATATGCTTCAGGTCGCCGATAACCTAAATTAACGGTTGGAGTGTTTTGAAATTCATTAAACAGATATCCAGTTAAAAAGGCTAGGTTCATTGTGGGTAGAAACGGAAATTATTTTCCAATATGGAATTTATTCCTAAATACGGACAACCAATCTCAAAACCTGAAGTAATTCTGAAATACAGAATAAACTTTTTAAACTATTTTTTACATATAGATAATTTGATATTGAAATCTGGTTATTGAGAAATCCTTGATATAGAATTCAATGATTGTAAGGTGTCGCCTTATTGTTAGCAAATAATCCTCAATTCTTTACTTTGTCGGCTATTTTCCAGGAAATAACTCCAGTATTTTTTCTTTCCTGAAACTGAAAATCTGTTTGACCTTGTTATGTACAAAAACACGATCAGCCAGGCGGCCAAAAATGCCAAAAGGAACACTGTAATATAAAATATCCTGCATTTCGACTCCGCCATCCACTTCCCGGAAATGATGTTCGTGGTGCCATAGCCTATAGGGCCCCATGCGTTGTTCATCAATAAAGAAATTATATTTGTTTACCTGGGTAATTTCCGTCAGCCAATTCAGTTTCAGGCCCGAAATCGGACTAACCTTATACGAAATAAACATTCCGGGATACATTTCCTTTTGAACGGAGGATGTTATCTGAAATCCCATTCCGGGAGGCGTTATTCTGGAAAGATTGGAAGGTGATGAAAAGAAATCCCATACTACTTCCATATCTGCAGGTACAAACTGAAAAAATTCAAACTTTCGCATTGTTTAACATTTTACTATTAAACCTTAAACATTTTAAGACTACAATAGTTCGAATTATCCAAGACTCGTTTGCCTGAAAGTATCAGTTGCTAGGTAAAAGGGCAAAACCTACTCAGAAAAAGTAACTTCTGGCTTCGGATTTCAGCAGGTCGAGCGCACTCTTTATCAGAGATTGTTCAGTCTCAATATCATTTACCAGCATCAGGCTGGCCAGGTCGGCCGAAGTTGCTTCGGGAGTGAGTTTCATGGCAGCCATATTTATTCGCCTTATGCTTTCTTCACGGGCATTTCGCATCATCTCCCAGGCTTTATCCGAAACATATAGTTGTTGCGAAAGATTGTGTTCAAACTCTGAACGGATGGACTGAACAAGAGCAGATTGCAGCTGGGTAGCCGACATTCCGGGCAAATTGGTACGCACAAGCAGTCCGGCAGGTTCAATGCGCTCAAGCAGCAGCACAAGCCTTTCGTATGCCTGCATGCGAACCGGGAGGCTGATCTTGTGTACATCCAGTTTAAGCTGCATCTTGGTTTTCTCTGCTTCACTCGTGAGAAACATTTTCAGGAGGAAATATGCTGCAGCGAGCACAACCAGGGATGGAACGGTATATTTCAATAATTCGAAAAAAGCCTGCATACTGTTTTGAGTTTACCTGCAAATTTCGGAAAAATTGCTCATCTATTTTTATACTGCAATCAAATTGCCAACAAAATTGCAATAACTCAAAAAAAATGATACCCCATCTATAGTATCGTCAGGTCCATTTTAATCTCATTTCAGTATAAATTGAATTATGCACACAGGTATAATAAACCTAAGAGACTGAACCAAGGTTTCTCTGTACTATTTCCATTACCTTCAAAACAGATCTGTTTTCTTTAATAAAAAATCATAACTACTTATCATTATGTATCTTAACTATTTGTAACCTTATTTAAACAAGAAACAATAGTCTAAAAGCACCGCAGCAGATAATAAATTTTCTATTTTTGCCATGAATGAATTTTAAACCCATCATCGATGAACTACTTGTCAGACAGGATTAACCTGCTTGCCGAATCGGAAACGTTAGCAATGACCCGCCGCAGCCGCGAACTTCGCGCTCAAGGTTTTGATGTTATCAACCTCAGCATCGGCGAACCCGATTTTGATACACCTGATTATGTTAAGGAAGCTGCAAAAGATGCAATCGACCAGAACTTCTCACATTATACTCCGGTTCCGGGCTACCCAGAACTGAGGCAGGCTATTGCCAATAAACTCAAACGCGACAATGGGCTTGATTATAAAGCCGAACAGATAGTTGTCTCTACAGGCGCCAAACAATCATTGGCCAACGCTATACTCTGTCTGGTAAACCCTGGTGAAGAAGTTCTGATTCCGGCACCTTACTGGGTTTCGTATAAGGAAATGATTAAACTTGCCGGGGCAAAAGGTGTTTTTATCGAAGGTGGCATTCAGACTGATTTTAAAGTCACACCCGAACAAATAGAAGCAGCCATAACTCCTGAAACCAAGTTGTTTATGTTCAGCAGCCCCTGCAATCCGTCAGGAACTGTTTATTCATTCGATGAACTTAAATCCTTCGCCGACGTATTTGCCCGACATCCTCAGGTTTTTATTATTTCAGACGAGATCTACGAAAACATAAATTTTACAGGAAAACATCACAGCATTGCTTCGTTCGAAAATTTACGCGACAGGGTAATCGTTATCAACGGTCTCTCAAAAGGCTTTGCTATGACGGGCTGGCGTTTGGGGTATATGGCAGCAAACAGCGAAATAGCAAAAGCATGCGATAAACTGCAGGGGCAGATTACTTCCGGAGCGTGCTCAATTACTCAGCGGGCTGCCATTGTTGCTATGAATACTGATCCTGCCGAAAGCACTGATATTAATATGATGGTTGAGGCATTCAGATATCGCCGCAATCTGGCTATAAGCCTGCTACGTGAAGTGCCGGGCATAAGGTTGAATGTGCCCGAAGGCGCTTTCTACCTTTTCCCTGAAGTAACAGCTTATTTTGGCAAATCGACAGGAGACCGCATTATTCTTTCCGGGTCTGACCTTTGCGATTATCTTCTTGATACCGCATTTGTCGCTATTGTTCCGGGATCTGCTTTCGGCACCCCGGATTGCATACGTATTTCGTACGCCGTATCCGAAGACACACTGCGTGAAGCCATTAAGCGGATCAGTACTGCACTTTCGAACCTAAAATAGTAACAACAGCTTTAAATTCTATACCCGAGTACTTCATTTTAAGCTATATTCCGGAATATGATCATCACAAAAGAAGAAATCACCCGTCTGTTCAATACATTCAATACCTGCAAGGTGATGGTGATCGGGGATGTGATGGTCGATTCCTACCTGATTGGAAAAGTTGAGCGTATTTCGCCCGAGGCTCCAGTACCTGTAGTTGCTCTCAAGCAACGGGATAATATGCTGGGCGGTGCTGCCAATGTAGCTTTGAACATTAAATCCCTGGGCGCTGAAGCAATTTTATGCTCAGTTGTTGGTAATGATAAACAGGCTGAAATTCTCCTGGACCTGATGGAGAAGGAAGGGCTTAAAACAGAAGGAATTATACAAAGCAACGAGAGAATAACTACCACTAAATTCAGGATAATCAGCAACCGCATGCAAATGCTGCGTGTTGACGAGGAAATGGATACAGATCTGAATACAGATGAGTCAACCAACCTGATAAATTGTGTTAGTCGACTTATAGCAACTCAGAAACCGGATGTAATTGTTTTTCAGGACTACAATAAAGGTGTATTATCGCCTTTTTTAATCGAAAAACTGACAGGCATGGCAGCTCATGCCGGCATTCCTGTTGCAGTTGATCCAAAGAAAAAGAATTTTACCAGCTATAATGGAGTCTCTCTTTTCAAACCCAACCTGAAAGAAGTCAGCGAAGGTCTGAAATCAGAGATCGACCCCACCTCTATTGCAAGCCTCCAGAAAGCAGCACAGGTTCTGCATACCAGCCAGGACATTGAAACGGTTATGATTACTTTATCTGAACATGGTATTTTTATCAGTTCTAAAAACCCGGATGGATACCTTTCAAAAATAATTCCGGCTGTAATGCGCAACATTGCTGATGTTTCGGGTGCAGGCGACACCGTAATCAGTGTTTCAGCACTGTGCCTGGCCGCTAAAACAGATCCTGTACTAATGGCTGCCTTATCAAATATAGCCGGAGGACTGGTTTGTGAACAGGCAGGCGTTGCTCCGGCCGATAAAGGCCGTCTCCTTGCTGATGCCATTTCAGAGTTAACCTAAGCCAGCTATTCAAATACAACATAAAATTCGTCATCTGTTGAAATTAAAGGCAAGCGCTGATATTATCCGCTTGTGCACTTAACCGAAGATTCTTCCAAATACAAAGCATGTCCAAACCTCCAATCACTCAAACACCTGGCCGGAAACAACAAGTTCAGGCAATGTTCAATCACATTGCCGGCCGTTATGATTTATTGAACCATTTACTATCGATGGGCATTGACAGGGGTTGGAGGAAGAAACTTGTAAAACTGATGGCCAGGGATAATCCCCGGCGAATTCTCGATTTGGCCACCGGCACAGCTGACCTGGCAATTGCTGCCGTTAAAATAAATCCCGAAAATATTACCGGTACGGACATTGCAGAAGAAATGCTGGCTATCGGGCAGGAGAAAGTAAACAGGCTGGGGCTTGGTGATAAAATAACCTTGTTAAAAGCTGATTCAGAGAATCTCCCGTTCAAAGATGCTGAATTTGACGCAGCCATGGTAGCATTCGGGGTGCGTAATTACGAAAACCTTCCGAAAGGATTAAGTGAGATGTGCCGGGTGTTAAAACCAGGGGCAAGCGCCTTTATTCTCGAATTCTCGAAACCTCAGAAATTCCCGGTTAAACAGCTCTTTGGCTTTTACTCCAGGTTTATATTGCCTGCTATTGGCCGCCTTGTATCACGTCATAGCACTGCATATTCCTATCTTCCCGAATCGGTTGCCGCATTTCCGCAGGATGATCATTTTATAGAAATCATGCTGGAAGCAGGTTTCAGCAAGGCTGAATTTATCAGTCTGAGTTTTGGAATCACAAACCTTTATATTGGAAGAAAATAAACCAATTATTCTATTTGCACACAAATTTTAGTCGGTAAAGGTGAATTACATACTAAATGTTATTTTGCTCCGTTTGTCTAGCAACACTTTAAAACATTCATGCTCCGTACACATCATTTTCTGATTATACTGATATTGCTTTGCTTTACAGGCAGGGCTTTTTCCCAATCCAGACTGGTACCCAACAAACCCGATTACGATCTGGCGCCCTACCATTTTGGTTTCCTTTTAGGGATTAACGAAATGCTTTTTACCATAAAATCAGATCCTGGCTATCAGAATAAATTTTATTTCAACAACACTTCAGGGCAATCACTGCCAGATCAGAACAGCGACTCTGCACTGCTTTTTAATATGGAAGCCACGCCAACCTTTGGTTTTGTGATAGGTATTGTTGGCAACCTTCGGCTGGGTGAGTATTTCGATATGAGATTCACACCATCCCTTACTTTCGGCGAACGAAACCTGGATTATTCCATTAAAAACTATTATCATGTCGAGGCCCAACCTCAGATGCTGCGGGTAACAAAAAATATTCAGTCGACATTTGTTGAATTCCCATTGTGGGTGAGGTTTAAAGGCAAACGAATCCACAATGTGCGGCCCTATGTTCTGGCAGGTGGGAAGTGGGCGCTCGACCTTGCATCGAATGCCAAGAAAAAAGCCGATAATGCTGCCGCTTATGTTTTTATTAACCGCAAGGATATTTATGCACTGGG
>Ga0114977_10001209_pt1 | contig 16842 bp, 12 predicted proteins | sample S_130805_MF_Meta_FD_87026 | JGI IMG/M metagenome (GOLD analysis project Ga0114977, IMG submission 87026) | Freshwater microbial communities from Lake Simoncouche, Canada to study carbon cycling - S_130805_MF_MetaG | ecosystem: Environmental > Aquatic > Freshwater > Lake | place: Lake...
GCGAAGAACACGGGAGTGCTTCGTTTGTCGACCGCTTCCAGCGGCACCGGACTCTCGAGCAGGGCCCCGTGCAACTCAGCGTCGGTCGGCCGATCCGACTCGGAGCAGAACGCGTGCTGGCGGCAGAGATACGCACGCGGCTGTGTCCTGGGTCGAAGTACGTCTGCGACAAGATGCAAGATTTGATTCAGCAGAACCCGCACGTCTGGCAGAAAGGGCGTCTGATGCCGCATCTCATGACGACGGCACAAGAGCATCACCATGCGGCCGCACCCGTGGTGCGTGACGAGGAACTGTGGACGCAGCCGTGGGTCTTTTGCAAGAACCAGCCGGACAGATGCTACGGTGTGATCGACAGGGCCACCTGGCAGGACCCCGCCACACGGTTTGACGCATGCAAGGCAGTCATAGCGACGCACTCGCAGCAGAACTCGACACCTACGCGCTTCTGCACGCTGAGTCCGCAGCTGGCCAACCTGTGCGTCAAACTCGCGCGCTGGAGCAACGAAGACATCCCGTTCATCCTGTGCAAGGCGGCCGGGCACCCGGACTGTCTCACACAGGGCTTCTTCTACAACCCGACCGCCTTCTCGATATCCAACAAGGACTTTGTGTATAACTCCGTGCGCGCCATGTACACAAAGCTCGACCCCTCCGCGTGCCCTGCGATCGCCGCGAACCGGCAAGTCTTGCAGAACGAGGTTGTGCGCTCCCAGTGCGGCAGCGTCGCCTTGGAGCCGATACGGAACATGCTGACTATTGCGAGGAGCTTTGGCTTTGACTTTAGCGTACTGCAGTACTGTATCGTTTCTTTCGGCATGAACATGTTTGGAGTCGTACTCGGGGCTTTCGCAGGCATGAAGTCCTTGATATCTGAGAGCGCTTACAACATGAAGATCTACGCGACGCTTTTTCTAAATAAATTAGGCGCCGTCATGGGAGTGCTGTGGAAGGTGCTGTTCCAGTTGGCCGATTACGACGCGTTCAAGTGGATGAAGGAAATTGCAAAGATATACTGCTGGGTCTTGGAAAATGTGATTGCTCCTGTCGTCAAGAAGCTGTTGTTGCCGTTCTGGAGTTTCCTGCTGACTGTATTTAAGGACATGAAGAAGGCTCTTGGATACATTGGACTCGGTGGCGCCTTTGACCCGATAATCGCGATGCTGACCTTTGCCGTTGACTCTTTGACTGATTTCCCAGATGCATGTCCGGGCGAAGACAACGAGGACGACGAGGCGCGATCGCCCGGCACGCTGCCCGTCGCGACCAAGTGCTGGTCGACGTACAACACGTTCTTCGGGGACAACAACGTGCTCTCTTGTACGAAAGCGGACACGTGCCACCGCAGCGTCACCGACACGAGCCTCGTCATGTGCGGCGCGTGTCCGAACCCGAGCACGGACTTTGCGCCGTTTGGATGCCTGTCTGTGACCAAGACATGCACCTGCAGCGTGCCCGTATTCACCATGCAGTACTGCGAGTCCAACAGCGACTGCTATGCGGAGGACAGCTCGTGCAAGTACTTGGACAGCGAGCTCGAGCCTTCCATTGGGTTCACGCGCTGCTCGAGCTGTCAGCACAAGCGCCTGTGCTTCGTGGGTGCGGGGGACTCGGTGGGTTACTGCGCCTGCACCCTCTTTGACGTGCAGTGGGGGCGCTGTCTGGACCAGGGGGCGGCTGTGAATCCAGGGTACGACAACATGTGTGTGCTGACAACCGACTACAATGCGCTGCAGAGCTCCTTTGTGTTTTCGTTTGACGCAAGCCTGAGCACGGCGTGTCGCTTGCTGAATCAGGGATTCACGTTTTGTTCCCGGGAGAGCGGCAATGGATTCTTGTACGTCACTGGAAACGAGGTTGGGCAAAGACGCCGCTTGCTCGAGTCGAGTGAGAACAGCGTCGTTGCAATAGACACCATGTCCAGTGTATGCCGCGATGCGCTCAGCTCGGACTCGATGCCGAACGTCCGACGCGACTGCATCACCGCGTTTGAGGAGAGTAAACTCACGGTGCGCATGCTCGGAATGCAGGACACGTGGCCGGAGTGCGCCTTCTGCGGGCTCGAGGACATGCTGCATACTTTCATGTTCAAGCCACACAACATGATCATCTTGTTCAGCAACGTGTCCTCTGTGACACACGTGTTTATGCACCACACGTACGCCAAACATGCGAAGACTGCGTACAAGACGTGGCGCACCATGGCATACGTTTTGGCACACGAGATGCAGGACACGAAGGAGTTCAACGACACACAAGGCCTGCTCTTGCGCGTCGTGAACTTGTCTTTCTCGTACTCCCCGGACTTGAACGAATCAGAGGAGGTGGACGTCTACACGTCGCAGCGCAGACTACTGTCAGTGCAAGACAGAGTGGCCGATGCGATTGCTCGCGCGAACGTCATGCACAAGAACTTCATCCAGGAGGCGTCCGTGTACTTGTCCTTCACGTTTGAGACGTCCGGGCAGCAGTCGGAGTGGCTGAACACGTGGCCGCCCCGGGTGAGCACCCAGGAGCTCTCAGACGGCAGCTGCACGCCGGCCGTGAACGTCATCAAAGCGATGGGGTGGACGTTTGGCAACCTGACGGCGTCGTACGCGGCGGATGTCAGGCAGGACGTGGCTTCGTCGATCAACGCCGCATGGATTGCGGTGGATGCAGCCATCGACACCGGAATCCCGTGGGACGCGGTGGCGGAGAAGTACGACGCCGTGACCGACGCCGCGTTGTGGCTGTTCGACTACCTCCTCAGTCTCGTGGGCTGGACGAGGAGGGACATATACAACGTGATGGCCGCCGCGATCAACGAGTTCCCGCACGTCGTGCGCTGCGACATCAAGGCCGTGCAGACGTGCTACAAGTGGAAGAAGCATGCGCTGCACGTGATCGCGATCCTGCTCGTGTATTTTGTCGCCCTGTATGTCTTCTCTCTCGTCTTGGGGCTCGGTGCTCCAGCGATATTGCTGCTCTCCCTTTTTCCGTACACCGTCCTGTACATGACCTACGGGTACTCCCCCTTCTGCTCGCCGATGGTCCCCGTGTGCATCTACGACGATTTTTTATGGACCGCGCGGCTGCTGCTGCCGGTGCATGTGGAACTGCCGCTTGTGCTGTACAAGAACATATCATGCACGCCCGTACGCGACGCGCCCATCCACCCGGACTGTCTGCGCACGTGCGAGGACGACACCTTTGGGTACCGGTACTGGTACACAGTGTTTGCATGGTGGAGTGTGGAGTTCAAAGTGCAGGACCTGCTCCTGAGCGTCGTGAACGCCATGCCTCGCTTGATCGTCAGTCAGGACGACTACGACGAACTCAGCGCGCAAGTCGCTCTGAAAGCACGGGCCTTGCTCGATGCAGACGAGGGGCTCGTGCTCGTGAATCGAGTGTGTGCATTCGTGGGGCTGTACATGGCACTCCCGTACTTGTGCATTTTAACGTTATTTATTTTCATTGCGTGCAGTCTAGTGCAGACTGCGGTGGTGCTTATATGTAGTGTGCTGGGTATAATAGTCACGTTGCTACTGTCTAGCTTCTTTTGAGTGTTGTAATACATTAAGTATACACGGCATCCGGCATGCAGTCCTTCAAGTCTATGAGCTTGTCCTGTGCGGGGTGCTTGAACGTTCTTCGCTTTATCAACACGGACAGAATGCTCACGTCCTGTTGGCAGTACTGCTCCAGCTCATCCCACTGCTCGTTCTTCGCCATCTCGACCGCATGCAGCCCGGTCGAGGACTTGGCCATGATGTCGTTGTGTATGCATATCTTGTCGAGCGAGGAAGTGAGGTGTCCCGAGAGACGAAGGTACTCCAGCGGGTCGACCGTCTTCAACACCCATCGCGTGATGATATCCTCGTTAATTTCGAGCGCCTGTTGCATAAACGGCAAGTCGAAACGAATGCCGTTGTAGGCGCACAACCCGTCTGCCTCGTCCAAATCTTTGATCACTTGTGACACCAAATCTCTCACCGAGGCATCTTCACCAGTCACCTTCCCGAAATTGTAGCTCTTGCGCTCTCCAGTCTCGAGGTCTTCCGTGCAGATCATGGTCACGTCGTCGCGCATCGCGTCTAATCCAGTCGTCTCAATATCAAAGCATAAGAATTTCATGCCGGCATTCCATGCCGCGTCGCATCGCCTCAATTACTTTTTTTTTCAAAAATGCGGAGGTTGTTCACGTTGATGTCCGTCTCATTAAAGTTCAAGTCGGCATTCAGGGGCGCCCGTGTGTCGTGCACTGAAACTGGTGCCGGATTCATCATGAAAGACCGCTGTCGCGGTTGAGGGGGGCGCTTTCGCTTCGCAAGGACGTGGTATATGCGGTAGAAGCTGGCAACGACGACACAGGTCGCGTCGCATACCACGAGCACAAGACACGCGAAGTTGGTCAAGGTCACGTCCTGCAGCAGCACTTCAAATGCTAGCACGTTGCCCAGAATCTGCGGCACGTCGAGCAAGTCAACGAGCAACACAAAAAAGGTGGCTTTAGGCAGAAGTACCCGGGCGATGTCCACGAGCCAGCACCACCCGATGAAAAGCAAGGATATGCTGTTCCGCAAACTGAAGACCGAATCTTTCAGGTCGGGTATCAGATTCAGCAGAAAGCTGGGCATCGCCTTGTACGGAAGCGGCTTGAATGTGCCCGTGCTGTCGCACACGGTCATGTACAGGAGCAGCAACGCTCGCACAAACAGCGCGAGGTCGTCCAAGACAGTGGTCACGGCGACCTGCTCAGGACTCATGCTCCGCAAACGCACAACGATGCTGTTCATTTGCTGGTTGTTGCACAGCAGCATCAGAACGATCATGAAGAAAATGGCGAACGCGGCGCTGACGGCCAGCTGCGTGTTGACTTGCGACTCCGTGGCTACTCTCTTCAGCGCGATCGTCGGTAAACTGTCGGGCTCGGAGTTGTCCTCTGTGAAAAATTCACAGCCCACCGTCACAAAGGCGACAAGCAGCGCCACGCTGCATATCGCGCCACTTCGCCCGAGGACGCGGGCTACAGACGGCACGTTATTCGGAGTGAGCGGACTCGGGCGGTTTGCATCAAAGAGTATCAGTTGTTTACTGGTATTGTCGTCAAACAGCAACAAGCAGAAGCCGGCTACCATCGACACGTAGCACAAGCTCAGCCCGATGAAGACGGCAAAGAAAAGATATCCGTAGCTCATCACGTCTTCGAAGTACGAAGCGAGGATGCCATAAGACACACTCAAAAGAATCGCATTCTCGATCGAAATCACGTAGCACGCTTCCGTTGGCATGCTACGGACACGCCGGTCGTTTCTATGTTTGCGAGTCAGAAATATAAAACTCACGTGCCTATGGATTTGCATATGTCGCAAGCACAGCACTCGTGTGGCAGTTGAATCCTCATTTTCTTCGACTTTCTCATGCGTCTGAACTTGCGCATGGTGTGCATGGTCATGTGATTTCCCTGCACGTTCAAATGCCGCAGTGTCTTGTTCGTGCGACTTCGATCGAGTACGAGTTGCATGCCGTAATCTGAGATGTAATTGTTGCTCACATCCAAGGAGGTAATGGACGGGTTCTTGAGGATCTCTGCGACGTCGCTCGCATACAGTCCGTTGTTGGCAACATCGAGCGTCTGCAGACGCGTGCACGCGCTGAGCGCTTGGCACAATATCTCTGCTTCGTCTAACACATCACACGAGGCTAATTTTATTTCGCGTAATGTTGTCTTCCACACTGCGTTTGAAAGGATGTGGTTCGTCAGAAAAAACCTCCCGGACAAGCCGAGCCGGTTGCCCGACCAGTTGAAGCTCTGCATCTTGGAACCCGCCGTTGCGTTCAAGACGTCCGTCAAAAGGTTGTAGTGCAGATGGTTGCGCGAGAGATCGAGGGACTCGAGGAAAGTGCATGACGATAAGGCATGCACCAGCAGGTGGAAGGCAGTGTTCCCCAAACGCATGAAGGACAGGTTGAGGCTCTTGAGTGTCATGCAGTTCGCGTGGATGACGCGGCACAACTTTATTGTCTTCGTGTCGTCCTCGCAGCTGTTGGTCGACAGGTTCAGCGTCGACAGGCTCGACGTCTGCACCGCATCGAGCACAAGTTCGAGCGAGTCGAAGACGAAGTAATTGTTGCTCAGGTTCAGGGTCTCGAGCCTCCTGAAGCGACATATGCAATGCGCCAGCCACGGGATGTGTCGCGACTTGAGAAATTGTTGCGTGAACTCGAACACGCGCATGTCAAGGCTGAATGTGAACATGAACAAGACGGAAAGGAGATGCAGCTCTGTCAGCTGGCTGGCGTTCATCTTCAAGATCCTCAGGTCCATCAACGTGAGCTCCTCAAAGTCGCTGAACCTCACTTGGCAGTAACGCAGGGGCACACAGCATTCGAAGCGATGTATCCGGAAATTCATCTGAATATTGTTGATTCCCGGCGCAACGAGCCGTGCGATCCGTGCGTCCCTGCTGACTTTTTTGTTCACTCTGATGTCCACTGCGCACCGCCCCCTCTGCAACGTCTCCTGCATCCGCTTGCACGTGCGTGCCATCATGAGCACCCGGCAGTCAGGGATCATCCCGCCGCACAGCAGGTCCGCCGGGACAGACAGAATCGGACACGTCTCCTTCTGCGTTTGCACGGACATGAAAAAAGACGATGAATATTTGTTTTGATATATAACTACCACTTTTTTTGTCTCATGCGACGTTCAAAACAGGAATACGAGTACGTTGCTGTAGTGGCACAAGACGAAAGTAGTTTTTTTTCTGTCATGTTAATTTTGGTCGGATATGACATCGGACAGCCTGCCAACCGGCGAGTGAAGATGCTGCTCAACATTTCTCTCGTGGTGCACGCGATTTCGTTGATTGCAACCCTCGTGAGCTGGCGGGGTGGGTGTCTACTGTTTACAAACGCGTGCTTCGAGGCGCACGACCGGCCGCAGTCAACCAAGTCGTTCTTGTACTCCTTCTACCGACCGACAATTACAGGTGACCGAAGCAAGGCGTTGGTTGTGAGCCCTACATCGTTTATACGCAAGCTCGAGGACGCGTACGGGGACACGTGCGTCGACGGCTCGCGCCCACCGCACCTGCTCAAGCTGCGCGCGGCGTTCGAAAACTCGACCAGTGCACAGGACGACATTTTCACGCTCACATGGATGCCGACCGTCATTTCGTTTTTCGGAATGGACGAGGCAAACGGATACTTGTATCTCTCCATCATGTTTGTAATATCGTTTATTTTCCAGCTCGTCAGTCTATATCAGGCAAATCAGAACAACAACAACTTTTTCGAGACGCCGTGCTCGTGGCGCTGGCTCGAGTACGCGCTCACGTCGCCGATGGCCGTGCTTCTCGTCGCGAGCGCGCTGATGGTGCGCGACGTGAACACGCTCACACTGCTCAGCGTTGCGCAGGCGGCGTGTGTGCAGTTCGGATTCGCCGTCGAGTACGCGATCGCGGATTTCGACGAGAAGCAGACAGACGCGAAGGCGATCGATTTCCAGGAAGTCACGGCGTTGCCCGTGGACAAGTGCCCGCAGACCTGGCCGCACCAGCGCAACCGCCTGTGGTGGTTCTCCTTCCTCGCGTCGGGCGCGCTGCACGTGACGATATGGCACATGCTGATCTCGCATTTCATCAACACGAGCAAGGACACAGATTGCTTGCAGTCGGCGGAAGCGCAGGAGCAAAGCGATACCTGGCGCAACGCTATGATTGTGGTGCTCTCAGGCCAGGTCTTCTCCTTCACACTCTTTGCCGTGGTCCCCGTGTACCAAGCGTTCCAGGTCGGCATCCTTCCGTGGAAGTCGGAGCAGTACGCTCACCTGACGCAGGAGGAAAACGTGCGACGTGTGATGCGAAAGGGGTTCGAGATGTACAGCATCTTGAGCTTCACTGCGAAATTCATCCTTGGAGTGACGTACATCTCGTTTGTGCGGCTGTTCCCGTTCTACACGTCGACGCATTAGCACTTCAGCTGAAGGCCTTGATGAGCTTCTTGTGCTGCACGATCGTAATGCTTCCGTCCGCCCACGTGGAGAACCTCGAGCCGACAAGATCGTTCGCCGTGATGAGCTTGAGGTCCTCTGCGCTCTCTATTCCGAGGAACTTGCACACGTCGTCCTTGCATGCCTCGACTCCATTCGCGACAAAAAAGTCGTGCACCTCGTCGCTGCTGTGCACGCACACGATGACGTCCGGCTGGGCGAGAGGCAGCTGCCCGGATTCCTGCAGGTACTGGTAGGCTTCGGCAATCAGGGCTCTGTCAGGATCCGTGTCAGGCAGCTTCTCGTGGACCACAGCTGAATTGTAGGCTTGGGCAATCATGGCTCGGTCCTTGGCTCCGACAGGCTTGACCCGCGCGGACCACGAAATCTGGCCTTTCGCCTTCAGACTCTTGTACGTTTCAGCAAGCTTTGCACGTGCAATGATGTCGCGCACCGAGCCCATCAACTCGGGCTGTGTCACGTAGATTTCGTTGTCCTCGGTCATTTTGTCTCCACGTGTTTTCCACGTGTGTATGCCTAAAATCCAAAAAAAAAGCTGTGTGGGAGTTGCACCGCACGGACACTGCTCAGCTCGGTGTGTTATGTGTGTGTCTAAATCTAGCGTGTATGTGAAAGATAAGTTACCTTGCTCGGATACGAGTTGATGATGCGCACGTCGGTCGGGTCCTGCGTGCTGCGGATGACGAGCTCCTCCATGTTGCTGCGGACGGTCGTAAACCCGGCGCTCTTCATGTCGTTCTTGCAGACGATCTCGAAGAACTTGACGACGTTGCGCAGCAGCTTCTGCGAGATGCGCTTGCACGTCGCGTAGATGCTGATTTCGACGCCCGGGGCGCTGTAGAGCATCGCCGCCGCGAACATGCTGACGCTGATCGTCTTCCCGAAGCGGCGCGGCGTGCTGATGAGTACCTCCTGCTGGATGTGGCTCCAGTTGTTCCGCCTGAGGATTTCGCACTGCTCGCGCGAGAACTTGCCGGCGGCCTCCCTCTTCCAGAAGATGCGCGCGCACGCCCGTATGAAGTCGTCGTGGAACAGCCGTTGGTGGTAGCTCCGCCTCCACCCGTTCTCGTCCAAGAAGCTGAGCGCGTCGCGGCAGCACTGCATCCGGCTGAACCCTGACATCACTTGCTGTTGCTCCGTGGCCCGCGAGGCCTCCAGTCTCGACTGCAGGCCTGTGAGTATGCGCTTGCTAGCTACGGGACGCGCGCGGTTTTTGGCTATTGCAGCGCGCATCAGGCCCAAGACACCGTCGTGGTACTTTTTCTCACACGGAGACATATGGATTGGTTTGATTTCTTTAATATATTCTCGAATTGACATCACAATCGCGTGCACTCTCAAACTTTGCTGCTCTGCGCCGCACGCAGTTCCATCATGAGATCGTGCATTTCCTGGTCGGAGCTCGACGGACTCAGCGACGGCGGCGACTTGGCGGGGCAGAGCTCTCGCTTGTACATCTTGCAATCTTCAAAGTGCATTTTGCAAATGACACAGCACTTGCCGACCACGGCTAGCAGCAAGACGTACGGGTGCACGAATAGGATGTAGAGATTCACGTTTGGCCCCAGCAGCGTGTGCGTGTGCGCGTCGTACGAGACTCTTGCCGAGAACACGTGGTAGTGCACAAAGCAGAACGCGTAAAACAAAACTATGCGCATGTAGACTTCAAGCGGCTTCAACTCGTATGCTGTGCTTGGCATGTGCAGCAGCACGGATATCAGGATGAGTGCTACACGAAGCCAGACATACGAGGCCGACACGCGCATCATGTTGCAGGCGTAGTGCACGACGCACACGCACGCCCACAGCGTGTCGAGCGCAACGTGCATGTTGGCGGGAATGGCGAACACGCTGTCCCGGTCCGACGTCGACAGCATAAACGCAACTGGAATGAGGTGCATCCCGATCACGCTGCTGTGCACTGACATGTGAGAGAGCAGGTCAGCATACACAATTAGGAAAATGAGTGTCAGGAAAACATGTCCAGACACGAAGGCGCGGATCTGCAGACACAGCGCTGCAAAAAGCACGGCCCGCACGATCATGTCCACAAACGGTATGTAGGACTGGACCAGCCGGAAATCAGTCTTTTGGCTCGTGAGTTCACTTCGCTGCAGCATGCACCATGAAATAAAATTGCTTTATAACTTTCAAACCCATTTCAAATTACATGTATCGCTGTCGGGGGCCTTTCGTACATGTTTATCATACCTTTGCCTTGTCGGATGCTGGCACACCCAGGGAAGCTGTTACCCAGATGACCGACGCACCGAATTTCCTCGTGGCCCTTCTTGTGCTTGTCCAGATTCAAGTTGCCGTGGTACGCCAGCGTGGGCAGCTCGGTCGTGCTGTTTTGCATGTAAGCAGACGCGGGCGTGCTGTTGACGTTGCTCCACATGTACTCGGCATTCATCTGATAGCACTTGAATATTTGCTTGAGAACTTCACACATTATTGTGTCGTGTTCAAAGAAAGTATCCCCTGGTTTTGGCTCATAATACTTGAGTAGATGATAAGCAAAGTCGTGATGTCTCTGATTGTCTCTCATCTGCAACCCGTCGGCATCGACAGACGCACTGATTTGTTCGTTTATAACTCCGAGGAAGGAACGCAGAATCACCGGGTTTGGCACTTCGAAAGGCGGTTTCTGCATGCAGTGGATGACATAGCGCTTGTCATTCCAGTATTGAGACTGTGTGTATAAGTTACTCGTGATTTTGTTGATGAACGTTTTGTCAACTATTGTTGGCCATTGGGTTTTGTGTTCAGTAATCTTCTTTGTTTCTCCGTCGTACGTCGTGGTCCATTCGTCGGAATCCGCGTTGTTGATATCAACAGGCAAATATCCATGTGCCAGGTACAAAATGTAATTCCTGATGTTTACAGTTGGATCTGTACCTGCAGCATCCTTGATACCATGTGTCATTGCGGTAAGTTTGGATACCTCTCCTGGTTTGGTTTTTATCGTGTCGTTCAAAATGATCAAAAGCAATACATTGTAGAATGCGTCTTGAAATTCATCAGACTTCATGCTTTTTTCCGCGCTTTTGTCTACTAGAAATGTGATAATCCTATCTGCCGATGCGACACTCATGGATTTGGTTTGGTAAGTCGTCTTGTACACGTGCTGTAGAATTCGTCGGTGCACGTCCAGCTGATCCTCGTATGGCCTTTGTTGTTTGTACACTTGATGTGTACCTCTGATGATGGCAACCATTTTCTTGGTATGTTCCAAGAATGCATCTTTTAATGCGTTCAATTTATTGTCTTTATTTGTCCTATCTAGACCAACTGGTAGTGCTGCTATTATACCAGGCAACTCCTCAATGTCCTTCAAATCATCGTTATCAAACTGAATTTTAAAAGTTTTTATCATCGCATCGAACATGTGTCGTCGGAACGTGAGTTCTGAAGGAGTCAGCGTCGTCGAGTCGCGCTGAGGGGCATCGCACACAAACACGTCCATCATCAAGCTTACAAACTCATTGGTAAGCTTTCTGCTCGGGAGGTACCGCGGGAAATGAAACGCGACGACGCTTTTCCCTTTGAAGCTGGGCTGATTGTCGTATGTATCCTTGGTGTATTGGTCGAATTCTTTCAACTTGATAAAGTCCGTGTCCATTCCGCCGCCGTAACCGTCGAACGCGACGTCGTGCATGCGTATGAGATTCCTCTCGTTCGTGACGATGGCGCGCTCGTGGTACTTGTAGCTCATGCCCCATATGCCGTGCTGCGCGTCGTCGTAACAGGCCAGCTCCGTCTGTCCCCAGAACGTCGCTCCAAGTTCCTGCGTGCCGCCTCTTCCCGCGATCACAGTCAACATTTCGTGCTCGATGTTGGGCCGGACGAGGAGGCAGTACCCGTCGCGTAACAGCGGCTCCAGGGCGTCGTAATGTTCTGCTGTCGTTCCAAAAAGGTCCTGTGGTAATTGAATCCCGTCAAAAACACTGCTTGGCTCGGAAGCTTTCAGCGCGTGCGTCTTGTCAAACGTGACCCACATGTCCTTCTTCTGGTTGTAGATTTGGTACGACGTCACGTCCGCCAGGGGCACCCAGTAGTACTCCGCGACACGCACCCTGCGCTTGAGCACGTTCCTCGGCTTGCGTCCGGGCTCGAGCGAGAACTTCTGCGAGTGGATGATGCTGAGGCCGCGGTACGAGGGGAGGTCGGGTCCTTGCGCCAGGCGCTTCAGGCCGTCGGGGCCGTTGGTGATGTAATTCGTGCGCTCCGGGTTCATCTGCAGCTGCGCGGTGAGGTCGCTCGGGCAGAGCAGGAACGTCGGCGGCTGGCTGCCCCACGTCTTGAGGTGGTTCTTCGCGTCCTCGATCAGAATGTCCAGCGCGTTCGGAATCTTCTGCATCACGCCAAACATGTCGACGTACCGCTTCGCGACGTCGTACAGGCTGTCGTTCTCCGAGTAGTACTTCTCGTTGATCGTCTTCTGGTACGACTGTGCCTGCAACAGCGCGACGTGCACGTCGAGGTCGTTCGTCAGCTGGATCGAGCCGACGAGCTGCTTCAATTGATTCTGGAAGTTCGCCATGCCGGCCGCCGACGCCAGGAAGTTGTGCTCCATGACGATGGCGAGACCCTGGCGCACGGCGTACCCAGAGTGGCTCGTCTTGCTCTGCGTGAGAACGCGCGCCGCAGACTCGTACGGGACGCGCGACGCCATGCCCTCGTCGAAGCTGTACACGTTCCACTTGATCCGCTGGTCGGGGGAGTCCATGTAGACGTACGGCAGAATGTTGCGCGTGAACGGGCTGCTCGTCGCGTCGGTGATCAGACCGTCAATCCGGTCCGTGAGGTACTCGTTGCGCCCCTTGAGATTATCCGGCAGGTGCCAGCGCTGGTGCCGCTTGTGCCGCTGCGGGTCCTGCTTTATGTCACGACCGGCAGGCCCGAAGATGGCTTCGTACGAATCCAGGAGGCGCTGCGAGTCTGTTCCGCTGTACGTGGCGCCACTCAAGTTCCCACTCGGGTCGCTCGCCACCATCGAATCTCGTGCGGTCCTCGCGTATGAGTTTGCACCGGACACCTCATTCGAACTTCCCGACATGAGCGCGTTGTCATTGTCGTTTATACTATCAAGACGTGATATTACTTATTTTCATGCTACTGTCCGTATGTCTTGTGGTCCATGCAGTACAGCTCGCGATGTTCGTCCGGCGGCCGCTGTATGTATCTCTTGTTGAGGGCAAGCACGAGGTTCGAAATCGCGTCTTGCTGCTGCTTCTGTAGTATGTTCTGCTGCTTCGTGCTCGGGAACGCGCCTGGTTTGTCGCAAACCTCCTGCAGTTTCCATATTTTGCCCGCTATCACGCACATGTACTCGGCTAGCTCTGAATTGCGGAAGTAGAAGCGCGTGACGGCCTGTGAGATCGGCAAAACCTTTGCTTGACCTTGCTGTAAACCTTTGTAATATTCTTGCAGCCACTCGCGCACGGCGTCGGGACTGACGTTCGGCGCGTGCGTCTGGAATATCCGGTCGGTTTTCTGCACGGCTTCCTGCATTACTGCCAGCACGTGCTCGGAGATGTCGTAGACCCGCTCTGTCAGCTGGCGGTACTGGTCCTCCCACTTCTCCTTGAACTTCATCAGCCATTTGCAGACCGTGACGTCGTCGTTGATTTGAAGCAGCGATTCCTGGTGCTTCTCTATCATCTTCGTCATCAAGTCCGTCATGACCTTCTCCACGTGCGTGGTGTTCATCAGCAGACCGTTTTGTTTCGCCGGATCGACCACGTAACATTTCCAGTACAAACCGCTCGGGTTTCCGTTGATGTCCGACATCCGAATGCACGCATACGACGCGATGCTCGTCGCAGCGTAGCTGTCCAGGACCCGCATCGCGCTACTTTTTTTTTTTTCATCTGGATACGTTAGCACCTGCTGTATGTCATGCACGTTCAGTATCTGCGACCCTTGCGCTGGCGCTGGTGCTCCTCCTGCTGCTGCCATGCCGTCGCAGCAACGCGCCTAAATAAGCGAGTTTGCATATTTTTATTTTAAACCACCGCTCCGATTGGCACATGTCCCGAAACGCGATCAAGTCGCTGCGCACCACCGTGTCCGTCGTCCTCAACACCGACCGGTACGGTGGCAAGCTCATCGAGCGGGACGACAGCACCGTCGTGCTCAAGGACTACCGCTGCATCAGCATGCGCCTGCTGGATCTGATCCACGAGCAGTTCCCGCAGGTCGACGTGACCATCCAGTCGCACGAGGACAGCGTCTCGGGCTTTGTCGTCGTGTTCGTACTGCGGGACAACGCGAGCGTGTTCCGAACGTCCACGTTTGCACAGAGCGTGATTTTCTGCTGCCTCGTGGCCCTGTCTGTGACGTACGACTATATTTTTGCGACGTTTTCTCTTGTGTGGATATAAAAGAGTACGGTTCTCCGTTTATGTCGGTTTCAGCGCAAGACGTAATAAGAAAAATGAAAAACCCAGACACAACTTTCGACAGATCAGATTTGGTCCGATTGGCTTTCACATCGGCGATTATTGTGTTTGCAGCAGTCGACATTGGTATCGTCGATCAAGGAAAGATTGGAATTAATAATAGTACTCAAAATGATAAATTGTTATTGCGACTGAATGATGCTACTCAGTTTTCATACCACGCGTACGACTTGCACAACAACGGACCCGTCCACGGTCCATTCCTGGGGAAGGTCCGACTGTCGGGGGATGGTATGCAGATAGCGTACAACAATGATTTGAAGACGACTATGAGACAGTCCGCTTGCGACACGGCAGAGGGTATCGTGCAGAGGAACAGCACAACCGGCATATACACACCGATAGATGCTCTTCGCATGGATAAGTGCAAGATGATGCGGACGCCACAGCTGTACTTTGGCAAGGTGCACTCCTCGTGGTCCGTGCTCGGGGCGCAGTCCATATATAACCTCGTCAAACACATCTGCTTCATTCTGATCGCCTTCCTCGTGTTCTCGTGGATCGAGGATCAGATACTCAAACAAACACCAGATAACCTTGTTGAGGTAAAATTGAATGAAAAATTCAATTACTTCCGATCACACTTCCGCTTCATGCGCAGTTTGACCGTCATAATCGCGATTGTTCTCTTCACCATCAACATCGGCATGGACATCACGGAAAACATGCATGAAGTGGACAGCAACCACGAGAACAAAGTCGCCGTCGGGTCCATCACAACCGGCGTTGCGTTCTGTATTGTCAGTATTCTCATCATTTGCTTGAGTCACCTCGATGAGCCTTACTCGGACGAAGTGGCAGCTTCTGAAACTATAATCAAAGATGAACCCGAAACCGTTGTAAATAACACAAATGACGCAGAGAATAATCTACCAGGTACGACAGTTATACCCGGATATGGTGAAAGACCAACGGAATATAACTTCAGCCGACCCCAATTCGGCGGTCCTCTACAAGCTGATTGGTTTCACTGGATTAAAGATGGAGAAGCATGGAGTAAAGATGCGAAAATTCGTCCACTGACAGAAACAAGCGAGTCGTACAGAAATTATCAAGAAATATACCGCAACATCCACGTTTCGTATCTCATGCTGCTTCTGTTCCCGATGGTCTCGCTGCTATCCTTGGTCAGGAGTGAGAGACAAATAGTGGATGTGCACGTGCAGCTGATCTTTTTCAGTTCCATCTTCTTCGCCGTGCTGGATATCATCCAGAGTCGCGTCGCCAGTGTACTTGCGAGCTTCCAGCAAGCGAATTCCGTGTCCATGACCAATGCTATCGGCATGATCAAGGGGTTCGTTGTTCTCGCCTTCATCCTGGCCAAGCTGTTTGTGTTTGTTCCGGCATACCAAGTGACGGTTGTGTATTACACAAAAACTGATGATCTGTCGTTTTATTTGGTAGTACCTCAGTTAATTGTGCTGATAGCTTTATCTGGTGTGGACCTTGTGTATATTGCAGGGTATCAATTCATGTTGGATAATGCAAACAAGGTGCCATCGCGCATGGTCAACGTCCGCCAATTCTTGTTCTGGGTGTACTTAGGTTCTTTGTGTTGGATGTTATTTTGGATTTAAATATACAACCAAAACAATAAAAGTGTCTCTATACACAACAAGCCGAAGAGGCATTGCACGAGTAGAGTCATGTGTGTCGTGATGATGTAGTCCCCGAAGAAAACCGAGGCCGGCAACGCGACGGCGAGTGTCAGCGTCGGAAAGGCCACCACACAGAACGCCATTTGTATCAGGAATAGATTCACGGACGCTGCAGTGTTCCACCCGCTGAGAATATTGACCGCGCACGTCGTCGAAACAGCGACAGCGAGCGCGAGCATGCCGAGCACGTCCCTGTGCGTGAGTATGCAATTCTGCTGCTCTGGTTCCTTCAATGGCTGCAGGATGTACCGGTACTTGTAGTGTTCTTCGCACGGCCTGGTCCGTGAAAACACAAGCATTTTGTGTACACTATTTCCGATCCCACTTTTATAGGAATGAACGATGTTTTCAACATTAATCTCGACGACCTGGACATCGCCAGAATGCGCATCGGGAGCCATCGTGCGCCGACCTCAGGGCAGGTGCGCCACGTGCAGCGGGAGCTCGAGCAGTACATGGAGCAGAAGAGTCTCATGGCGTTTGTCAAGCTGTGCAGGACGTTCAATCTCGACCCGCTCAACGTCTTCAGCTTGCACGTCATACTCATCCTCATGTCGAAGCACCCGGACCGGCTCCAGCTCGTCGGCAAGTTCATAGACAGCCTGCACGAGGAGCACCGAGAGAAGATTCTGCTCGACCTGGACGCGGTCGAGTCCTTCGACCACACCGAGAACACGTTCCTGACGAGCACGGGCGACTGGATCGCGCTGTTCCAGTACATCAA
>Ga0114977_10001211_pt1 | contig 16840 bp, 19 predicted proteins | sample S_130805_MF_Meta_FD_87026 | JGI IMG/M metagenome (GOLD analysis project Ga0114977, IMG submission 87026) | Freshwater microbial communities from Lake Simoncouche, Canada to study carbon cycling - S_130805_MF_MetaG | ecosystem: Environmental > Aquatic > Freshwater > Lake | place: Lake...
ACTGGGTTGCAGAGCGCGTATGCAAAGAAGTTTCCAAGCATTGCTTCTTTGTAGCTAATTCAGTAATACCAGTTCATTCCACAGTTTCGATCGGAGTTGGATCAACAAAGGAAAAATCTGCTCCAAGCGTTACTGATATATATAAGCAGGCCGATACACGTCTTTATATAGCTAAGCACACAGGGCGCAATCAGGTTTCTGTAGATGAAATTGTACAAATGCATTAGTAAATTAACATTACTAGCAAAAATTGTTACTAAAAAAATACGCAAGAAAGTGCAGTTTAATTAACATATTAAATTGCACTTTTTTACTCTTTACTTATTCAGTGTTAATTCTTACTCTAATAACAATCAACACTTACAACTACTCACTGGCATGGAAGAATCGACAGTACTGCAACTAATTGGCGTTATTACTCTTGTTATTATCTCCGCATTCTTTTCCTGCGCAGAAACTGGGATGACCGCAATCTCTAAAGGTAAAATCTATAAGCTTAAAATGGGCGGCGATAAACGCGCCGATCTGGTAACCCGAATCCGAGCCGATAAAGATGCACTGATTGGCACACTACTGCTTGGCAACAATGCAGTAAACATATTAGCCTCGGCCATTGCAACCAGCCTGGCTATCCAAACATATGGCGAAACCGGTGTTTTTTACGCAACAATAGTGATGACAATACTTGTACTAGTGTTCGGTGAGGTTTTACCTAAAACCTATGCTTTTTATAATGCAGAAAAAGTTTCCCTGGCTGTTGCAAGGCCACTATATATCTGCGTTATCATCCTTTCCCCAATAACCAAATTAGTGCAGCTAATGGTTGGCGGTCTTATGTCCGCATTTGGGATGAACAGAAAAGATACCGACACCCTCGCCGCAACTGAAGAACTGCGCGGAACAATTGAAATGCATCATCGCGAGGGGCGCGTAGTAAAACGTGAACGTGATATGTTAGGCAGTGTGCTGGACTTAACCGAAACCGAGGTAGGCAGGGTTATGGTGCATCGCAAAAACATGCTAACTGTAAATATAGACCAACCACCCGCCACGTTAGTAGCTCAAATTTTATCTAAAAGCCATACACGAATCCCGGTCTGGCGGGATAGTTCCGATAATATAATTGGGATATTACACACAAAATCGATCCTCAAGCTTTTACACAGAAAAAACAATAACGTAACAAGCGAAGAAATCATTAGCTTGATAGCTGAACCTTGGTTTGTCCCTGAAACAAACACACTAAGTAATCAACTCCTCCAATTTCGCAAGAAACGCATGCACATGGCCATAGTTGTGGATGAATATGGTGATCTTGTTGGGCTAGTGACACTAGAAGATATATTAGAAGAGATAGTTGGGCAAATTGATGATGAATATGACCAATCATCCTCAGGAAAAGTAAAGAAATTCAAAAGCGGGCAAATTGAAGTAGAGGGAGAGATGTCCATCCGCGACCTAAACCGCCAGATGGATTGGAACCTGCCAGATGATATTGCAATAACGGTTGCAGGACTAATAATCCATGAATCCGAAACAATACCACATATTGGCCAGAAATTTCTATTCCACAATTTTTCTTTTAAAGTACTAAAACGCAATGGAAATCAGGTGACTAAGGTGGCGATTTCACCTCCTAAGAAAGAAAAAATATGAAATATAACGCTTATTGCTTGCCCTTAGAGTTTTTTTATTGTATAAGCGCGTTTCTTTTAAAATCATAGGTGCGGAGTCCGCACGGTTTGGAGCACAACAATGAAGCCGAAAATTCATCCAGATTATCACGAAATTACCGTTAAAATGACTAACGGCAAAACGTTTCAAACACGCTCAACTTATGGAAAAGCGGGAGATGTTCTGCAGCTTGACGTTGATCCGAACACACACCCTGCATGGACAGGCGCTGGTTCAGTTGTTAATGAAAAAGCCGGTCGTATTGCGGCTTTCAATAACAAGTTCGGTAGCCTTGGCGGAGCAAAGAAAACTGAAGAAAAGAAAACTGAAGAAAAAAAAGAAGAAGCTAATTAGTCTTTGTTGGCATTATAAGGATAATAAATTACAAAAATCTCCGCAGGTTCTAACTTGCGGAGATTTTTGTTTATAACATTAGAATTTCCTGGCCATCGGCCAGTAAGCAACTGATATTACTCCATATCTAGCCCAATATCTATATTAGCCGGAGTGTTGGTAAGGCTTCCAACAGATATAAAGTCAACACCGGTTTGCGCTATATTCCTAATTGTTTTAAGATTAACACCTCCTGATGCCTCAAGCGGGATGCGGCCACCAACAATTTTTACCGCCTCTTCAAGCTGGGCAATGGTCATATTATCAAGCAATACACTATCAGTGCCAAATTGCAGGGCATCTTTTAACTGGTCTATCGTATCACATTCAATTTCGATTTTCATACCAGATGGCGCTTTGGTACGGGCAGATTTCAATGCATTTTCAACGCTGCCGCAAATTGCTATATGGTTATCTTTTATAAGTACTCCATCATAAAGGCCAATCCTGTGGTTTTGCCCACCACCCATTTTCACCGCATATTTCTGTAAGCTACGCAAGCCAGGTATAGTTTTTCTGGTATCTAGCAACTTTGCCTTAAAACCTATGATTTCCTCAGTATATTGCCTTGTTATGGTTGCCACACCGCACATTTGCCGAAGCAGATTCAGCGCCACACGCTCTGCTGCCATGATTACTCTTGCATCGCCATACCCCTCTAGCAAAACATCACCCGCTGAAGCAACATCCCCATCCTGCATTTTTATTTCGGTTATAACTTTTCCATGGCTTTTTATTTTAGAAAACACCAATTCTGCTACATTGCAGCCACATACCACCATTTCTTCCCTAGCCCTTATAGAAAACTTCGCCTGGCTGTTTTCAGGAATGGTAATATTGGAGGTCACATCGCCCGCACCAATATCCTCTGTTAAGGACATTTCTATAATTCGTTCAATTTCTTCGGTTTTAAGCTGCATTTCGGTTTCAGTGTTTGTTATTAAAGTGGCCGCAGACTAAATGGTTCTCATCCTAGCGTAAAGAAAAAATTCAAAATATTTTTTATGAAATGCTTGTAATAATTTATAAAGACGATAATGTCCTCAATCTCTCAATTAAAAACTATGTAATCATGAAACTAAACTGGACCGATGTAAAAGATATAGCTATCGAGCTGGAGGATGCGCATCCTGATGTAGACGTGACAAACATCAGGTTTACTGATCTTTTCAATTATATAGTGAATTTAGAAAATTTTGCAGGTGATCCGAAAAAGTGTAATGAAAAAGTCCTTGAAGCCATTCAAATGGCTTGGTTAGATGAAAGAGATTAAAAAGCAACATAAAATTTACAACTTAAAATCAGGAGCTAAATTATGTACAAATTATATTACTCACCAGGTGCTTGCTCAATGGCTGTCCATGTTATCCTCAATGAAGTTAGCCAGCCTGTCCAGCTTGAAAGCATTGTTCTTTCAGAAGGACAGAACCGCACGCCTGAATTCCTAAAAATCAATCCTCGCGGCCAGATTCCTGTGCTTGTTGATGGCGATCAGGTTATACGTGAAGGCGCGGCACAAATTATATATCTTTGCGAAAAACATAATAGCGCATTATTGCCAACAAAAGGTGCAGAGCGTGCAACAGCACTTGAGTGGCTAATGTTCTGCAATGCAACATTGCACCCCGCTTATGCAAGGGCTTTTTTCCTTATGAAAAATGCAAGCGATGAAGCTGCAAAAGAGCAATTGCTAAGTGTTGCTTTTGCAAATATCAATAAATTATGGGCTGAAGTTGAGGCAAGGCTGGAAAACAATCAATATCTGGCTGGAAATGAAATTACTGCAGCTGATATTCTGCTTACAGTAATTGCGAACTGGTCAACCCGTTTTTCAACCATTACACTCGGCGAACGTACTAAGAAATTATTACAAACCGTTAGTAGCCGCCCTGCATATAAAAAGGCTCTTGAACTTGAGCATGTTGAATATAAGGCTGCGGCTTAGTTATTATGGAAAGACATAACCCTCCCCCCCCTTGGGAGAGGGTTATAAGTTGTACTTACCTTCCCACTTGCAAAAACCACAAATATCTTTATAACCCTTATCCATGCAATAATGTTGTAACATGAGATATTATCTATAATATTTTCGCTTTTCTTTTCTGCTAGGAAATCGAAGCGACGTGTATAGTTAATACACGAGCTGATGATTGACAACGCAGAAATGAAAATGGGAAATATTATACATGCCAGCTAAAACCTTCTACATAACCACCCCGATTTATTATGTGAACGACTCGCCGCATATAGGACATGCATACACCACGATAGCGTGCGATGTTATGGCGCGTTTTAAAAGGCTTGATGGATATGATGTAAAATTCCTCACCGGGACTGATGAGCATGGCCAGAAGGTTGATAAAGCCGCCAAAGCTGCAAATATTGATCCGCAGAAATTTACTGATGAAGTTTCCATGCGCTTCCGCAATTTGGTAAAAACAGGCGAGAATCTGCTGAATGTTTCCAATGATGATTTCATCCGCACCACTGAAAGCCGTCATAAAAAAGCAGCGCAGGCACTTTGGCAACGTATGGAAAAAAACGGCCATATATACTTAGATACTTACGAGGGCTGGTATTCAGTGCGCGATGAAGCATATTATCAGGAATCGGAACTGGTGGAAAAAGATGGCAAGAAAATTGCCCCCTCAGGCGCTGAGGTTGAGTGGGTTAAGGAGGAGAGTTATTTCTTAAACCTTTCCAGATGGCAAACACCCCTGCTTGATTTTTATAATGCCCACCCTGATTTTGTAATCCCAGCATCACGCTATAACGAGGTGAAAAGCTTCGTACGTGGAGGCAAAGAATTTGAGGAAGGCGCTTTAAAAGACCTTTCAATTTCGCGTACTACATTTAACTGGGGCATTCCAGTTCCTGGCAACCCAAAACATGTTATGTATGTTTGGATTGACGCACTTACAAACTATTTAACCGCCACAGGCTTTCCTGATATGGATGCGGAGCAATATAAGAAATTCTGGGCAGAAAACCCTGAACTTATCCATGTGGTTGGAAAAGATATAATCCGTTTCCACGCGGTTTACTGGCCAGCGTTTTTAATGGCTGCTGATTTGCCAATACCGAAAAAAATTGTCGCCCATGGCTGGTGGACAATTGAAGGCGAGAAAATGAGTAAATCGCTTGGTAATGTTATTGCCCCTAAAGATTTGGTAGATGAATTTGGCCTCGACCAAACACGTTATTTCTTACTGCGTGAAGTGCCGTTTGGTAATGATGGGAATTTCGCAAAATCTTTGATGATGGAGCGCATTAATAGCGACCTGGCAAATAATATTGGTAACTTAAGCCAGCGCACACTTAGCATGATCCAGAAAAATTGCGGCGGCCTAGTTCCGCAGTTTAGCAATCTTACCGATGAAGATAAAGTTATGCTCAATTACGCTCAAGTTACAATTGATAAACGCAAAGCTATTGAGGCGCGTATTAACAGCCATATTGATAATTTCAGGTTCGATATAATCCTTGAAGATATACTTTCAATTTCCTCAAGCGCTAACGAGTATATCAACAAACAAGCTCCCTGGAAAATAAAAGATGATGCGGCAAGGCAAGCAACTGTGCTTTACGTGCTGGCTGAATCAATCCGCTGCATTGCAATAATGCTGCAACCTTTCATTCCAGAAGCTGCAAAAAAAATGCTTCTGCAACTTGGTTATGTTGAGGCTGATTTTGCTAATAACGCTGGCGGTGTAGGTTTTTCAAGCTTAAGCCCTGAATTTGCCCTAAAACCAGGAAATATATTGCCCGCCCCACAAGGCGTTTTCCCAAGGATTGAAGCGAAGAGGGATTAAACATGCTAGTTGATTCGCACTGCCATTTGAATTTTCCTGAGTTATCCAGTAGGCTCAATGAGGTAGTATCTGGGGCAAAAGCAGCGGATGTTGGATATATGCAAACCATCTGCACCCGTATGCGCGAGTTTCCTGCTATTTTAGAAATTGCTGAAAATTATGATAATATTTGGTGCAGTGTGGGTGTTCATCCGAACAATGTTGCAGAAGAACCTCCTGTTTTTGCAGAAGAAATAATCGCCGCTACCAAGAACACGAAAGTTATCGGCATTGGCGAAACCGGCCTTGATTATCATTACGAGCACTCGCCGCGTGAGGCGCAAACACGCAGCTTCCTTGAGCATATCAAGGCATCGCGCGAAACTTGCCTTCCGGTTATTGTGCATACACGTAGCGCTGATGATGACACAATCGAAATCCTACAAAATGAGATGAAGAAGGGTAAATTCCCCGGCTTAATCCATTGTTTTAGCACTGGCGCTGCGCTTGCCCATGGGGCAATTGAGCTTGGCATGTGCGTTTCAATTTCTGGGATTATAACATTTAAAAAAGCTACCGAGCTTCAGGATATTGTAAAAGAACTACCACTTTCCAGCCTGCTTGTGGAAACTGACGCGCCATATCTAGCCCCCATGCCGCACCGTGGCAAACCAAATGAGCCGGCCTATACAAGGCTCACCGCCGAATTTATTGCCACACTAAAAGGCATTAGCTATGAGGAAGTTGCACAAGTTACTACTGAGAATTTTTTCCGCTTGTTTAGCAAGGCAAAAGCTTAAATTCCAGCCACAAATTGGCCAACCAATATATGCCTTTTCTGACCAAAACCAGTTATTTTTTGTACAATAAAACCATTCTCCTGGAGGCCACGGCGAACATTTCCAGATGCGGTGAATGTTGCAAAAGTGCCTTCAGGATTTGTAAGAACCGACATATTCTTATATAAACTCTCATTCCACATATCAGGGTTCTTTGCGGGCGAAAAGCCATCAAGGAACCATGCATCGGCCTTTTTAGAGATGCTACCCAGCGCGTTACTAACATCTGCCCATATTATTGTGAGATGCACCTGATTATCGCTTAAGGCAAGTGTGGCAGTATTTTCAAAGGAACTGGGATATTGCCATGAAAATTCAGCAATATATGTAGCAAACTGCGGCCAGATGGAAATTGCGCGGCGAATATCTTCTATGGTTAACGGGTGCTTTTCTATGGAAGTGTAATATAATTTTCTACCTTTTGCACACTCATTCCAGAGTTGCCAAGTAGCAAAGAAATTAAGCCCCGTGCCAAAACCAGTTTCAATTATATGGAAATCATCTAAGTTGCCACTCCAGCGGTTTGGCAAATTATTGCCCTCTAAAAAGACATGTCTGGTTTCTTCCAAACCACTTTCCTTGGAGAAGTAAATATCACCATAAATCTCGGATGTGGGAACACCATCATCCCATATGATTTTAGTATTTTGCAACTTACGCCTTCTTCAGGAAGCAGGTTTTAAGCACTAAACCTTTAATTCCATCAGCATTGCACTCAATTTCTTCAGGGTTTGAAGTGAGCCTGATATTTTTAATCGGCGTGCCGCGCTTCAGGGTTTTTGAAGTGCCTTTCACCTTTAAATCTTTAATTGGGAACACAGAATCTCCGGCTTGCAAAACATTGCCGTTACTGTCTTTTACAACTATCTCGTCTTCATCTTCATAATCCATTACGCCCTACTCCATGCTTTAAGTGTTTTCTACAAAATTGTCTGTTTGGTTTTTTCCCAATCAGCCATGAATGTTGCAATGCCTTTATCAGTTAGCGGGTGGTGAAATAGCTGCTTAATAACTGAAGGTGGCAATGTTGCAACATGCGCCCCAAGCCTTGCGCTTTCTAATAAATGGATCGGGTTACGAATTGATGCCACCAGAACTTGCGTTGTAAAATCGTGATAATTATTATAAATCTGGCAGATATCAGCAATTAGCTCCATACCATCCTGCCCCATATCATCAAGCCTGCCCACGAATGGTGATATATAAGTTGCTCCAGCTTTAGCAGCCAAAATTGCCTGATTTGCTGAGAAGCACAAGGTTACATTCACCTTTGTTCCGCCATCAGAAAGGGCTTTGCATGCCCTGAGACCATCAATAGTCAGAGGCAATTTTATAACAACATTTTTTGCAATTTTCTTAAGCTTTTTGGCTTCACTCATCATTCCTTCATAATCCAGCGCCACCACTTCCGCGCTAACATCACCTTCAACCAAATCGCATATTTCCTTAATAACCTCTAGGAAATTACGCCCTGATTTCATAATAAGCGATGGGTTGGTTGTAACTCCATCTAGCAGGCCTGTTGCGGCAAGTTCGCGTATTTCGTTAATATCTGCAGTATCTACAAAAAATTTCATGGGAGCGCCTTTAATTTTAGGGTGTAAGTTTTTTGGGAGTATAAGGGGCTAAGTTCCAGTAGTCAATTAGTTGAATTGCAAAATAAAATTCTTCACTTCCAAAATTAATCCTAATAGTTTAAAATTGAACATGGGGCAGGTGTTCTGCCCTGGGGTTTAGTATCCCCTCATTTCGAGACGGTGTTTTAAGCAAACATCGTAACCAAAATTGCTGTCCCTCGTTTTGTCGGGGAGACAGCGTTATGCAATAGGCGCTTGCGCTAAAAGCGCTGTAGCCTTTTCTCGGATAGGTGATACTAACTCCCCGGCACCTTTGTGCAACCGCATGGGTGCCGTTTTTATTTGTATAAAAAGGGAGTGTGCCATGGAAAACGAGCCTAATATAATAAAGGAATTAGAAAACGCCAGAAATCTTGCCTATACAGCGCTGGCCATAGTTTATGAAATTAAATATATTGAAGGCTATATTCCCACAAATGAGGAATATAAAATGTTTATTCGCTTAACATCTTCTTTCAAAACCAGTTATGAATGTGTAAGTTACATCACCTCCTGCATGAAGCGCCGGATGGGCGGGCAGCACGAACATGATTACCTAAAGCAACTGTTTAAAGAATGTTATAAAGATAAGTAATGGAAAAAATTAACAAACAAATTGCCGTGCTGCTGCCCCTTAATGTTCCGGTAGCTTTCACTTACGCAGCACCCGATGAATTGGATTTAAACGACGGCGATTTTGTTAAAGTACCCTTTGGCCGCAAAATGGAGACCGGAATTGTATGGGGCGCTGCTAAAGATATCCTGCCAGCAGAAAAGGTAAAAAAGATTATTGGCAAGTTGCCACCCCCCCCCCTCTCCCCTAATTTCCGTAAATTCATTGACTGGGTTGCAAATTATACAATGTCATCCCCTGGCATGGTTTTGAAAATGGCGCTCAGTGGTATGGGCAATTTTACACAAGCACGAGCTATTCTCCCTCTCCCTAAGGGAGAGGGCTGGGGTGAAGGGGCTAAGAAAAAAATTGTTGCATACCTCCCCGAAGAAATCCACCTAGCCCACATCGAACTTTCCGAAAATCAGCAAGATGCTGTAAAAAAACTGCATAAAAAAGTAACCGAAAATAACTTCAGCGCAACACTCCTAGATGGTGTGACAGGCTCAGGAAAAACAGAAATTTACCTCTCTGCCATAGAAGAAATATTTAAGGATGATACCGCGCAAGTACTCATAATGCTGCCAGAAATTGCACTTACATCGCAGGTGACAAACCGTTTTGAGCGCCGCTTCGGCTTTACTCCGCAAACCTGGCATTCAGGTATGACGCCTGCCGCTAAAAAGAAAACTTACGCTAAGGTTATAAATGGCGGCACAAGGCTTATAATTGGCGCACGCTCCGCACTTTTCCTGCCTTACAAAAACCTAAAATTAATTGTGGTAGATGAAGAGCATGATGGCTCATACAAACAAGAAGAAGGTGTTATATATAATGCCCGCGACATGGCAGTTCTGCGGGCAAAGCTCAAGAATTTCCTGATAATTCTGGCCTCCGCCACCCCTTCCATTGAAACAATGGAGAATGTAAAATCAGGCAAATATGAATGGCTGCACTTGCCTGTGCGGCATGGCGGCGCACAAATGCCTGATGTTGGTGTTATTGATATGCGAAACCAAAAGCTCGATTCACGGCATTTTCTCTCAAAGCCATTAGTGGATGCCATTCGCAAAAATATCGAAAATAAAAAACAATCACTATTATTCCTCAACCGCCGTGGTTATGCGCCACTGGTTTTGTGCCGAACTTGTGGCTATCGCTTCAAATGCGAGGAATGTTCGACATGGCTGGTGCGCCATAAACATGGCGCATATTTAATGTGCCACCATTGCGGCTTTAAGCGGCCTGAGCCTTCAAAATGCCCAGAATGCGAGGGCGAGAATACCCTAGCCTCTTGTGGCCCCGGAGTGGAGAGGATTGAGGAGGAGGTGCGGGAATATTTTCCAGAGAGCAACATTGCGCTCATGGCCAGCGACAGCCTAACCAACAAGAAAATGGCAGAAATGCTGGATGATATTTTAAGCGGCAAAGTTGACATAATAATTGGCACGCAGGTAATCGCCAAAGGCCACCATTTTCCTAACCTGAACCTTGTTGGCGTGGTGGATGGCGATTTGGGTTTAGAAGGCGGAGATTTGCGCGCAAGCGAGCGCACTTACCAATTGCTGCATCAAGTTGCAGGACGCGCAGGCCGCGAGGGGCAAAAAGGCAGGGTGATTTTGCAAAGCTATATGCCAAATAATACGGTTATGGAAGCCCTGAAAGGTTGGGATAGGGATGGGTTTGTGGATGCGGAAATGCTTTCGCGTCAGCAAAACTTTATGCCGCCATTTTCTAGGTTTGCTGCGATTATTATATCTGGAACTGAAGAAAGTTCGGTTTCAGGGGTTGGCAGGAACATCGTAAACTTTGCCCCTAAAAATAATGAAATTACAGTGCTTGGCCCCGTGCCTGCCCCAATATTTATGCTGCGTGGTAAATTCCGCTACCGAATTTTAATAAAAACCGCGCGCAATATAAACATCCAGAATTTCATCGCCCAAACATTTCGCCATGTGAAAATCCCGGGTAGTGTGAAGGTGAAGGTGGATATTGATCCTTATAGTTTTTTGTAGAGAAATTCCTTCTCACTATGGGAGAGAGTAAATTCAAACCCCAACCACAAACAAGCCAAGCTTATCCGCCGTTTCTATAACTTTTGCTTTTTCGATTATAAGTGCGCTGCCAGCTTCAACTGCAACACCTACAAGGCCGGCTGCATGCGCGTTAATTATAGTATTCACACCTATTGTTGGCAGATCTATCCTTGCATCCTGAATCGGTTTTTTCATTTTCACCAGAACACCGCCCGCACCCTCTAATTTTAATCTCTTGCAACGCTCAAGTAGAGAATCAGTCCCCTCAATTGCTTCAACACCAAGCACTACGCCATTTTGCACCACAACGCCTTGGCCGATATCCAAATTGCCAATAGTCCTTGCAACTTCCATGCCTAGCTTAATATCATCATTCGCTGTTTTGATCGGCCCTATCTTGCCTAGTTTGCCATTTGGCATCAGAATCTCGGCAAGCAGCTTATCAGCACCTATAATTCTAAATCCGGAATTCTCAAAAAACCTAATCACCGTAACCAACAGAGAATTATCACCAGTTAATTTAGCTGCAGAAATATGGGCAAGAAGTTTAATACCGCCAGCATCTGGTTTTAGTTCAGAGAATTTCGGCCTCTTTATAGCTCCTGCCATAACTATATGCTGAACGCCTTCGCCCTTTAATGTGCGGATGGCTTTGCCTACTGCGCCAATATTTAACTTAAGATGCGGTACATTTTTTAGTGATTCAGGTGCATCCCCAGAGCCATCTAAAAAAATAACGAAAATTCTTTTACCAAGGATAATACAGGATTTTATAATTTCTTCAGGAAGATTACCGCTTCCTGCGATTAAGCCAATTTTTTCATCTGGCAAGGGTTCACGCAGCATCAGCTTCCTTCACAACATTTTTTGGCTGACAAATTGCCCTTGAACTTTCAACGCGCATAAAATCAAGTACATCCGATACAGCTTTGTGATCTTTAAACAACTCGGCTACATCTTCTGTGCGCTCGGCAAGAGTGCCTTCTGGTGAAAATAGCATACGGTATGCGCTACGCAGTGAATGAATATCCTCACGGCTAAAACCACGTCTCTTCAGTCCAACCAGGTTTAGGCCAGAAAGGCTTGCACGCTCGCCATTGGCCTGACCATAAGGAATCACATCATTTTCAATGCCAGACATACCGCCAATCATTGCATGATGGCCAATACGAACGAACTGATGAACTGCTGAAAGTCCACCGATTATAGCAAAATCTCCAACGTGAACATGTCCGGCAAGGGTTGCATTATTAGCAAGTATAACATTATTACCAACATCACAATCATGTGCAACATGCGATGCCATCATGAATAGGCAGTTATCACCAATTTTTGTTAACATCCCGCCACCTTCAGTGCCGGGGTTCATGGTAACATGCTCACGTATCATGTTATTTTTGCCTATTTCAAGGCGGGATTTTTCACCTTTGAACTTCAAATCCTGTGGCACATGTCCAATAGACGCAAACGGGAATATTTGTGTGCGCTCGCCAATATGAGTGTGGCCTTCTACCACAACATGCGAGTGCAGCTGAACATCATCTTCGAGAACAACATCGCTACCTATAACGCAGAATGCGCCTATTTTCACGCCCTTGCCTATTTGTGCGCCTTTGTTTACAATTGCAGTTGGGTGTATATTTTCCATATGTTTCTTTTTATTTTGCGCCTTGATAAATTAATAGATTGCTGGAAAATAGCAACTACTAATCGCAAAGACAAATCACGCTTTGTTACAAATTATTATATGTTTATGAATTTGAAGAACTTAACTTTTCTGACCAAGTTTTTCAATGAGGGCATCTATGCCATCTCGTGAAAGAATTGAAGCAAAATCAGCTCGCTCTGTCGTTATAAGGCTTACACCTTCAGCAATCACATCAAATACCATATATTTTCCACCATCACTTTTCCTAACCTTATACGAAACACTTACATCCGCTCCATCTGCGGATATTATTCTGGTTTCAACAAGATATTCTCCATCCTCTGCAGCTGATGATTTTAGAATTTTTATTTGTTGATTATTATATTCCCTAAATTTTGGCACATAGCCACTCAACAAGAATTTCTTGTGCATTTCCATATACTTAGCTCTCTGGGCTTCGGTTGCATCGTTCCAGTATTTTCCTATGGCAAACTTAGCAATCCATTTTGTATCAACTGAAGTGAGAAACAAATCAGAAAGTTTCTTTTCTTTTTGTGCGGTATTTGCATTAGAAGTTATTACATCAAGCGCGCTTTTACTTACTTTTTCTACAAATTGCTGAGCTTCTTCTGGAGATGCAACAGCATCCCCGCAATATGCTGTGAACGCAATAAACAAGAATACTATAAGATGCCTAAATAATAACCTACTCATAATCACCCCCAACAATTTTCTAAATCAACTGTATGATTATTGCATATAAATATTAATTAATCTTTAACAGCTACTCCAGCACTTCAATCTCAGCCTGTAATGACTTACCAGCAGTGACTTTTATTTCACTAGCCAGGACGCTTTTGCCTAAGATTTTTAATAAATCATGGGGAATAACAATCTTTTTCTTGCCACCAATTTTCATATCCGAAACTGCAAGTTCAAAGCCTATTGGCACATTCCCACTACCCACTATAAATTCGGCACTACCATCTACATTACTTAACTTAGCGTCTCCTGCATCCCTCAAACTATATTTAACTTTTACCTTATCTCCGCATAATATTTTTTTCCCGCTACCGCCATTGTCGCTTTTAACGTTAAGGGCTGCCGTATTTTTATATATACCATCTTTAATAGAAACAAGTTCAACATCATATGAAATGACCTCATCCTTAGGAAGCATAGTATTTTCAAATCCCGGCACGTTAAATCCAAGGCCCGGAGGAATAGATATCTTGCGTTTTCCACCTTCTTTCATTCCTATAATGCCAGCTTCAAGGCCTTTGATAACCTGATTTTTACCTGTTTGAAATGTGAATTGCGAATTTGTTACTTTAGAGTTTGTGGAATCAAAAATCAGGCCATTTGACATATAAGCATCATATTTTATCACCGCCTCGCCGCCACAGCGAAGTTCTGCGCCGCCACCTTTTAGAACATCAATCACTACAAGGCTGCCGGTGGTAAGAGCTGCTATTTCCCTGATTTCCTTTTTACCATACTGATCTTCAACCGATTTTTTTACCAATGCATCCAGCAAAACCTTTGCGGTATCGTTCTCCTTTATTTTATTGACTATCCGATCCTCAAATGGTTCAGCAGGCTTAGGTTTCTCTGGGGCTGTAGTTTCTTTAGTGGCTTCGCTTGTTTGCTCCTGTACTTTATTTTCTTGTACTTTATTTTTTGCTATTTTATGGGCTGATTGCCTGTCTGAATAATCCTTGTAGTATATGAATGCAGCAATCACTATTAAGAGCCATGTGAACTTACCTTTCGGAAGGAAAAACATTGCCAACTACCTCAATTTTATACATTAAATCTGAAATGATACACATCACCATCTTGTGTGATATACTCCTTCCCTTCAAGGCGCATTTTACCTGCTTCCTTGCAGCCTTGCTCGCCATTATATTTTATATAATCCTCACAAGAAATAGTTTCCGCGCGGATGAAGCCTTTTTCAAAATCGGTGTGGATTGCACCTGCCGCTTGTGGTGCAGATGAGCCTTTTTTCACAGTCCATGCATGGCATTCTTTTGGTCCAACTGTGAAGAATGTCAGAAGTCCTAGCAGGTTATAACCTGATTTGATAATTCTTACCAATCCGGCTTCCGCAAGACCAATCGTCTCTAAAAATTCTTTTTTCTCTTCATCACTGCCAAGGCTTGATATTTCTTCCTCAATTTTTGCAGAAATTACAACGCAAGCAGCGCCCTCAAGCTTTGCTTTAGCTTCAATTTTTGTAGAGAATTCGTTTCCAGTTGCCGCCTCATCCTCACTTACATTACACACATACATTATAGGTTTTGCGGTAATGAATTGCAGCAGGCGGAAGTCTTTTTCCTCATCTGCATCAATTTTCGCCAAACGCGCCGGTTTACCGGCTGCAAGCACCTCATAGACTTTTTTCATTATTTCATATTGGGTTTTCGCTTCTTTATCAGCGCCCTTCGCCTTTTTTTCCATATTTGGGAGGCGTTTTTCAACACTTTCCAAATCGGCAAGCATGAGCTCTATTTCGATTATTTCGGCATCGCGAAGTGGGTCAACTGAACCTTCAACATGCACAATATCGCCATCTTCAAAGCAGCGAAGCACATGCACAATCGCATCCACTTCCCTTATATGTGAGAGGAATTTATTGCCAAGCCCTTCACCCTTGCTTGCGCCTTTTACAAGCCCTGCAATATCAACGAACTCTAACTGGGTTGGCAAAAGTTGTGCTGATCCAGCAATTTTCGCAAGCTTTGCCATGCGCTCATCAGGCACGCCCACACGGCCAACATTTGGCTCAATTGTGCAGAAAGGATAATTCGCAGCTTCCGCCGCCGCAGTTGCGGTAAGTGCATTAAAAAGTGTTGATTTTCCAACGTTAGGAAGGCCGACAATACCGCAATTAAATCCCATTATATTTTTCTCTGATAAAATTTATTTTGTGATTTTTAGCAGATAATGTCGGAGTTTGCAAGTTTGTGGTATAGGTATTCTAGCCGGGAGCCGTTCACGCATTTCAGGACGTAGGCTTATTTCCCTTGCGGGTATTTTATTTGGCCTGCCCCCGGCAAATTAACTTATAGCGCCCCCCCGAAGTATACTTCGCTATCTTTTTTTAGTCAATGTGTCATTTTATAATTCTATGAAAAACGCATTATTAGAAAAAACAGTAAAAGAACTAGTGAAGCAATTTAGGGAATTGCGGCTTGAGCAAAATCTATCGCAAGCAAAATTAGCAGAAAAGATCGGCATGAGCGATAGGGCAATCTCTTTTATTGAAGGCAACAAACAAATTCCTTCTATCCTGACTTGCTTAAAAATTTGCCGTGCTTTGGGAGTTTCTCTAGAAGATCTGCTTAAGAAAATCAATAATTTAAGATCTTAAAATACCAACACCTAATACTCTTATTCCCTATGATAAGGGTGGTTGCTGATTATGCTATAGCTTCTATAAACCTGCTCAGCCAGCATCGCTCTCACCAGCATATGCGGCCAGGTTAGTTTGCCAAAAGATAAAGTGAAATCAGCTTTTTTACGAACTTCATCTGCCAGCCCATCCGCTCCGCCAATAATGAATGCCACACTACTTGTACTCTCACCCTGCCATAAGGAAATTAAGCCGGCAAGTTCACTGCTTGAGATATTTTTTCCGCGCTCATCAAGCGCGATGATTCTGCTACTCTTTGGTATTGCTGAAATTAACAATGCAGCTTCTGCTTCTTTTAGCTGCTCGCCTTGCAAGGCTTTCTTGGCTTCAAGTTCTTTAAGGTCAACTTGCCAGGGGATGCGTTTTATATAAGAGGTGAAAATTTCCTTCTCGGGAGAGGATTTGAATTTCCCGATAGCGGCAATAGTAACCTTCATAACCTTTCCTTATAAAAATGCTAACAAACCAGTACTGGTTCTGTTAAAGGCAATGCCCACATTTTTTCAAGGTTATACATTTCCCTGTATTCCTGCTTGAAGATGTGAACAATCACATCACCAATATCAACAAGAACCCAATTACCTTCAGATGCGCCTTCAATAGACACATGTTGGTAATTCAGTTTTTCTTTGACGTTTTTAGCGAGGGTTTGTGCGAGGGAGCTTGTATGACGGTCTGAAGTACCTGACGCGATTATCATGTAATCAGCTATATCTGTTTTTCCTTCTAGATTTATGGTAACAACATTTTGTGCCTTACCATCTTCCAGAGATGCCTGAACCAGGCCTTTAATATCAGATATAATCTTCTCA
>Ga0114977_10001212_pt1 | contig 16838 bp, 14 predicted proteins | sample S_130805_MF_Meta_FD_87026 | JGI IMG/M metagenome (GOLD analysis project Ga0114977, IMG submission 87026) | Freshwater microbial communities from Lake Simoncouche, Canada to study carbon cycling - S_130805_MF_MetaG | ecosystem: Environmental > Aquatic > Freshwater > Lake | place: Lake...
CCGACCCATTTGACAGGCCCCTCGTCTTCCGCAGAATTGAAGGTGTCCGCAACCAAGCCCACCGCACCGCCGCCATGACTCTCGCCCAGCATCTCCGCCATGAAGGCCGCCAAGAAGGCCGCCAGGAAGGCACCCTCGCCGCCAGCCGCCAATCCGTCCTCGAAGCCCTCGATCTCCGCTTCGGTCCCATCCCCGACGGCCTCCGCGATTCCCTCAACGCCATCGCCGATCCCGAAAAACTCCGCGCTCTCCTCCGCGCCGCCATCATCTCGGATTCCCTCGAATCCTTCGCCGCATCGCTCTGATCCACCGCGAGCCGCCGCAGCCCGCAAAAACCGGCGCATCAACCCATCCAGCCCTCCGTTTCGCCGGTTGCAATCACCTCCTCCGCTCCAAATTGCACCTCATGTCCGCTGCGCTCGACGACCTCCTCACGTTCCTCCGCTTCCCCAGCATCTCCACCAGCTCGGCCCACGCCGGCGACCTCGTGAACTGCGCCGAATGGCTCAAGGCCAAACTCATCGGCATGGGTCTCTCCGCGGTCCTCCACCCCACCGCTCGCCACCCGGTCCTCGTCGCCAAAAATCAGCACCAGCCCGGCCGTCCCACCCTCCTCATCTACGGCCACTACGATGTCCAGCCCGTCGACCCGCTCGACCAGTGGATCTCCCCTCCCTTCGAACCACGCATCGAAAACGGCAGAATCTACGCCCGCGGCAGCACCGACAATAAAGGCCAACTCCTCGCACATGTCTCCGGCGTCGCCGCCACCCTCGCCAAGTACGGCGACCTCCCCCTCAACCTCACCTTCCTCTTCGAAGGCGAAGAAGAAATCGGCAGCCCCAACCTCGAGCCTTTCCTCCACGCCCACCGCGCCGACCTCGCCTGCGATATCATCGCCATCTCCGACACCGGCATGGTCGCTGAAGGCGTTCCCACCTTCACCTACGGGCTCCGCGGCATCGCCTGCGTCGAACTCACCGTCCACGGCCCCTCCATCGACCTCCACAGCGGGATCTTCGGTGGCAGCGTCGCCAACCCCAACACCATCCTCTCTAAACTCGTCGCCAGCCTCCACGACGCCGACGGCCGCATCCTCATCCCCGGCTTCTACGACACCGTCCGCCCAGTCCAGTCATGGGAAAGCGAAGCATGGGCCAAACTCCCCGGCGGCGCCGACGAAACCCTCGCCCTCACCGGTGTCCCCAAACTCTGGGGCGAATCCGGATACTCCGACCACGAACGCCGCTGGGCCCGCCCCACCGCCGAAGTCAACGGCATCGGCGGCGGCTATCAGGGCGAAGGCTCCAAAACCGTCATCCCTCGCTCTGCCTTCGCCAAATTCTCCTTCCGTCTCGTCCCCGATCAGGACCCCGCCGACATCCTCGAAAAAGTCAGCGCCCACTTCAAGGCCATCACCCCGGATTCCGTCCGCCTCGATATCAAAATCGGCCACAGCGGCAAACCCTACGCCATGGACCCCGACAGCCGCTTCGGCCTCGCCGCCCGCCGCGCCCTCAGCCGCACCTTCCCACGCGAACCCGCCCTCATCCGCGAAGGCGGCAGCATCCCCATCGTTCAAAGCTTCCGCGACATCCTCGGGGTCGAAACCCTCCTCCTCGGTCTCGCCCTCCCGGATTGTCAGGCCCACGCCCCTAACGAAAACTTCCCCATCGGGAACTTCGAAGCCGGCATCCTCCTCAACCAGGCCCTCCTCGAAGAAATCGCCAGCGCCTGACCAGCGCCGCACCCGACCCCGCCGCGCGCTCAAGGATCCTGTTGAAAAACCGGACCGATCGAGCAGCGCTTTTGTATCCACCACTCCGCCACCATCAGATTCGGCACCCAGCTCAACCACGACACGGTCCGGTAAGCCTCATCAAAACTGCCACTCGCCACCGTCAGCACCGGTAGCCAGATCCGCAGCGTCACCGCTGCAAACGTCAGGGCATAACACCGCACCAGCCACTCCCGGTGCACCGGAATCTCACGCCGCAGGATCGCCGCCAACCCCAGCCCAGCCGTGCCCAGCCAGCAGAGCGACAACAGAAAAAAACCGGTGTGCGCCACCAGTCCCCCCAGCGAAACCACCGCCGCATACTTCATCCACATGGTCATCATGGGCCTGCTCGGCCAAGTGGGACCAAACGACTCCCCTCTCTGGTACGCCGTCATCCTCAGCAGCGGCGGCTTTCTCCTATCATGGGCCGCTGTCCGCTGGATGAACTCCAAAAACCTGTTCCTCCGGCTCTAAGCCCACACATTCACGCCATCACCCCGCTCACAATCTTCCCGGCCACATCCGTCAGCCGGAAATCCCGACCGTTGTACCGGTACGTTAACTTCTCGTGATCGTACCCGAGCAATCGGAGAATCGTCGCATGCAGGTCGTGGACGTGCACCTTGTCCACCGCCGCACTGCGGCCGATGTCATCAGTCGCTCCATGCACATAACCGCCTTTCACCCCACCTCCTGCCATGCACGCACAGAATGCCTTGGCGTTGTGATCGCGCCCCGCCGTCTCACCCTGACCATTCCGGTCCCGCCCCGGCGTCCGCCCGAACTCCCCACCCCAGACCACAAGGGTGCTGTCCAGCAATCCCCGCTGCTTCAGATCTTCTAGCAATCCCGCGATCGGCTTGTCGATCGATGCCGCCCGCTGCTCCATGTTCTGCCGCAGATTGCCATGCATGTCCCAGCCGCCCACCCACACCTGCACAAAACGCACGCCGCGCTCCACCAGCCGCCGCGCAATCAGCAGCCGACGTCCGACTTCGTCACTCCCCGCACGCCGCCCGCCAGCCCCGCCATTGCGCGGCCCAACCGCCGGCACTCCCCCCGCTCCAATCCCGTAAAGCTCGCGCGTCGCTCCCGATTCCTTCGCGAAATCAAACGCATCCGTCGCCTCCGTCTGCATCTTGAACGCCATCTCCATGCTCGCAATCTCCGCCTCCAGCTGGCTGTCGCGCTCCAGCGCCTTGTTGTGCATCTCATTCAGCGCCCGCACCAGATCCAGCTGGCGCCGCTGCTCCGGCAGACTCACAAACTGATTGCGCAGGTTCTCAATCAGCTTCGTCACATCATTCCCAGTCGTATTCACACTCGTGCCCTGAAACCGACCTGGCAGAAAACTCGACTGCCAGTTCTGCGTGCCTCCATTCGGCAGATTGCCACCCCTCAGGCTGATGAATCCTGGCAGATTCTCGTTCAGCGACCCTAACCCGTAAAGCGCCCAGCTCCCCATGCTCGGACGCGAAAGCCGCAGCGACCCCGTGTTCATGAACACCGTCGCCGTCTCATGCGCCGGAATGTCCGTCCACATGCTCCGGATCACCGTCAGTTCATCCGCGTGCTTCCCAAGCTCCGGAAACACTTCGCTCACCTCCATCCCGCTCTGCCCCTGCTTCTTGAACGCAAACGGCGATCCAAACGCCAGCCCCTCACCTCCCGGCAGCGACTTGCCATCCAGCCGCACCAGCTCCGGTTTCGGATCCCACGTGTCCAGATGCGATGGCGCACCCTCCAGAAAAATCTGAATCACATGCTTCGCCTTATGCGGAAAATGCGGCTTCACCCCGCCCACCGGACTCTGCAGCAGGCTGCCCGCCGCCTCGGCCTCCGATGGCAGCAACCCAGCCAGACTCAACAGTCCCATCCCCATCCCCGTCGACTTCAGAAACTCACGCCGCGTGCTCACCACCCGGCCGGTGGCCAGTGACGGGATATGCTCAGCAAGGAAACGGGCAGATGGCTTCATGAGAACGGATGGATAAAGGTTATCTCAATTGACACCGCCCCGCTCGCCCGGTGACACCGATTTTCCATCCGCTCAACGCCCCGAAGGCGGCAGCACCCGGAACAACAGCTGATTCAGCACAATCACGGGATCAAGCCCCGACGTCACCAGCCTCCGGTTCGCCACCAGACATTCCTCTAGCGCTCGCTGCAGTTCCGCCCGCGAATACGCACTCGCCTCCTTCGCCGCCAGAAACAACGGATACGCATTCAATCCACTGCCGTCTTTCTTCTTCGGCAACCGGTCCCGCTCCCGCGCACTCAGCTTCCGCTCCAGCTGCGCCGTGTATTCATTGTAGCTCGTCGCACGAATCCCGTACCGCTCCTCCAGTTGCTTCGCCGCAAACAGATTCCGCACCGTCGGCACCACCGCCGCCAGCAGAATCCCAATCGGTGCCTCGTCCTGCGCCATCAACTCATCCACCAGCGCCAGCGCCAGCGGCAACCGCCGCTTCGCGATCGCATTCCCTAGCTCAAACACCACGCTCCCCTTCGTCTGCGACACAATCGCACGCACATCATCAGGCATCACCCGCCGCCTCCCCTCCCCAAGATACAAATCTATCTTCTCCAGCTCGTTCTCAATCTGCCGCGTGTTCTCCCCAGCCATCATCACAAACAAATCCATCGCCTCAGGATGAAACTGCAGGCCGTATTCCTCCGATCGCCGCGCCACCAGATCCGCCACCAGCCCCTCCCAGTTGCCCTTCGACGTGTCAATCAGATCAAACACCTCCAGATTCGCCACCTTCTTCAGCGTCAGATAAAACGTCCGCCGCTTGTCCACCTCCGTCGCACTCACCAGAAACTGCACGTCCGCAGGCAGCGCCGGCAGCACCGCCGCCAATCGCTCCAGCGACTCAACCGTCGCCTGCGCCCGCCCCGTCACCGTGTCCGCCAGAAAGGTCGCCCCTTTCAGCCACACCACCTTCCCACCCCCAAAAAACGGCAGCGTCTGCAGCGCCTCAATCACCGACCCCACAATCCGCGACGCATGATCCGCATTGTCCGCCGCACCCTCAATCACCTCAAACCCAAACTCCCCAGCCGCCTCCGCCAGCTCCCGGCTCTTCGCCAGCGCCGCCTCCTTCACCTGCAGATCATCCGTCCCAATGTACGCCCAGAGATTGGACGAAACAGGCGCTTCCTTGCGGGCAGTGGCTTTCTTGGCGGGCACCCCCCACCGAAAACCACAGCCGCACCCGCCGCAAGGTCCAACTTCCACGACCCCTCCCACGCCAGAAGGTTTCCAGCGCAAAACCGTTGCACGTCCACCCCCGACAGCTAATTGTTGCCGGAATTTTCGTCCCCTTGATCATCTTCCCATGAAGTTCCGCATCACCAAAGAGAAGTTCGTCGACGGCCTCCAGCAGGTGCAGAATGTCGTCAGCAGCCGCGCCACGCTGCCGATCCTGTCGAACGTACTGCTCGAGGCCGACGGAAACAAACTCCGCCTCACCACCACCGACCTCGATGTCGTCGTCAGTTGCCGCATCGACGCCGAAGAAGTCTCCCGCCCAGGCAGCACCACGCTCCCCGCAAGGAAACTCGCCACCATCATCCGCGAACTCCCCGCTGAAGAAGTCACCGTCGAAGTCAACGACGACAACTCAGCCAGAATCACCTGCGGCAACAGCTTCTTCCGCATCCTCGGCCTCAGCCCGGACGACTACCCACCACCTCCGCGCTTCGAAGAAGTCAAAGAATTCAAAGTCTCCGGCTTCACCCTCCGCGACGGTCTCCGCAAGGTCGCCTACGCCATCTCCACAGACGAAACCCGCTACGTCCTCAACGGGGTCTACTGCCAGTTCAAAGAAGGCAAACTCACCCTCGTCGCCACCGACGGCCGCCGCCTCGCCATGACCGACGCCGATGTCGAATTCCCAGAAAGCCAGGAATGCTCGGTCATCATCCCCACCAAGGCCGTCAACGAACTCCAGCGCGTCCTCAAAGAAGCCGGCGATAAAGCCGATGTCCGCATCCGCATCGGCCCCAAACAAATCGCCTTCGACCTCGATCGCGCCCTCCTCGTCAGCAAACTCATCGAAGGCAATTACCCCAACTTCCGCCAGGTCATCCCCGGTCAGGCCAAACAACGCGTCACCCTCGAACGCGAAGCCTTCCTCCAGGCCGTCCAACGCGTCTCCCTCCTCGCCCAGGACAAAAGCAATTCCGTCCGCATCGCCTTCGCTCGCGATAACATCGAAATCACCGCCAACAGCGCTGACATCGGCGAAGCCAAGGAATCCATGGCCGTCAAATACAACGGCCCGGACATGGCCATCGCCTTCAACCCGGAATACCTTCAGGCACCCTTCCGCAACCTCGACACCGACGAGGTCTACCTCGACCTCATCGACGAAGTCAGCCCAGGCGTCGTCCGAATTAACACGCCCTTCCTTTACGTCCTGATGCCCATGCGCGTCAGCCAGTAAAGGACAGGGCGGGCCCAAAGGCCGAACCTAGACTCTCCTCAAGACGCCGCGCCCCGGAGGCCGGCGTCTTTGTCTTTCCTCCTCACTCTCCTTCCTTCCCACTCCCATGAATAAAGCCGTCACTCTCTATGACACCACCCTGCGCGACGGCACGCAGGGAACAGGCATCAGCTTCTCCGTCACCGACAAACTCCGCGTCGCACGCAAACTCGACGCCTTCGGCATCGATTACATCGAAGGCGGTTGGCCAGGCAGCAACCCCCGCGACGAACAGTTCTTCGCAGAAGCCGCCAAGGAATCATGGCAGCACGCCAGACTCACCGCCTTCGGCATGACCCGCCGCGGCAACATCCGCGTCGAAGACGACGCCCAAGTCCGCAAACTCCTCGACGCCAACACCCCCTGCGTCTGCATCGTCGGCAAAACATGGCCGCTCCACGTCACCGAGGTCTTCAAGGTCTCCCTCGAAGAAAACCTCGCCATGATCGCAGACACCGTCCGCTTCCTCAAAAGCCACGGCCGCGAGGTCCTCTATGACGCCGAGCACTTCTTCGACAGCTTCCGCGAAGACCCCGACTACTCGCTCGCCACCATCGCCGCCGCCAAATCCGCAGGCGCCGACCTCATCGTCCTCTGCGAAACCAACGGCGGCGCCATGCCCGAATTCGTCCACGACGTCACCGCTCGCGCCGTCGCCCACCTCGGCACCGGCGTCGGCATCCACACCCACAACGACGGCGGTGTCGGCGTCGCCAACGCCCTCGCCGCGGTCCGCGCCGGAGCCATCCAGGTCCAGGGCACCATCAACGGCTACGGCGAACGCGTCGGTAACTGCAACCTCATCACCGTCGCCGCCAACCTCCAGCTCAAATACGGCATCACCGTCGCCCCAGACCTCACCAAACTCCGCGAACTCTCCCTCTTCGTCGACGAACTCGCCAACGTCGCCCCGGACATCCGCGCCCCCTACGTCGGCAAAGCCGCCTTCACCCACAAAGGCGGTCTCCACGTCCACGCCGTCCAGAAACTCGCACGCACCTACGAACACGTCGCCCCAGCTCTCGTCGGCAACGAACAGCTCATCGTCATCTCGGACATGTCCGGACAGAGCAACATCCTCTCCCGCGCAGAATCCCTCGGCATCCCCCTCGACAAGGGCTCACCAGCAGCCGCCGCCATCCTCAGCGACGTCAAAGCCCTCGAAAACGAGGGCTACGAATTCGAAGCCGCAGGCGCTTCCTTCGAATTGCTCATCCGCCGCCACCTCGGCTCCTGGTCCCCGCTCTTCGAAACCCTCGAATACGAATGCACCTACCGCCGCGACCACTCCCGCCAGTACGAAAGCTGCGTCGCCACCGCCAAAGTCAAAATCGGCGACCAAATCGTCTTCACCGCCGCAGAAGGTGACGGCCCCGTCAACGCCCTCGACGCCGCTCTCCGCAAGGCCCTCGCCCCCCACTTCCCGCAGATCGACTCCATGCGCCTCTCCGATTACAAGGTCCGCATCATCGACGGCCACGAAGGCACCGCCGCCAAAACCCGCGTCCTCATCGACTCCACCTCCGGCGAAGACACATGGAGCACCGTCGGCGTCAGCTTCAATATCATCGACGCCTCATGGCGCGCCCTCGCCGACAGCATCGCCTATCACCTCCTCAGCCACCCGGCCTGACCTCCACCACACGCCGGAATCTGACACATCCCCCCCCAGAGAAAAGGGGCACCGCCTCATCAGCGGTGCCCCTCCCATTTGAAGTCTCAGTGCCTCGCGGCACCACTACTCCCCATCACTTGATGGTGTACTTGGTCCACTTGCCCCGGCCGTGACGCTTGAAGTACTTGGGCATCAGCTTCATCGCGCGGGGATAAAACACCCCCGAACGCGCCGCCGCTTCCGTCGCAGAAATGCCCTCGGAACCACCCGCCGCCACCGCCGCACGCAGCAGTTCCAGCACTTCGCTCTCCTGGAGACGCGGTCCGCGGGACCCCTTGCCCCGCTTCGGACGGCGCGTCTTCTTCGCCACCGGCACCGCTGCCTCCACCTCGACAACCGCCGCCTTCGGCTTCCGGCCCCGCCGCACCGCAGCCACCGGCGCTTCACCACCAATCGATGCCTGCAGGGCAGCCATCTCACGCTGTAGAATCTCAAGCTTCTGCAGACGCAGCGCCGAAAGCTGCTTTTCAAGGGACGCGATCTGGGCGTCAATAGACTGGCTCATGATGTAATATAGTTTACTGTTTCAGGTTTCTGTCAGCGTCGGATCAGCACCAGCATGCAGCGCAAAAATCGGGTGAGGGGATTATCCACCACTCCCTAAAACCGACCATCTATCTAAAACGCCTTTCTCAAAAGAAAACAAATGGAAAAATACATCATTATACCTCGCAGAAATCACTCGCTTCCTTCGCCACTTCCATCCGCTTGTCAGCCATCTGCCCTGATTTCCCCAATAATCGTCCGCAGCCGACTCGCCGACCACTGCCCGGATACCGTCGCGTTGTCTATGTAACCATAGTTCAACACACTGCCTAGCTGGGCCAGCAGCAGTCGCGAAACCCTCCCCAGCCCTCCCATCCCCATCACACTCAGCGGAGGATGCCCAGGCTCCTCCAGCAGCGATGCTAGGACCGCCACATCCGCCGCCTTCCCCGCCACCGCCGCAAACTTCACAATGTCGGCACCCGCCGCACAGGCCGCCCCGATCCTCTCCACCAGTTCCTCACGCGTCGGCGTCCTCTCGAAATCATGCGACGATCCCACCACCAGCACCCCCCGCTCCTTCGCCTCCGCCACCACGCCCGCAAACTCCGCCATGCACGCAATCTCTATGTCCACCAGCGCCGCCACCGGCAGCAACCGCCGGAACAACGCCTCCCGCCGCGCCGTCGTCAGCCCGCTCCGCCCACCCTCCGCACCAGCACGCACCGTCACCAGCGCAGGCAGCGCCGCCGCCTCCATCAGCCCCGCCGCTCGCTCCACCGCACCAGGCCAGCAATCCACTCGGTACTCCACCACATCGCACCCCTCAAAGCGCCGCGCCGCCTCAGGATCAGCAATCGTCGCCGCATCGGACACACTCCCGACGGTCCAGATGCCCCGGACAAAGCTTGATTTTTCAAGAATCATAGGTTCTATTCTCACTACCCGGTTCATGGGCTGCGTTCCCGCTCAACAGCCGGTGTCTCAGCCTCGCGCCGGGAACTCCCACTCCCATGCTCGGCCGTAAACAGGAATTCAACCTGAAGCTCAACCAGATTGTCGACAGTGCTCTCCTCGCACTCTCCTTCTGGCTCGCCTTCGCCCTGCGCTCCGCCGCCGCTCGCTGGTTCGGCTGGCTGCCCATCCCGGAAATCGACCGCTTCTACTGGCAGATGATGGTCCTCGTGCCCTTCACCCCGCTCGTCCTCGAATCCCTCGGCTTCTACAGCTACGTCCTCCAGAAATCCCCCCTCCGCTCCTTCTCCCAGGCCGTCAAAGGACTCCTCATCATGGTGCTCGTCACCTCGGTCATCGGCACCTTCGGCCGCCAGACCGCTGAAAGCCGCGCCGTCCTCCTCATCTTCCCCTTCCTCGCCGTCCCCGCCATCCTCATCCGCGAAGCCATCGCCAGCGTCAGACTCCGCCAACTCGTCCAGTCCGGCGTCCTCCGCGAGCGCGTCGTCTTCGCCGGACCGCCCGCAGACGTCGATAAACTCATCCAGTCCCTCCCCTCAGGCCAGATCGCCGAACTCGAAATCATCGCCAAAATCGACATCTCCACCGCCCCAGTGGAAGATCTCGTCATCCTGCTTCACGAAAAAAACGTCGAACGCGTCATCTTCGCCGCCGGCAGAGTCCATCTCAGCCGCATCGAGGAAGCCGTCAATGCCTGCGAACTCGAAGGCGTCGAAGCATGGCTCTGCGCAGGCTTCATCCAGACAAGCATCGCCCGCCCCACCTTCGACGCCATGGGCGGTAAACCCATGCTCGTCTTCCGCTGCACCCCCGAAATCTCATGGGCCCTCTTCGTCAAGGCCATGATCGACAAGGCCGGAGCCACCCTCATGCTCGTGGCCGCCCTCCCTTTCCTCATCTTCGCATGGATCGGCATCCGGCTCTCCTCCCCAGGACCAGCCATCTTCTCACAAATGCGCTGCGGCAGACACGGAAAACCATTCCGCATGTTCAAATTCCGCACCATGTGCACCGACGCCGAACAGAAAAAGGCGCAGCTCATGCAGCACAATCAAATGAGCGGCCCAGTCTTCAAAGTCGCCCACGACCCCCGCATCTTCCCCTTCGGCCGCTTCCTCCGCAAATACTCCATCGACGAACTCCCCCAGCTCATCAACATCCTCACCGGTGACATGAGCCTCGTCGGCCCTCGCCCCCTCCCAGTCGACGAAGTCGCCAACATCGCAGACGCCGCCCACCGCCGCCGCCTCAGCGTCAAACCCGGTCTCACCTGCCTCTGGCAAATCAGCGGACGCAACGAAATCAAGGATTTCGACCAATGGGTCGCTCTCGACCTCGAATACATCGACAACTGGTCGCTCTGGCTCGATATCAAAATCCTCCTCCGCACCATCCCCGCGGTTATCATGGGGTCTGGCGCCCGCTGACTCTCATCCCCTCTCCTCATGCCCACCACAGCCACTTCCCAGCAAACCGCCGTCATCACCGGCGGCGCAGGGTTCCTCGGTTCTCACCTCTCTGACCGCCTCCTCAAGGAAGGCATCCGCGTCATCGCCGTCGATAATCTCATCACCGGCTCTCTCCAGAACATCGCTCACCTCGCCAACCACCCGGACCACTCCTTCATCCGGCACGATGTCTCCAACCACATCACCATCGACGGCCCAGTCGATTACGTCTTCCATTTCGCCTCCCCAGCCAGCCCGATCGACTACCTCGAAATGCCCATCCCAACCCTCAAGGTCGGCTCCCTCGGCACCCACAACACCCTCGGCCTCGCCAAAGCCAAAGGAGCCGTCTTCCTCCTCGCTTCTACTAGCGAAGTCTACGGCGACCCCCTCGTCCACCCGCAGACCGAAGATTACTGGGGCAATGTCAACCCCATCGGTCCTCGCGGCGTCTACGACGAAGCCAAACGCTTCGCCGAAGCCATGACCATGGCCTATCACCGCTTCCATGGCGTCGATACAAAAATCGTCCGCATCTTCAATACCTACGGACCACGCATGCGCCTCAATGACGGCCGCGTCGTCCCCGCCTTCAGCAGTCAGGCCTTCCGCGGAGAACCGCTCACCATCCAGGGCGATGGCTCCCAAACCCGCAGCTTCACCTTCGTCGCCGATCTCATCGAGGGAATCTGGCGCCTCGCCCGCAGTCAGGAACACGAACCGGTCAATATCGGCAACCCCCACGAAATGACCATCCGGCAGTTCGCAGAGGAAATCCTCAGCCTCATCGACACGCCCTCACAGATGGTCTTCACTCCCCTTCCGACCGACGACCCAAAACAGCGCCGCCCCGACATCAGCAAGGCCCGCAGAGTCCTCAACTGGGAACCTCAGGTCGCTTTTCCCGAAGGCATCCGCCACACCCTGACATATTTCCGGGACACCCTCGGCGACGCCGCACGCTATCCGGTGCGGTCCTGACTCCCCCCTCTGCATTAACGGTTGCCTAAGAGCTGAAAGTACTTCCCCTGAACTTCGATGTTGGCAGTTGAGCGGGAAGCGGTTCATTACGGAACCCGGGTGTCCACCCCCTGAGGCATTCCCCAAATGAAAGTACTCGTCGTCGAAGATAATGAACCGCTCCGCAGATCCATCTCCCAGCGACTCCGCGAATCAGGCTTCGCCGTCGATGAAACCGGTGACGGTCCCGAGGGGCTCTGGCTGGCGACCGAAAACAAATACGCCGTCGCCATCCTCGACCTGATGCTCCCAGGCCTCGACGGCATCGAACTGCTCCGCAAAATGCGGAAGCAGAACGAGGACTCCAGTGTCCTCATCATCACCGCTCGCGATCAGGTAGGCGACCGCGTCGCCGGCCTCGACGCCGGTGCCGACGACTACCTCGTCAAACCCTTCGCCCTCGACGAACTCATGGCTCGGGTCCGCGCCCTCACCCGTCGCGCCCACTCCGTCAAGAATCCCATCCTCAAGGTCGGCGATCTCGAAATCGACACGCGCCGCCGCGCCGCCTCCCGCGGCGGCGAAGCCATCGACCTCACCGCCCGCGAATACGCCCTCCTCGAACTCCTCGCCCTCCGCGCCGGCGAAGTCGTCTCTCGCGCCGAAATCTGGGAACAGCTCTACGACTTCAATCAGGACCCGGAAAGCAACGTCGTCGATGTCTTCGTCGCCTATCTGCGCCGGAAAATCGAGCGCGAGGGCAAACCCAAACTCATCCACACCCGCCGCGGCATGGGTTACATCCTCGAAGAACGCGCCGAAGCCTGACCGCCACGTCAGCCAACCGCTCCCGCATGCGCCGCTCGTAGCTGCGCCTGCCACTTCTCAAGGAACCCCGCCCGGGCCGCCGCCGCTTTCAATTGCGGGCCGCAGGCCTCCCCGGAACGCATCGTCTCGTCCAGCGCAGGCAGCGCTCGCTCCAGCGCCCCCATCGCGTCGTTCACCGCACCCAGCGCCCCCATCACCGCGTCCGCAGCCATCGTCTCATCCGCCATCAGCATCGCACGCGCCAGCGCCGACACCACCCCCGCACGGCGGCTCTGCACCGCCTTCGCCTTCTCCAGCGCCGCTCCAACCGCGCCAAACAACTCCATGAACGCCCCATCCATCACCGCTCCCGCATGCGACGCCGCCAGTTCCGGATAACGGACCTGCAACAGCACCCTCAATCGCTGCGGCGTCGAACTCAGGCACCGCTGCGCCTCATTCAGCGACGCAAACAACGCCGTCCGCTCCGCCCGATCCGCCGCATCCGCCCCGTGGTCCGGATGCACCGCCGCCGCTCGTTCCTGAAACACCTGCCTAACCACCGCAGGATCCAACGCAGCCGTCGGTTCCAGCCCAAGCAGCGAAAATGGATCCGTCGTCATTCCCATAACAGCCGGAACGCCACCCCTCACGCCGCAAAACTCTCACCGCACGAACACGTCACCACCGCATTCGGATTGCTCACCTTGAACCCGCCACTCTGCAGGTCGTCGCTGAAATCCAGCTCGGATCCCGTCACAAACAGCGCACTCTTCGGATCAATCACCACCCGCACTCCCGCAGATTCCACCATGATGTCCCGGTCCGCCGGTCCATCGACCAGATCCATCTTGTACTGCAGCCCGGAACACCCTCCCCCCACCACCGCCACCCGCAGCCCGCCTTGCTCCTCACGCCCCTGCTTCTTCAGCAGGGAAAGCAATCGCGCCGACGCCCCCGGAAGAACCCGGATCAGCTTTTCATTGCCGACACGGAACCTGACAGCAGGCGCAGAAGGAGTGGAGACAGTGGTCATCGCTAGGCTACAGGAACGCCCGGACCTCTCGCCGGGATGCGGAATCAGTCGTTGGACGTCACCTTCACATTGTCAACATACACCGGTTGCTTGCCCTGCAGCGCAAACCCGAACAACCCCGGCGAACCCTGACGGTGCGCGTGACTGTGCGGCACCTCGATCGTCCACTTGTCAGGCTCAGGCTCTCCCTTCACCCACGCCTTGCCCCGGATCACCCCGCTCCCGTCTTCCTTCACATCCACCCGCGTCTTCAGCGTGTACCACTGCTTCGCCGCAATCGTGAACGGTGCCGCCACCTTCAACCGCTCCTGGTTGGAACTCACCTCGATCTCGTTGCTGTTGCCCTTCAGCGTGATCAGATACCGCTGATTGATCACCCCAACCTCACTCTTCATCCGGCGGTTCCCATCAGTCATCACGTCCGCCTGCATCGTGTAATTCTTCATCTCAGGACTGCCGATGAACGTCATCGCACGCTGGAAAAACACCGGCGCCAGCGTCTTCACCAGCACTTTGCCGCCGTCCATATCCCGGACTTCCCACTTAAACCGGCCGCCAATCCACGGCAGCGGTGGATAAGCGAACTTCGTCCCCGCCGCCGCTTCCTCCGCCGTCGCCGCCATCGGTGCCGGCGCAGCCCCCGCCGGTGCCGCCGGAGGTGCCACCAACGGCTTCACCGTCGTGCCATCCGCTAGCGTCACCTGGTTGATCTCGAACTTCTCGAAATCCTGCGTGAACGGAATGTCAGGCATCACCCGCCCGCGCACAATCCCGAACGCCGTCCCCGCCGTCCCCTTGAACGCTCCCGCACTCGTCTTCGCCTGCGCTCCCGCAGCCAGCTCGCCCTTCTCATTGAACGCCGCATCCAGCGTCGCCCGCACCTTCGCCGTCGGCGGAATGAAACTCTCCCACTTCGCATCCGTCACCGGCCCCACCGGATAACCTTTCGCATCAATCGACCGCACGCTGAAACCCTGACTCTTGCCTGGATACAGAATCACTTCCTGCGGCATCGCCTGCAGCGACGCCACCGGCCCAACCTGGCTCTTCGGCAACCGGAACCAGTCACCCTTGCCAGTCACGTCCGTCCCAAGCTCAAAACAATACAGGTGCTTCGTCGTCGTCACATACAGTTTCCCGTTCGCCACCGCCGGTGCCCCGAACGCAAACCCCTCCAGCTTGATCCGGTGCAGAATCTCACCCTTCTCCTTCGTCGGCTTGATCACATACAGCAGTCCATCCTCGCTAGCCGTGTCGTTCAGAATCGGCACATACAGCAATCCATCCACCCACGTCGGCGACGAATGCAGATTGCCCGGCCCGAGCTTCACACTCCACAGCTCTTTCCCTTCCTTCGGATCCACCGCGTAAAGAACCCCGGACGTCACAATCTGGAACACCATGCCGTCAGCATACGAAGGCGTACTCGTTTCCGCCGAATACGGGAAACGCCACACCTCAGCCTTCGCATCCAGCACCGGCACCGGATCCTCAGGCGGCCCCGGCGGCAGCGCCTTGTCAGGAATCCGCACCGCCGCCATCCGCCCGGTCTCCGTACTATCAAGATTCTCCTTGTCGTGCGCCGAAATCAGCAGCCCATCCACCAGCAGCGCCGATGAATTGATCCCGCCCTTCCCTCCCGTCCAGCGCCACAGCGGCTTGCCCGTCAGCGCATTGATCGCCACATAGTGCGCACATCCAGTCGTCGCATACATCACCGGCACTCCGTCCCTCATCTCGATGATCCCCGTGCTGAATGACGAATCGTTAGGCTGCACCCCCGGCGTCGACGCCCACACCAGCGCACCCGTCTCCTTCTGGAACGCATAGAACCGATCCCGCGCCGGTCCGTCACCACCCCAGTTCGCCGTAATCCCGCGCACAATCACAAGATCCCCCACAATCACCGGCGCTCCCGTCCGCCCATTCGGAAAACTCAATCGCCCATACGCCTCCATCATGCTGATCCGGAACTTCACGTTCCCATCCGGATCAAAACACAGAAACTCCCCTGGCGTCGTCAGCAGATAAATCAGCCCCGTATCCTGATCAATCGTCGGCGCTCCGATCGCATACCGCGTGTACGCATTGTCAGACAGAAAATCCGCAAACGTCTTCTCCCAAAGCAGCTTCCCCGTCTTCTCATCAAGACAGCTCATCGTCTCCACCAGCTCGCTGCCTTCACCATGATAACCAAACAGATAAATCCGGCCATTCGCCACCACCGGCTCCCCGCGACTCGCAATGTCGTACGTCCACAATGGCTTCCCGCTGAACGTGTACTTCCCATACTTCTCCGCACTCCGCCCATCCTGCGTCGGCCCGCGCCACGAATACCAATTGTCAGCCGCAGCTGGCAGCAGACCGAGCCCAAGAACAGCAGCAAACGGCAGGAAAGAACGGACAGGAAGTGACTTCATGGAGGTGCGCAAAGTTGAGAAAAGAACCGTACCCAAAACGGCATCCGAATGCCCCCGCTTGCAAGCATGAATCAGCCTTCAGCTCCGCCGCGGATACGTCGCCACCCCAGTGCAAATCCCCCCTCCTTTCATAAAAAAACGGCATCCGAAACACCGCCCGGATGCCGTTTCAATCAGTCTTGACCCTGCCAATCAGCCCTGCGGCACAATGATCTGATCACCATCCTGCAGAAACGGATTGTTCGATCCATCCGCCTTGATCTGCCGCAGGTCATACTTCGTCTCCTTGTTGCCCCGCACCAGTTTCACCTCACGCACCTTCGCAAACTCCGTAAAACCACCCCTGCTCGTGATCGCCTGGAACAACCGCATGTTCTCACGGAACGGCGCTTCCCCCGGGCTGCGCACTTCCCCCCCAACGTTGACCACGTGCGGGACAATCGTCGTCGGGTTGTGCATGTTCACAATGATCGTCGGATTCGTGTAAATGTCCGCCGCCCGATACGCCGCCTCAATCTTCCGGCTCAGCTGGCTCGTCGAAAGCCCCACCGCACTGATCTCCTGATTCAAGTGCGGCACCTTCACCGTGCCACTCTCCGATATCGTGTAGTTCCCGCCAAACACCGCAGCATCCTCCGCAGGAGCCTTCAGCTCAATCTGCACAGGATCCCCCGCCTTCAGCGTCGAAGATTGCGCCATCGCCATCGGCATGGCAAACATCGTGACAAAAGCAATCAGATAGCCAATGATCTTCTTCATAA
>Ga0114977_10001213_pt1 | contig 16811 bp, 37 predicted proteins | sample S_130805_MF_Meta_FD_87026 | JGI IMG/M metagenome (GOLD analysis project Ga0114977, IMG submission 87026) | Freshwater microbial communities from Lake Simoncouche, Canada to study carbon cycling - S_130805_MF_MetaG | ecosystem: Environmental > Aquatic > Freshwater > Lake | place: Lake...
GCCTCTTCAAATGCCAATCCTGCATTAACAAGATCATTAATGTATCTGTAAGTGTCTCCGTCCACGGAGCACATAATTAAAGCATACATATTATTTAATTGTTCCTATTAATGTAACATAAATACCATTTTCCCAGAATTCGTTAACCAGTTCTTCGCAATCTTCTCTGCTTTCCTCCACCCCTTGTGATTCGTAACGATCTATAACATATTTCTTTAACTGCTTCTTATTATCAGCTCTGAATACCTCTTTTATTGCCCAATCAGTGTCTTCTGTATCGGTAAAGGTTACAGCATAGATTTTTTTTCCGATAGGGCGCTACCGTGAAATTTGCCGGCGGGTTTTAATGTTATATTCATGACGTGTGTTTAAAATTTGTGCAAAATTATAGTATGCAGCTGTGAGAAAAAAATGAGGACCCGGCCAAACCCAACGGGTAGGCGCCCTCACAGAAAAGCATCCAGATCGGAACCCCTAATTTTAAAGCGAAATAAAAAACTGATTTGTTTTTTTCCTCCAGACTATCCCGTTACATTTACGATATAAATACACACGAACATGTACTCATTAGACTGCTCATATTTCGACAAATTATTTCATACTTTAGATGAATTAATTAATTATGTTATCGAATCGGGGATGGACCCGAATTACGAGATAACTTATAATGGGGAAGGAACTAATGAATTAGCTATAGACCATATCACATTCTAATATACATTATTATGCTATTCGACGAAAGACACAAACAAACTGCTTATGTGGAAGTTAAGGGCCACCAAATCGATGTCTATTATGACAGATGGAACTATAATGCAATAGTTCCAGTAAACGGATACGGCAAAGTAGAAAGCGCACAGTGGATTAATGGGCAATTGCAAGTTCGCTACTCCCGCGGTGCAGTTTTAAATTATTACGGAACATTTGACTATAAAGTAATTAAACCACACTTTTCTTAATATGAAACCAATCAAAATTGTTTACTACGAAGAAACCCTAGATAACTGGGGAAGAAAGGAAGCTTCAGAAAAACCTGAACAAATTCTAACAGTCATTACCGATACTGAAAATTGGAGTGATGACATGAAGTTCGAAACCTCCACCGGTGAATCTCTTTTCACTGACGACCTTGTCGGACAGACCATCCAGGTAGGTGAAGCAGTCTTTAGTATAGATGATGATGAAAATATAAATTGGATAAAAAAAGTCTGAAACATTTTTTTTCTTCAGACTACCCGCTTATATTTGCACCATCATTTACACACACGATATGACAACCAAAAAATCAAAACCAGTATTCACCGAAATCTCACGGAACGAAACCCGTCTGGATTACAGAGACATTAAATTCATCCCCGAAAACGAACGGAGATCAGCTGCAAGGTACTTCACATTATCCAATGTTGCAATGCTCGATTGGATAAAGGATAACGATCTTGAGTATGGCTATATTAATGCCAACGATGCTGTGATGAATGAATGTGGTGCTTCCCTTAATGCAGAATTCCAGGACTGGCTCAAGTCTATTGAAAAGGGAGATGCATATTGCTTTGACGAATGGCAAGAAGTTAGAACCAAATACATTAAAGAACCCGTAACCAATGAACAATAAACAAAGCGAAATGTTCCGGAAGATCCTGGATCTTAACTGGGAATGTAAAAAATTAGCAGACGCAGGCAAGTTCTCAGAGTATCTCGAACAGATGGTAAAATTAGGAGATATGAAAAAGGAGCTACGGGATGAGATGGGTCATGCTGAGTATGACCACTTCATCGCAACGGGTCAAAAGATGTTTGCTTAGATAGACCAAAAATAATAATTAATATACTAACACCATGGCAACAACCCCCCAGTACCAAATGCTAATTAAAAGGGCCAAATCCCTAGGAATAACTACGGTATCAGAATTCGATACCCTGATACTCGATGAGTTCAATGACGAAAGAAATCCCATTACCGGTGCAGATTACGAAATAGGTATCAAGACATTGAAATTAAAAAGAAATTAAACATGGACAAGAATTACACTCAGCTTTGTGTTTGGCCCGGAACAGCTCTCGGGGATTCGACACCAAAAGAATTTGAAGACTTCATTAAGGATAAACTTCATACAAGAATCATATATCACGATACGGTTTTAACGAAACCCGATCTAGACAAGAATGGTAAACCCGTACCAGACACAGGGGGAAGAAACGATTTGTTTTTCTATGTACACAAGAGTGACATAGGTGAATTTGCAGTATCCCGTTTACAAGCAGGTATCATATGGTGGGAGGATGTGTTAGGTAATGGTGGCGGATCTTTATATACAAAAGAGTTCTTAGATAGCCATCCGGTATCCTGGTAATATTGATTAGTAAGCATTTTTTATCCTCAGTGCTTTTTGGTACTTTTGCATTCTATTTTAAACACACGATATGACACAACAAAGAAAACCAATGTCCGATGAGGCCAAGGCAAAGATTGCCGAATCGGTTAGAAAAGCATTTGAACTCAAACGCATTGCCAAGGCTCAAGAGATGTCTGCACCAGAGGAGCTCGATTTCGACCCTGAGGTTGTACAAATGAAGGATGTTGTCTTTGATCCAAAGATATTCATTCCACTAAAGACTGGCAAGAGCATCGATCATTTATATTCTACTGAAGGTGGGGTACCCAGAGCAACCAACTATATTCTTGTTGGAGACCCAGGGGTTGGAAAATCCACTGTAGCCATGGATATCATCGCAGATATAAAAACAAGTGGGCACAAGACCTTATTCATCTCCGGTGAAATGGACAGGGTGGATCTTTATAAATATGTACAACGCTACCCCAAGTTTGGTAATCTCGATATTCTTTTCTTAGGAGAGTATATTGACAATAATCCAAAACTTGTACTAGAGAAGGTATTAGAAAAAGGATATGACCTGGTACTACTCGATTCGTTCGTTGAAATTCAGGATACTATTCGATCAGCATTCGGCTGGACTTCTAACCAATCTGAAAAGTGGCTAATAGACCTAATGCGTACACACAACAAAGGGGAAAACCTTGCTAAGGAATATACTGCATTTATTGCTATCCAGCAGGTTAACAAGGGAGGTAATTTCGTCGGCAGTAACAAGCTAAAACATAACACCACAGGTATGTTCGAGTTAAGATTCGAAGATGATGGTACAAGATCAATAGAGTTTACCAAAAACCGAAGAGGTGATGTTCAAAAGAAGATGTACTTCGATCTTAGTAAGTCTGGTGACGTATCATATGATGCAGGCCGTTGGACGCTAGAGGAGACCGCAAGAAAAACTGTTAACGAGGAGAAGGATCAGATACTCAGTGAGGCTTCTGAGGTTGAAAAGATATTTGGTATCGGTAATTGCGAAACTGAAGTTCCTGCTATTGCTCTACGCATGGAAGAAATGAAAAAAGAGCATCTAAATGGAGGATAGATTTTTTTTCTCCAGTAAAAAAAATTAATTTTGCATCATTATGGCAAAGAGAGTCACTAGTAAAAAGAAAGGTGGTTATTATGATATTGTAAAAGGCACCAAAGGTGGTTCAGTAAAGAAACCAAAGAAATAATTTTAATCAATACACGTATGACACAAAAAATCGAAACCCTGTCCCAGCAATTATTTGATGAGCGTGCTGCAATAGCAATGTCTCTTCAGCCACTCCGTAAGAGTATCCCTCTTAACGATATCAACATTCTCAATGATGGCGTAGTTGATATCAGAGGAACTAAAATCCCAATGAGTGAAAAGGCATTTAAGAACTTAGCCAAGATCCTTGGTGTACCAATTGAATTCCAAGGAAGGTTTGGTAACCTCTTTGGAGACGAAGCCAAGAAGTCTTTGATTGACCAAATGAAAAAGGCTATGTTCAGAAACGGTCTTTTAAAAGTAACCGCCATATTTTCCAAGCAGGATAGAAGTATCATTGGCTTTGCAAAGGAAGATTATGATTTCATTTCGAATTCATCATTCTTTAAAGTAGCAAGTGGTATCATTAGCGACCATAATCTCTCTATCAGAGACTTTGACGGAAACGGAGAAGGTGGAGTTACTATAAACACATTTGCTCCAGCTCAGTGGGATATCCCGGGATTTCAGGATGAGATATTCACAGGGGGTATTACATTCAGTAATTCCTTTGATAAGGGATTTCATGTATCACCATATATTAACAGGTTAATATGTAGCAATGGTATAATCGGTGAAGCTTTCAAAGAAGACTTTAGTATCAATCAGTTTGGTGTTCATTTCGATACCTTCATGAGACGGGTAGATGAAATGGGTAGGAATAACTTCAAGCCAAAGGAATTTGAAGCACGTGTTCGTAAAGCAATGTCAACAAATGCATCGATCGCAGAAATGGAGGGTATGAGTAATCTATTGGGACACTACTCAGGCGCCAAGGGTGATAAGCTTGAAAAATGGATACCGTTACTTGAAACCAAACAATGCTTCTCTAAGCATGGTACAAACGTTATACACTTATCCAGCAAACAGAAAAAAAATGCAAAAACGGGAATGCCGGTATGGGATCTTATAAATGCAGTTACACATTTTGGCACCCATGATAACGGGCTCAAGATTAAAGAATCTAATCGTAGAATCTTACAGGTCGAAGCAGGCTCATTACTTGCCAAGACTTTCGACATGGAGAATTTGGTAGTTTCTCCGTATTAATCTTAACTACCTCGTGTGTTAGGGAAGGGGCTGTCACTCCTTCCCTTTTCTTTGTAGGCCCCTCCTCCAAGGGTCCCCGTGCGCGCGTAGGTGATAAATACTAAATACTAAACAATAATCCTACCGATCGGAGAGGCACCCTCACCAGCACACCGCTTTGCTAGCAATTTTTATTTACTAGTTATATTTTTTTCTACCAGACTTTTAAATTAAATTTGCTCAAATTCCCTATGACAAATACATATTATGGTATAGCAGACAGCATTGGTTTGGAGTCATTACTTCTCGATGTTGGTGAAAGATTTTCTAGTTTTCTACTTGATGATGATTGTGAATTTGGGACTAAAGTTGTGAAACAAACACAATTCAGCATGTCAATGAGAGCACTTGCTAACAAAGATAGGATGGCAGTTGTTTATAGAGCAGAGATAGATGATGACGATGCCGATGCAATAAAGAAATTAATAGATACAAATCAAGAGAAAGCTGCATTGTTATTACTAAAAGCTAATGCAATTAAGGTGGAATTAGGAACATATGGAACCACTAAGGCCCTGGCGGCAGAGAAGTGGCATATGATACCATTCAAATAATTATATTTACGCAATGAATTTAGATAAATTAAAAAAGTCGATAGAACTTTATAAATCGTTTATAAATGATAATAAAGTAAATGAAAGGCAATTTCCCTATTACCAGAAGCTAATAGACACAAAACAAAATATTATACATCTATTAGAAACAAACGCATTAACTCCAGAGATATTTGAAAAATTTGACAGTGTTGATAAATGGGATATAAGCTACGTTTTGGAAGATGTTGAGTGGTTATGTAAAAAGTGCAAAACAAAAATACCTTATAATATAACAGAGAGAGCATATATGGGTAATATATGCTGTGAATTCTGTGATAATGAGTTAACACACAGAACCGGTGGTGGGCAAAGCGACCCATTCAACTACACATACAGGTATAATATAAAGGCTATTCGCGATAAGAAAATAAATAAAATACTTTCATAATCTTTTAGTATATTTGCATATATGACAGGAAATAACGACTGCAGTTGGTCAACCGGTACTACTGGTAGTAGTGGTTTTGGAAGAGTCAACAAAAATCTTTACAAAAACAGGGAAGGAATCTTTACCAAAGATGAATATGAGGTTCGAAGGGATAGAGAGCGGCAGAGAAGTGGCATATGATACCATTCAAATAATTATTCAATTTTATTTCTGAAACATTTTTTTCCACCAGGGGGTTTGTGTATTTTTGTATCATAATTTACACACACGATTATGACACAAACCTCCACCATTCCTGGCCGCAGCCACAAATTGTCCTACAAGGACTTTAGAAGTTTCATTTTTCAGGGTAAGGCAGTCTTCACCCTCGAGAATATTGAATCCGGTAATTATATTGTTTATAAGGTTTATTCTCTCAAACGACGCAGGGGACAACCTGAAAACACCCGCTTATTTAATGTGTATGTTCGAGCACTTGGAGACGGATGGAGGGGAAATCGTTATATAGGTCAGGTAGATCGGTTAACAGAGACACTTAAAACCCCGTTTGGTGTAGATACTAACTCCGTAGGAGTAAGAACTTTCAATTGGATAATTGCCAAATGGAGAAAGCTTGAGAAGTTTGAAGGCAAAATGAATATGTACCATATGGGGGTATGCTGTAAATGTGGTCGGGATTTAACCGTTCCTGAGAGTATTAACAACGGCATCGGCCCGCAATGTAAACATTATCGGGAGGATTCAACAATCAAAATGGCAAAAGACCTTGGTATACCTACGAAAGGTAAGACGTATGAAGAGATAGTAGTTGCGATAGTTGAACACGATCCTAGTCTTATTAAGGAAATTTATATACCCGGTGAGATTAGGTCAAAGAATGAATTCATGCAAACATTAGATAGGTGCTCTTCTTTCGGACTATTCTGAGTAAAATATAATCTAACACGAACCCATTCTTCCAAAGAGAATGGGTTTTTTGTTGCGGTTTTTTCCTGATGCATCTGCGCCTGCGGCGCTGAGGCGCCCTCGGCTCCTACTGTTACTAACTATATCAAGGTTAGTGGAATTTATTTGGTGTATATAGTATAATGAATATGAAATGGAGTAGTATTCCAGGAATAGAATTGTGTGTTAGCTTTCATGAAATCTATCTCAAAGAGGGTTTACTAACACGAATGTCTATTTTAGATAATCCAAATAGACAGAAATTCGGATACCTATGGAGTGTGCCCCCGCAAATCTTCGGATTACCCGATCCTGGTCATGAATTGCACGTTATTTATATAAAGAATGATATAGATGCTAGAGTAGCATTAGGTTACTTCAATAGAACATTTTTTGAGACGTTTAAAAGGAAGCTTTGTAATACTGTCAAAGATATTGGTGACGATTATCGCCGTTGGGATATCTATTTAGACGAAATAAAACTATTATATAGGAAGGTTTACCTGCCTTTTAAGAAATTTATAATGCAAAAAGATAATTATAAGTCAAGATTATCAAAGCGCGGCTGAATTACGTGATCTTGAACGTGTGTTACTTGATAAATTAGAAGAATTAACTTCAAAAAATTGTTAATAACATATTAACTAAATTGGTTATATTTGCATCTAAAATAATTAAAATATGGTACGCGCAAACTATTCTTATAAATTAATTGGTAACCAACTTTTTATTATTGATAATAATCTTGGTGGTATGTCAGTTACAAATTGTATTGAAGATATTATACCAGAGATTGCTAAACGTGAACAACGAAAAGCAACAGATTTTTTAGTTGTATATCAAGATAGTATGGGTATCTGGGATGGTTGGGATCATGAGAGTCAATCATTCATTACGTTAAATGAATCAGTTGGTATTGATGCAATGAATAAGTTAATTTTAAAACTAAAAGAAGAAGAATGAGTTCAACATACAGCCCCGCTTATTATTTACAACATAAAGCTGAATTAAAGATATCACAGGATAAATGGCGTGAAGCTAATCCAGCAAAATATGCAGAAAGTCATAGAAAATCACAACAAAAATATCTTAAGAAGAAGAAAGAAATTATTTTTTCTGAAGAAGATTTAAAAACAATATCAAATGGAAATTAAACTTACAAATAAAGAATCTGAAGATTTTTTCTTTAATGCGTTATGTAATGGCTTAAATTACATGGGTGGTTATGGATTAGAACTTGATTATAGTGAACCTGCTTACATTACTGCATCAGCAAAACTTAAACATGGTACATCAGATGGTTCTATGCAAGGAATACATGGTGTATGTTTTGAAGATGTTCTAATGGAAATCCTTAGAGAAGGTGGTAGCTTAACTTTTATTGATCGTGAAGGCGAAGGTGATATGACAAGATCAATTAATTTAACAAATGCTCATGAACGAGTAAAAAATACACCTGCTGAACATCTAATTGCAATGGTAAATGAAACTGATGATGCTGAAACAGCAGACTGTATTTTACAGACAGTATTTTTTGAAGAAATAATTTTTGGATAAAATGATCAAAGTTAAGTTTAGTGATTTAAAAGAGGGTTTAGCCATTAACTACGATATACATTCATTTGCGTGGAATAGTAAAACACGAACATTTCGTGGAGATGAAATTCGATTGTGGGATATGGGGACATATTTCCAATATTCATTTCCTAGTGGAAGAAGACAATTCTTCATACGAAATACAAACACAGGTGGATTTCGTAGATTTCGTTTGCAAAAAGAAACCAAAAGAACTTTAATTTTTGTGTCTGAAGATTTTATTATATGTAGAATAAAGAAGATAACTAAAGCACAAGAAAAAGCATTAACAAAGAAACATAAAATGAAAATTTACCAAGTATCTTTTGATACCAATCAAATTACAGTAAATCTTATTGGCACACAAGATCTTTTCATGGTTTTGTATAATGCTGATAACAATTTTGGTCTTAAAGATAAACAAATCTATTATGATTTTGGTAATGGTACTAAGGTAGATTGTTTTGTTGAAGATGTAACAAATAAACCAGGAATATTACAATGGGAAAGTCACTAACAAAAGTTTATGTAATATGGAATCCTTTACATGAAAGGGTTGTGTGTGTTCATGATAATGAAGATGATTCCTGTCAATTATGTAATGAAGAATGTGAAAACATTAATTATATTTACTAACTTAAAATTATTCTATCGTATGAAACATTTATTTGTCTTATGTCTTTTATTTTGCAGCTTGTTTTCAACTGCACAAACTGATACTACAGTTAATCTAACTGAAGTTAATGTAACATCTGTCAGAGCAAAATCAAGTGATCCTGTTTCACAGATTATCATTCCGGTTGCTCAAATTAAAAAGTATAACCAAGGTCAGGATATCCCGGCAATGTTGCCGATAACGTAAACGAACTTGTAAAAATTAAAATTAATATTACCAGCGTATTTTCCGCTGAAAAAATAAACGGCAATAGTGCCAAACAACTGTTATAAGTAGCTTTTATCATGCAAGATATTTTAATAGAATTTCAAATTTACCTTAATGACAAAAAACTAATAAACAACCACGATTGGGATTTTGAAAAAGAGTCCAAAAAATTTATAAAACAAAGAGTTGTTAAACCTCAAAAATGCAAATGCAAACGAGCAACTTTTACAAGAACTGTTGATGGTGATTTTAATTGTCTTTGTGGCAAATGTGGTCATCCGATATAGTTCGGTTAAAGTTACTTATAACGGTTTCGGGCTTGGCGAAGGCTGCCTAATGGATGCTCAAATTTCGCACAGAATTTCAATGGCAGCTTTTGCCAAACCGCTGTTATGTGCTGGGCGGTTTAATTAGCACTACTCAAAAAGAAAACGGAAAATGTTACACGATTTAAAAGAAAACATTAAGGCAAGGTTCAAAGCTAAACGCTATGACATTTACAAAGAACAAATAGTTGAAAAAGGGAATGACAGATATTTTATTTACAATGGCAAAATTTACTATGGTAATAGATTTTTCGTTTTCTTTTATTCAAATCAAAACACTTGGTATCAGCAGAAATTGTCAAACGGAGGCGAATGGTAGCCTTGCACATAACGTTTTGCAGACTTGCGAAGGGCAAAGGATTAGAACCACAAATTTTCAACTTAAAAATAAGTTTCAAATGAAACACAAATTTTCAATTAACCGATTAGCCTTTGCTTTTGCAAGTGTGCTGTTATGTGCCGTTTTTTCTTCTTGCGGAACGACACATATTGAATTTACTATCCAATGGGCAGAAGTTTGGAAAACCATAGGATTGATTGTATTAGGTGCGGTAATAGTAATTGCAATATTGCTTTACTTGTTTAGAAACTTTCGTGTCTGGTAAAATGGCACATAACGGACAATAATAAAAGCAGTACGAAATGGATACACTAAATGATATTATAAGCGGATTGAAATGGGGAAACTTAGACCCGATAGAAGCACACGACAGAGTATTGCTTTTATTTAATGTTAGCGGACAGGCGCCCTCGAATATGAACACAGTTAGCCTCTGGAAGCTATGAAGAAATAAACAAGCACAGGTGAGATGATTAAAGAAAGCTTCGTGATGAGGCTTTTTTTACGTGCTCTCTTTTTTGATATATAGTAATTATGAAGAATAATAATAATCCTACTCCAAGCGAGGGCGCCCTTCTAGCAGGTGAGAAAAATCCTAATGCTAAATTAAAAGATTCTGAAGTAATAGCCATTAGAGAGAAGTATGGTACTGGCAACTATACTATGGAAGAAATAGGTGCTATGTTTGGCGTTTCAAGAAGGAGTATTAGCAACATAGTTAATAAACATATCTGGAAGCATATTTAATTAGATTGGAAATACTCCTATGCATCATGCGGGGGAGCCCTCACAGGGACCTCAGCAATGCTACCATATCATCTTTTGAGGAGCCCTCGGCAATGACAGCAACAGACAGCAACAGACAGTACCTGTTGTACGAAACCTAATCTAACAGAAATACTATAAAAGATAATTAATATTATTAACAAATATGGCAATTTCAACAAGTAAATCCGGAAAAAAGAAAAGTTCTCACAATCGCATTCCGGTAATTCAATTAACCATCCGTGGAAAACGTGTCAAAAAACACCAATCTATGAGTGATGCAGAAAATTCTACAGGTGTTAATTCAGGATCGATATCAAAGGCAACCAGAGGTATCACCAATACTGCCGGCGGTTTCCGTTGGGAATTAGCATAAGAAAAGGTATTTCGTCCGTGTAATGAAGACGTGGCATCACAAGAAAGGCCGGAATTACCGGCCTTTTTTCTTGCAACCCGAGTTTCCCCAGCCTGTCGCCAACTCGAAGGGTAAGTAGCAGTTCTTACCCTAAGAATGTCTTAACACCAAGATGTATAGTAAAGGTAGCGTCCCATAATATGTGTGTGTTTAATTGGTTGATTCTGCCCTATATTTGTCTGCATCCTCGTTGTTAGCCTCCCAATAGAAGATTTCCCAATATCCTGATAGAGAATATCCCATATCACGATACAGCTTTCTGAGATGGTCGTTATTTTTATCTATGTCCATATAATGGAACAGTATCCATAAATCATTAAGATTTATTTTATCAACAAGACCTCTGACGATAGGATTTTCTTTCCATCTAATAGTTCCCTGCTCGTCTGAAACGATAACGTGTCCGTGGAAGGATTCTTTTTTAAGAATCTCTAGATAGTTGGGCTCTTTTATATCCTCCCTTTCTATGATTTTAATTTTCTGAGAATTTGACATTGGGTTCTGCTATTTGATAAAGATGAACTTCTTTTATGTTTGCTGGGATTATATTCATAATTATTTTATATTAGTTAAGGGATAAGATTGAAGAATATCATTTTCATTATCAATTATAAGAGTTTCGTTTCCATCTATATGTCTTCTTACTCTAACTTTTTTATTTGCTCGATTTAATGCTTCAGTAACATGAAGTTTAGCAAATTCAATCATTAATTCTTGGGTACTTAATCTATGACCAAATGTAAATGAATTTTCAAAATCTTCTGCGGTTGGTATCATGATTAATCGGTATTAGAAGTTAAATTATTTACTGTTACAATATCCATGTAACAGTTTTGAAACATAGGTGGTATATTAAGAGACTCAATTTCCACTACAGCAAAATATTCTTTTTCTGCTTTAGATGCTATTCTTTTAGCATCTTGTTCTGATCCAGAACCTCAATTACTGCGAATTCTCGTTCGCCCATTGCCTTGAACCTGAACCCCATCCACCGAGTTGCTGACTCTTGTGAATCTGTTAGATAAACTTCCCCAAAGGTTGGAAGCAAACCTTTCTTTAATATCGATTCGATATTAGCAGAACGTGTTGCGTGAAATAATCTCATTGTGTGTGTGTGTGTTAATTACAGAGCAAATATAAGGATATCTTCTGGCGGGAAAAAACGTAGATGTAAATATTTTCGCAGCAGGTTATGCAGACCGGCTGGTACTGCAGAGGCGCCCTCGGAAATGAGATCACTCATCATCCAAAAAAAAATCTAGCACACAAAAAAAGATCCTCTTTTTTGAGGATCTTTTACCAGAGACGGTAGTCTAAATTACTTAACTCTGACTGTTCTTCCGGCGATCTGAATTTCACAAGTAAGACCTTGGGCAGTTGCATTTTTAATAAAGTTAACTAACTCATTCTGCCCTGCATTTTCCACTACTGCAGTTTTAATGATTTGTAACTTTTCGTCTGCCACATTTTTCTTTGTGCGTGGGGTAGGTGCGAATTTACCTTCCTTGTGTTGTTTTGCCCAGCTACGAACTGCTTCTACGCTTACTCCAGCTGATTGAGAAATACTGCGTAATGTTCCGTTACCTTTTAAGTACTGGATAGCAACTTTGCGTTTGAATGTTTTACTTTTATGTTTCATGTGTTAATTAATTAAATTTACTCCTCAAATATAGCATATTAATCTGGTGAAAAAAAACGTACAATAAAAAAACCGATGGAACTTATTCCATCGGTTTCGGACTAGCTTTGTAATCAACACACGATACGGGTGCTAGCCCTTTATCTTAATGTCCGTACATTACTATTTCTACATCTTCCCACACTGCCTTATCTAATAATGTTCTGAGTAATGCCTCGACAGAAACGAATCTGCGGTAGTCATTACCTATCATATCTTTTTTTAAACACGCATAAACTATTTCTATCGGAACAGAACGTAGTACCTCACCATATAAATCCTTCCTGGTTTTAACATCTCCTGAGTATATGTAAACCTTGGTCAAAGAAACATTTGGATTTAGAAATACGTCTTTTCCAAGATTAGAAAGACCTATCCCGGCATTTAATGCTGATTTTATGACCTCTTCAAGTCTTGGTGTTTGATCCGATCCATGAATATAGCTTATTAAATCACTAAGATACCCCTCTCCTATCTTGCATAGATCAAATGTTGCATATGTCTGGAAGTAGTAAGTTGATTCCTCTTCAGTTATGCTTGAAGGTGAACCTATATAAAGTCGAACTTCGTATCCCATTGATGTTGGATCGTTTATTTTGATCACGTCGCAAATATATATGAACATTCTGTAGTAAAAAAACGTCTGGTGCATTATTAATTATGCAGCGTTCCTGAGGAGGTAAAAGTTGGGGTGCCCTCACACAGCAGCCGCGGAAACATCCTTAATTCTTACACACAAAAAAAGTCCAGACCTAAATCTGAACTTCTTCTGAACAACACCTATAAACTCCTTACCTTTTTCTTTTTATAAAATCTCTTACCGAAACCCAAATAACCAAAAGTATTATTGGTAGATTAATAATACGTTCAATAACAAATACAATTATCCTTTTCATATTTTATACTATTTGTAAAAGAAGCATTTACATTCTGGGATTGTTTTGCCTTTCCGGGCCATGATTATGATTTTTATAAGGATTCTCCTGCATTACTCATTTCACAACTATCGTTACCCTCTTCGTATTTAAAGTCTCCATAACGATCAAATGCGTCAATGAGTTGGGTAATATCTTTTTTCTTCAACTTCTCTGTTATAAAACATTACCTCGTTTAAGTTCTTCTATAACATAATTATAACCTTCAATGAAACCAAGATATAAACCTAAGTTTGCTATACTACCCTTTTCAATTCTACATTTTACAACGTGTTCCTTTTTACTTTCAGCAAACTTTTCAGCTAAGATAATAGCACTCGTTAACGATTTTATAACATCAGATATACGCAATTCTTTTTCTACGTTTTCTGAACCTTTGTCTGTATTATTTAAGTTTTCCATATCTATTTAATTTTATGTTAGAACTGCGTATATCTGCAACCGTTAAACTTTGCAATAACTTCCATGCATCGTAAATAGGTTGTGGTACGAATTGAGCTGTAAAATTACGAGTAGGGTCTTTAACGTAAGAAACTTCACACTCATAACAATTATCCGTTTGTGGATAAGTACCTGAAACTCGTTTGATTTTCAGTTCTGCGTTATAAACTAAGTCGACTGATAGATTCATGATTATTCAATTATTGAAATGATACCTTTTTCATTACTCTGGCTCTGTTAGTGTGATTTCTTCAACAAATATACGTTCTGTTTTATAACCTTTCGCTTTCAAACGTTCTTCTAGTTTTTCGAATACATCTTCCTCCTCCTCCCATTCTTCGTTATAGAATACTTCCTGAAATGCTTCGGTAACATCATCCGTGATACCGATCCTTTGAGATTGCTTCCATGATTTTGGAGGCTCTACATTTAATAAACCGAAATTGGTTCCGTCTTCGTACAATAATTGGTAATACATAATATAGTGTGTTTAATTGAATGCAAAATTAAGAACAATATCTGGTGGGAAAAAATGTATCTGATATTTTTATTCGAGGAGCCTTCCGGATGAATCCAAGCTAAACTATTGTAAAACATAATGTAGCAAAGAGTCCTAGGCACTTTTAAATCCCATTTAAAAGTGGGCGCCCCCGCGGAATTCATAAATCCGTGAATTCTTAACTTCAGCCCACAAAAAAACCCGATCTTTTCAGACCGGGTTTTTAAGGAACTGGTACGATGGTTCTTTAATTCCCGAAAACTAATGAGCTTGTACTAACTCTGCGCCATGCCGATTTTTCCAAATCCCAAAAGTTAATAACAGTTTCACAAGGTGTGCCGGTTCCTTTTGGATGATTAGCAGTTGGAATTAAGTCCATTTTTAATGTGCCCAAGGCAAAACGAAGCGTTCCGTCTTTTTTGACAAATGCAAATTTAGCCGGTCCGTTTCTTAATGATTGAGCTAAGCCTTCTAAGCTTAGTGCGGGGATTGTTTGTGTGATATTCATAAATGCGTGTGTTTAATTACACCTTAAATATAAGAATATTATCTGGAGAAAAAAAATTTATTACTTTAATAATGCAAGAACTTCTCCCAGCGCTTCTTGCCCCGTTTTAGCGTCTTTAGCTCCAATGTGCCATTCGATATTCTCGTTATTCTTGAGCTTTCGGTAATACTTCCAGTCATAAATAGTGAATACCTTGCCAGATTCGGTTTCGAGTGTAAAGTCGATATTGGTTTTGTCTTCACCAGTGTTTTGCTCCTCAAATGAATCAGGGAAGAGTTCTTTTAACTTTGCTGGAGTTGCAATAAATGTCTGGTTGAAAAAACTAGTTCCATCTGGACTTTTTTTTGTGAATTTTGCCATTGTGTGTATTGATTAAAATTGAGGCAAATATAATAAATGCATCTGGTGGGAAAAAATGCGGAATGTGGTAAAACCCCGAGGCGCCCTCGGTACATCCACCGCAAAGAGCTGCTGTAGTGGAACGCACAAAAAAAGCAGACTCCACCGAGACTGCTTTTCTTTAAAAATATTAGACCCTATTTTTTATATAATCTTAATGCTTTACCACCGAAGTGGTATGACTTTCTTGAATTCTTACCAAACTTCTTGAAATGGTTTTGTAAAATACCAACACCTGATCCTATCACTTTAACCACTTCAACAAACCCGTATGAACGATATTCGTCATTCATACCATTGAAAGTAGGTTTATCGAATGGCTTAACCTCATATACCCAAATGCTATGTGCCTTATCGTTCTTGGCTATAGGATATTCTGGTTTATCCCCTTCCTGTGTTTCGTTCCATTTCATTCTGTCGTCCCAATACTTTTCAACCTTAGGATAGAAATCCTCTTTATAAGCTTTCCAAGAAGGATAGCCAGATACGATCGCATCCCAAATAGTAGAATGTACAATAGGACTAGTATTCAAACACACAACACGACCAGGACCGCCTAAGATGTCTCCTGGGCGAAACCTGGTTCCTGATGTATGGTAATATTTAATCTTCATGTTATTCGTACCAAAATTCTCTTTTCATTGTGTCAAAGCATTTTTCGAAAGTTCCTTCTATAACATTTCTTCTGCCATTTGATACTTCCCAGTCTCCGTCATTTTTGTACAGAAAATATCTTGATTCGTATTGACTAAGCTCATGGTCGAATATGGAAAATACTTTATATCCGTCATCGTCGATGTATGTACAGAAATCAAGAACCTTAGATAATTCAGTTTTGAATAAATCAAACGAAGCATCTTTTGTAGTATTTATAGAGCAGCTGTAGTAAGTTTTTTTGTAATCCTTGCTACTATAAGATTCAATCCCGTGAAGATGCTTAAATACCGAATATAGGTCCGGCCAGCTTTGATATGCAGCGGATGATGTAGCTTTCTCTGGTAGCATTCTTGTCTTCATTCTCCAAGCTAAGACTGCATCAGCATCATCTGTTTCTTTGTTAAAATTTCTATTATGACCAATGTCGATCAATGGAACTTCTCTGTATTTATAATCACATTTATCAAATTGCCGGCAGAATTTTTCTTGATACCCAATCTTTGTTGGTAAATCGAATGTCTTGGCAAACACCTCTGCCACTTCTCTTGATTCAAATTGTGTTGCTGTGTATGGGTTATGAGACCCGATAGCAGCTCCATTTCCTTTTGAGAAAAACTCTTTGCCTAGTAAGCAAAAGCTGTTTTCCATGTAAACGATATATTTCATAATGTGCGGTGTTTAATTACTCATCAAATATAGCAATTCCACCTGGTGGAAAAAAACGTATTGATAAATATTTCTGTAC